>JADMIO011127023.1_pt1 | contig 14133 bp, 13 predicted proteins | sample 8958161 | NCBI WGS metagenome assembly JADMIO01 (sample SAMN16585339, study PRJNA669376) | soil metagenome | isolation source: Crop rotation soil | place: USA: Cullars Rotation, Alabama | collected 2011 | reverse complement strand
CGCGACAACTTGTCCACGTGGAATTCTAAGCTTAGGATCCCAATGTGCTGGAAAGACCAGGTTGAATGGGGCGGCAATTTTACACAATGGCAGCCAAATGAAGGAAAGGCTCCCTCACAACCTACTCAATTTAAAATACTATACGATAACAAATTTCTTTATGTTGCTTATAACTGTATAGATAGTACACCTAACCTCATTGAAAAAAGAATGGGCAGGCGTGATGCATTTCCCGGCGATTTCGTTGAAATTAATATTGACAGTTACCACGATCAACGCTCAGGTTTTTCTTTCACCACTTCAGTTTCTGGTGTACGTGGAGATGAGTTTATCAGCAACAATGGTAATAACTGGGATGCCAACTGGAATCCCATCTGGTTTGCAAAAACAGCCATCAACAAACATGGATGGACAGCTGAGATAAAAATACCTTTAAGTCAGTTACGTTACGGCAACGAAAAAGATAAAGTTTGGGGCATACAGGTAATGCGCCGCATTTTCCGCAAGGAAGAAAGATCTACCTGGCAATTCATTCCGCAAAGCACAGGTGTATGGGTAAGTAATTTTGGAGAGTTGCACGGATTGAAAGATATTCCTTTTCACCGCCAGGTTGAAGTAGCGCCTTATGTTACAGCGCAGGTTGATAAATACAAGAAAGAACCCGGTAATCCTTTTGCAAAAGGTGTTGACGCAAAGATCACCGGTGGTGTAGATGGAAAAGTAGCAGTTACCAACGACCTTATTCTTGATTTTACAGTTAACCCTGATTTTGGCCAGGTAGAAGCTGATCCTTCGCAGGTTCGCATAGATGGTTTTCAAAATTTCTTTGATGAAAAACGTCCTTTTTTTATTGAAAGTCGTAATATTTTTGAATACCAGCTTACCAATTCAGAAGCAGGTGGAGATTATGATGCCGATCTTTTGTTTTATTCCCGTCGTATAGGCAGTTCACCGCATGGATATCCAAATACAACAGCAGGTGAATATGTGAAGTATCCACAAAATACTTCGATACTTGGAGCGGCAAAATTCAGCGGTAAAACAAAAAAAGGTTTAAGCATAGGTATCCTGGAAAGTGTCACTGAACGTGAAAAAGCTGTAGTAGATAATAATGGCAAACGAAGAAAAGAGCTCGTAGAACCGCTCACTAATTACTTTGTTGGGAGACTTCAGAAAGATATGAATGGCGGCAATACGATCATCGGGGGCATTTTTACAGCCGTAAACAGGGAACATGGCCTGGATGATATATTGCATCGCAGTGCCTACTCTGCCGGAATTGATTTTTTACATTACTGGAAAAAGCAAACCTGGTACATACGTGGTAATGTTGTTTACAGCAATGTGCAGGGTAAAAAAGAAGTTATACTCAATACACAAACAGCTTTTGAACACCTGTTTCAGCGCCCTGATGCAAAAGGATTTAGACTTGATTCAAACCGTACTTCTCTGACAGGAACCGGCGGTACTATTCGTTTTGGTAAGATAGGTGGTAAGCCTGGAAAAAAAGGACAGATATTAAAGTTTGAAACGGGACTTACTTACCGTTCACCTCAACTGGAACTTAATGATATTGGCTTCATGCTTACTGCCAATGAGATAAACCATTTTACATGGGTAGGTTTGCAATTTCAAAGGCCAATCTCCGTTTTTCGCAATGCAAGGATCAATTATAACCATTGGTTAAGATGGGATTTTGGCGGCAAACTTTTGTATTCGCAATTTAATATGAATGGAGGCGGGACCTTTAAAAACAACTGGCAGTTTGGTACCAGCGTTACCTGGAATCCTTATGATGTTTCCAATAATGCGCTGAGAGGAGCCAGTGCATTACGTAAGCCTGCAGGGCTGGGTTGGAGTGCAAATGTAAGCAGTGATTACCGGAAGAAATTATCAGTTGGTGTTAATGCCTTTAAATTCTGGGCAAAAGATAATGCGATCAGTTTTAACAATGCAGGTGTTTCTCTTACTTATGTACCTATTAATTCACTCACTATTAGCCTGGCTGCCAATTATGATTACAATTGGCGCAGCCAGGATCAATTTGTAAGGAACGTAACTTATAATAATGCTACAAGAACCATTGTTGCAGGCTTAAAGCAAAAAACAATTCGCTTTACAGGCCGCCTGAGTTTTAATTTAACGCCTGATCTTACCATTCAGTATTACGGCCAGCCCTATCTAACAAGGCCAACATACCAGGATTTTGCTTATGTTGTAAACCCACTGGCAAATAAGTATGTTAACAGGTTCCAGCGTTATTCAGCCAACCAGATAAGTGAAAACAACGGAACTTATTTAATAGATGAGAATACGGATGGCATTACAGATTATAGTTTTGGTAAGCCCGATTTTAATTTTGTACAGTTCCGCTCTAACCTGATCATCAGGTGGGAATACAGGCCAGGTTCTGAATTCTTTTTGGTATGGTCAGATGGAAATACATCTGATAAATTTGACGACCTGCAAACACCAGTGTTCAACAGCCTTTTTAATAATGCGTTCTCGGGAGGAAATGCAAGAAATATCTTCCTGGTGAAATGGACATACAGGTTTTTGAAGTAAGGTCTTTTACATTGAAGAAAAATTTAGATTTACTTGATTTCTTCAATACGGTATTCCGTTTCATTTATCAAAGCAATATCTCCTGCTTTCAGGCCCATTAGCTTTTGCCCCAGTGGAGATCCCGGGGATAGTGCAATAACGGGATTCTTATCTATAATTGCTTTTCCCAGTGCGATACTAATAAAAAGATAACCTCTGTTGGTTTTAACAAGGCTGCCATTTACAACTATTGGTGCTGAAATAGCCGGGTTTATTTTCTCCAATGCAGCATGTTGATTTAAAATTTCCTGTAATTGTGCACGTTTATTTGCTTGTTCGATCTGTAGCATCGCCAATGCGGTCTCATGCTTATCTCCTGCAGTGCTTTTAGTTTCGTTGGCACCGCTTTCCTTCAGGTCGTCCAATACTTTTTGAAGCATGGCAACTTTATCATGTATAACCTGCAGGTAATGATCGTATATCTTTTGTTTCAGTTTCATCAACAGTAAAAATAGCCAAAGCAATCAAGAAATAATTTTTACGCCATCAACATTTCCTTTTACATTTAACCGGTAAAAGATATTTATGTTCAGTCGCATAGCAATAATAATTTTAGCTGCTTTTAGTTTACCAGCTTGTGATCAAAAAGGTAAGTATTATGCTACTGATCAAAAAGATACATCCCAAACTTTCAATAAAACTGATAGTATAACCTCTCATATTTCCCCAACAGAAACTACGCTTAATGAAACAGACCTGCAGCTTTTTTGCAATAATGAAATTGCACCATACTGTGTGCTGCTGCCTTTGAATGAATTTAAAGAGGACTTTACAAACCAATCTGTTGTAAAGGCACAACATAAATTTTTGCTTAAGCAAGACTCTACACATTTTACCAGTATTGAGGTACAAGCCTTCACCATCGATAAAAAAAATAATTACAACACTCAACTGTTTTATAAAAGAGATAAAAATGATATTGAGGAAGGAGGTTTAGGCATCGACACTGCTTATATAGATGAAGCAAATCATTTCTACATTGTAAAAGGCTACCTGCCCAATTACATGAACATGAAATTTGTTCAATTAAACTGGATACTGGAAGATAAGATAGCCGTTTATTTCAATTATGATGAAAAGGATGAAGCAATATGGAAGCGTCGTATTGCCACTATTATTAAAAGGGGGGTTGCATACTCGGATCAGTAAAAGATATTAAGCTTTAAAGAACTACCTTGCCGGCCTTAACCGACAACTTTGAATGAACAGTTTGATCTTTTAATTGACAGTTATCTCAACGACCAGGTAGGCATTGCGCCGGCATTTTTAACCGAAGCATTATCAGCCGGCCTGCAGCAAAATATCATACAATTACAGAAAGATGAACTGATGACTGCCGCCGGAATTGGCAATGAAGAAGTGAAGGATAAAGATCAGAAAATGAGGAGTGATAAGATCTACTGGCTCGATAAACAACATAACAATTCATTTGAAAATCAATTTCTTCAAAGAGCCGAAGATTTTATTGCCCGGCTCAATAACACCTGTTATGCAGGCATCAATGCGTATGAATTTCATTATGCTGTATATGAAGAAGGAAGTTTTTACAAACGCCATAAAGACCAGTTTAAAAATAACGACCATCGTAAATTCTCACTCATTACATACCTCAATGAGAACTGGCTTCTCGCTGATGGAGGACAGTTGCAGGTTTATCAAAATGATATCATGCAGCAGATACAACCTCATGCACAAACTGCTGTGTTGTTCAAAAGTGATGAAACTGAACATGAAGTGATAAAGGCAAACCGCAGCAGGATGAGTATTACCGGATGGTTAAAAATTGTGTAGCTACCCATTTTGGATTTTCACTATCCTTATTTATCTTACTGCTCAAAACTAACTGAATGAAAAAGGTTCTCCTCTTTTTTGTAATCCTTTTTTTTGTTGCCACTGGGCATGCACAGGAAATAAAAAACGATACCAGCAAACAGTCAAAACCCAGGCCCGAGAAGGTTTTAGTTGGTATTTATGTTACCAGCATACATGATATTGATTTCAAGGCAAAAGAATACGAGATACATTTCTGGATCTGGTTCAGGTACAAGAACCGCAAATTCGATTTTGCAAGATTCCTGGAAATACCCAATGCGAAAACTTTCACCAAACTGCTCGATTCAACTCACATTGCCAATGACAGTGTGTACATGCAGATGAAAGTACAGTGTACCATGAAGGATTCCTGGAAAGTAAGTAATTATCCATTTGACCGCCAGACCTTGCGGATATCATTTGAAAATTCACAATACAATGCAGACTCGCTGGTATTTGTAGAGGATACGGTTGGAGAACATTATGACTCTGTCTCAGCATCCAAAGGCCGTGTACTGAATGGCTGGAATATAGACAGCCTTACTATAAAGGCAGGAAAAAAAGAATACAAGACCAATTTTGGAAATTCGGTCAGCAGCGAAGCCAAAGAATCCTACAGTACATTCAGAATGAGGATCAATATTTCCCGTCCGGTATGGGGGCTCTTCCTGAAAACATTCCTGGGTATGTATATCGCTTTCTTTATTGCTTTTGTATGTTTCTATATTCATTCCGATATAATTGATGCCCGTTTTGGCTTAAGTGTTGGTTCTTTGTTTGCAGTCGTCGGTAATAAATATATCATTGACTCTTCACTGCCAGAAACAACTTCTTTTACATTAGTTGATAGTCTTCACGGGCTTACTTTGTTCATGATATTTATTGTGGTTGCAGCAACAGCCAGATCGCTTAAGTTTATCAAGCAGGATAAGATGGCTAAGGCAAAACGTTTTGATAAGATCGTGGCTATAATTGTGTTTTTGGTTTATTTACTGGCCAATATCTGGCTGATTTATGATGCCATTAAAACGGTAGACGGGAACTGATCTTTTTACAGTGGCACATAAAACTAAAAGCCCCTTAAAAAAGGGGCCTGATTTAAACTAACTGTGATATGAGAAATTGCTTGCTTATTGCTTAACAAAGTTTATATATTGTTCGCATTTCTTTGTTACATTATTCCATGATTTAATTACATTTTTCTCACTTCTGCCGACATAATAAATACATGCTTAGATCACATACTTTTTAAAGAATTCAATAGTTCTTTGCCAGGCCAGTTTTGCAGCGGCTTCATTATAGCGTGTGGGTGCAGTATCATTATGAAAAGCATGGTTGGCACCTTCGTACGTGTATAGTTCGTATTTGATATTATTTTTCTTAAGTGCCTCTTCATAAGCAGGAATGCCTGCATTAACCCTTTCATCCAATGCGCCGTAATGCAATTGAACAGCTGCTTTTATCTTGCTCACTTCTTCCGCGGCCGGCTGGCGGCCGTAAAAAGCTACAGCTGCTTTTAATGCAGGAACATTTACTGCAAGATCATTTGACATGGCTCCTCCCCAGCAAAACCCTACACAACCTGCGCTGCCATTATAATCGGTACGTGTGCCCAGGTAAGCAAAAACATTGATGAAATTCTGCAGGTTGTTCTCTGCTTTTAATTCCTGGAATTTTGCACGGGCCTCATCGTCATTGGCAGGCACTGCCCCTATTGCTGATAATGCATTGGGAGCAATAGCAAGGAAGCCTTCCTTGGCTGCACGACGTGCCACATCTTCTATATGTGCATTCAATCCCCTGTTCTCATGTATGATGATAACTGCAGGATATTTTTTTACAGCTTTGGGCCTTGCCACATAAGCCTGCATATTGCCGGGCTGGCCAGGATAGCTTATCCTTTCCGTAAAAAGGTCTTCATCACTCGTTATCTTCATACCTGAGGCATTCACTTCTATCAATGGCAATATTGACATGGCAGCAGTAACGCTACCTGTAAGTAAGATCAGCCGGCGTATAAATTCACTGCGTGTTAAAGGTGTGTGAGTATAATCGTCGTAGAGGTTGATGATTTCCTGTTTCATAATTCATTTTTTGTCTATAAATATAAACCAAAAAAAGGCCATCGTCACATTGGTTTTTCCAATATCATAAATTCTAAAGGTTTTAAATGCTTGCCGGTAATACCATCTTCAACAAAGGATTTTCTTTCGCCGGTATCGGCATAGCCATGCCGTATGTACCAGTTTACCAGTTCGGTACGAAGGCTGATAACAGACATATAAATTGCTTTCTTCTGCAAGTGGCGGGCATGTTCTTCGGCAGCCTGCAATAGTTGTTTACCAATACCGCCGCCCTGCAGTTGTGGGGATACACTGAACATGCCCAGGTATAATTTATCTCCATATCCCTGCAGATTTACACAGCCAATAAGTTTTTGTTCTTCATCTTTATAAATTAAAAATACACTGCCGCTTTTATCCATAACTTTTTGAAGCATGGTTTCATCCGTACGGGTATCGCCTGTGATGAGGTCTGCTTCTGTTGTCCAACCTTGTTTAGAAGCTTCTCCCCTATAGGCATTATTAAGCAGGTCTTTTATAGCAGGAATATCTGCTACAGTTGCAAAGTCAATATTTGAATTGGAGAATGAAAACATAAAAGCCCCTTATTTTAAATTATTGATATAAAAAATTAACTTCGGTACTGCCGGGGAGGCAATATAATTAATTATGAAAAATATACTGCTGATCTTAATACAAATAATGGCTATGAATACATTTGCCCAGTTAAAACCCATAGGATCAGGCGTTTTTAATTGGAACAACCTTCCTGTTAAAAAAGAAGCCCAGCGGGAATCCCGTAAACTGGCAGAAGGGACAACTGCTGAATTTGAATACTTTGAAATTCATGCTACCACACAAATGAAAGGTGCTACGCCCAGGCCCGTGCATACACAAAAAGATCTTGAAGAACTGATCATCATCAAGGAAGGAACTATGAAATGCACTATTGGAACCAAAACTGCTATATTCGGTAAAGGCAGCGTATTACTTATTCCACCTTTGCAACCACAACTGTTTGAAAATATTGGAGATGGCCCTCTTACCTATTATGTGCTCATGTTCCGCTCCCGCAAACCCATGAATATGCAAAGAAGCGACTCTGCCGGTGGCGCTTTACTATTGAACCATGATTCATTAGCTTATACAGAAAAGAACAATAAGGGAACACGTAAATATTTTGACCGTCCCACGGCCATGTGTGCAAACTATGAAATGCATATTACTTACCTTAAACAAAAAGGGCCCAGCCATGCCGGACACCAGCATATTGATACAGAGATCATCCTGGTTATTGATGGTGAAGCTGAAATGGATATTGATGGGAAAAGATTCACAGGCGGAGCCGGCGATATGTTCATAGTTGAGAGTGGTAAAATGCACCAGGTAGGCAATGCATCTGAAAAGCCATGCAGCTATTTTGCTTTTAAATGGAGATAGTTTTGAATGATACCACCTAATTATCCCCTTTTTTTTAAAACTGGCATTATTTTTATTGCGTTAGTATATCCATTGTTAATACCAACCAATAAAAACATGAAAACACTAATCCTCCTCAGCCTGTTTTTTTTAGGCGCCTGTGGCACCAGTCATTTTTACGAAGGCACATATAAGGTTGCTTCGGCAAAAAAATTACCACAGGGACAATCCGCTGTTAAGTTTGAAGGCGTAAATAAGGAATTTTTATTGCCTACTGATACGCTTAAAAAGGGCGACCTCGTTTATTTTGTGCAGAAGCATAAGTAATTGCTTTTGCGGATATTTTTGTGTTGTAGAGCTAATACTTCGCTCTTAACTTCTTATTAGGATACAGTAGCAAACATTTTTCTATTTTTACGCCTGTTTCTAATAACAATGTAGCTATGCGTCAAAAATTTACATTCATTTTATTCAGTTGTTTTATCAGCCTGTGTTGTGCTGCGCAAACCATAAAACCTGTTCCTGCTGCGCCTGCAGGACGTCCTGTTTATAATTTTAAAGAGGTAAACCCAAAACTGAAATATGTTTTTGTAGAGGACAAGCCTGGTAAAGAACACCCTGAGGAAGGTGATGATGTAATGCTGCGAATGATAGCCATTTGTAACAACAGGTTTATGTATAATAGTGCTACTGTAAACAAGGGCAAGCCCGGCGCATTCAGTATAAGCAAAGCCGCCTTTAAGGGTGATATTGCAGATGTGCTTGTGCTAATGACACCCGGCGACAGTGTTATTTGCCTGGTAGATGCCCAGTCCATGTTTGAATATTCGAAAAAGAAATTACCCGATTACATTAAGCCTGGCGACAGGATACAATATAATATCAGGCTGGTTTCTATTAAACCTAAGGAGCAAATACAAAAAGAACGTGAAGCAGAATTTAAGAAGTTTATGCAGGACCAGGATGGTAATAAGCAGCCATTGGATGAAGATACTGCTCTGCAAACTTATTTCAAGATCAAGAATGTTGCACCCATAAAAACAGCATCAGGCATGTATTACAGTATACAAAAGGAAGGCAGCGGCCCGAGAGCAGTATACGGTGATACAGTTGTTATGAATTACAGGGGAAATTTACTTGATGGTACCGTATTCGACAGCAATATAGACAGCGCTTTTTTCCATGTACAACCGATCAGTTTTGTACTGGGCACCGGCCGGGTTATAAAGGGCTGGGAAGAAGGGATTACTTATTTAAAAGCTGGTTCAAAAGCATTTTTCTATATACCCTCAAGACTGGCTTATGCTACACAGAGCAGGCCGGGTAATGCAGCAAATCCCAAAGGAATACCACCAAATTCTGTATTGATATTTGAGGTGGAACTGGTTGCCACAAAACATCCTGCACCGGTAGCGCCTGCTTTAATGAAAGCCGTTGATCCTTTACTAAAGCAGGATCAGGCGCCGGTAAAGCAGTAGTAGGAGATTTGTATTTTTAAATTCAGTAAAATACCAATTCTTCTTTCTACGGAATATTAACGTTCCTCAACGGTATGTCGATGAAAGGATTGTGACACAACGATAATGCCATAAAAAACTGAAGCTGGTATCAAAAAACAACCTACTAGATCGGGAAATCAAAATCAAACACAAACTTCTCCGGTTTTGGTAAAGGTTTACGTGGCAGCATATCATTACGCATGGCAGTATTGTAAACAAAAGCCGCAATGATAATAGCTGCCTGCTGCAGATCTGGTATACTCAGATGGTCGTAGGTATCCATATTACTATGATGCGTACGGGTTTCGTATTCCAGCGGATCTTGTATGAACTGGAAACCAGGTATGCCTACTGCATCAAAACTGATATGATCCGTGCTGCCTGTATTGCTAAGTGTTACGCCACCTGCTGCTCCCATATCGGCGAAGGGAGCCAACCAGGCTTTAAAAATATCACGTACGGCTGAATTGCCTTGTGCTAGATACCACGTATCTTACCGCTGCCATTATCTAAATTATAATAGGCAGAAATGTTTGCCTGCTCTGGTAATAACTGCATGTTGGCAGGATTGCCAAAATGTTTTTTTACATAACCAAAACTGCCATACAAACCTTGCTCCTCTCCTCCCCATAATGCAATACGTATGGTGCGACGTGGCTGCACACCCAATGCTTTTAAAATACGTATCGCTTCCAGGGTTGCAATGCATCCGGCGCCATTGTCTGTTGCTCCGGTACCACCTGCCCAGCTGTCTAAATGCCCGCCCAGCATTACTACCTGGCTTTTTAAAGTAGGATCGGTGCCGGGAATCTCTGCAACTACATTGTATCCATTAAGATCATCACTATAAAATGTATTCTGAACATTTATTTCCATTTCCACTTTTTTGTTGTCTTTAATAAGACGCATCAGTTTAAGATAATCTTCTCTACCTATTTTCATTTCGGGCAAACTTGCCTCGTAGCCTTTTGCGTAACCGGTACCACCATCAACAAATACAGTACCATCCCTATTGTTGCGCCCGCTGAGTATCAAACCCTTTGCCCCCATTTTTTCCAGGTACAGTTTTGTGTAATAATCACTTTTAATGAATGGCAAAAAGCTTTCCATCTGTTTGCGTTCCACCATATATTTTGAGCCGATATTATCAAGGCTGGTATCCCCGTACCTGGTTGAATAAGCTTTGTATGCATCGGGTATGGTAGTGCTACCTGGTTTGATCATCACGATCTTTCCTTTTAAGGATTCGCCTGCTTTAGTAATAGAAGCTGAATCCAACATATCCAGCATAATGAGTTCTGCCCTTACTGATTTTTTTGTGCTTTTGCACCAGGGAACCGGGTAGGCAGTGATATCCTGGTAGTAAGGTGTTTTCATAGCCAGTGTACCTGTTTCATTTTGCCAGCCTTTACCAAATTCGCCCCAGGCTTCACGTCCTGCGTTTTGCAAGCCCCATTGTTTGCATATTTCTGTAACCCAGTCCAGGGCACGGTTATAACCCGGTGAATTGGTAAGGCGTGGACCGCACACATCGGTGAGATTGTGTGCTATCATAGCGACCTGTGAATTGTTTTTTGCTTCGTCTTTTATTCTTTGCATCATGGCCATGTCAACAGTTTCCTGTGCTGCAGCAAGGTTAATGACAAATAAAAAGAGGATGAGGGAAGAAAAGAATTTGTTCATGAGCTATCGTTTTGAATAAACAAAATAACCCAATATCATGAGAAAGCAAAAGGAATAATGATCAATGGTTTGTTATCTGGTCTATCCAGCGCATCACTTCTGCCCCATCTTCGCCCGGACATGGATTGGTTGACTGGCCTAAGAAATATTGCACAGTTCTTTCTATCATCGGTTGCTGTACATGTTGCAATGCATCAAATTCGAAAACGGTTGTTGTGTTGTTGACAAGCAGTTCAATTCCTCCTCCAGCAAAAAAGCTAAAGCTTATTTTTCCGTTGCTGCCGATAATTTCGCAATGATCGCTTTGTTCATATGCGTTAAAACACCAGGCCCCGCTGAAGGCAATCCCATTCTCAAATAAAATGTTACCGGTTACCATATCATCGGCCACATAGTTGCCTGATTGATTTAAAGCCATGCCTGTTATTTGCTTTGCAGGTCCAAATAAATTATACAGTATATCTAACTGGTGCGGTGCCAGATCGTGAAAAATACCGCCGCCGGCAATGGTCGGATCAATCCGCCAGGCAAGATTTTCATTTGTCAGTTGCTCTTTAGTGAAAGCTGTTTTATATAGAGCGAGCTTTACAAGGCAGATATCGCCAATTGCTTTTGCATCAATTAATTCTTTTAATTTTTTAAACAGTGGCCATTCTCTTCGGTAATGCGCCACCACTAGTTTTACATTTTTTGATGCTGCAGTTTCAGTTATATTTTTTGCAGTGGCATAATTAATTGACATGGGCTTTTCTACATACACAGGCTTGCCTGCGGCTATGGCAGCCAATGCATATTGCTCATGAGAAGATGGTGGCGTGGCAATGTAAATGGCATTTACTTCGGGATCATTAATAAGTTCATCAGCATTGCTATACCATTTGGGTACATGATGGCGCTTTGCATAGTCAGCAGCTTTATCTGCATTGCGACGCATTACCGCAACAAGTGATGAGTTGGGAACTTTATTAAAAGCAGGGCCGCTTTTGATCTCGGTTACATCGCCGCAACCGATAATGCCCCAGTTGATCTTAGTTATTGCCTGCATTGCAAAGAATGATGATTAATTTATTTTATCCCAGGTAACCAACAATAGCAAATATTCCATAAGCCAAAAGATAGGCAAGGATAAAAGCTATGAAACTGGCTAAAAGAACCGCTGTATTGTTATAAGATTTCCTGGTAACCAGTTTTACTATGCCATAACATACCAGGGCTACTCCTATTATCATTAAGGTAGATGTAGCACCAAAATATATAAACTGAAGAGAGGCAAAGGCGCCGCCAATTAAAGAAGCTAATCCACAACCAAGTATACTTTTAACAACTGTATCAGAATTTACTTTTTTATCCTCTACTACTGATTCAGCCCTTGCTACATTTGTTTCAATTATTTTATTCACTTCCTCTTTTGAAAGAATAGATGAGTTAGTGGTATTTTTTAAAAAAGATGCATCTATGCCCTCCAATCCGAACTTCACAGCTTCATTTGCAATTCGTTTCTTCTCATTTTCAATAATTGCTTTTTCTTCCAGGCGTTTTATCAGCGATTCATGGCCTCCTCTTTTTTCAATAACAATATTCATTGCTTTACCTGCATCCTCACTATAATTACCTGCATCGTTGTAAATGCTATATAATTCTTCATCTGTATAAGTTTCGTATTTGGCAATAAAATCTTTCAGTGTCAGCATTTACTTAGGGTCGATTTAAATAATTCTATGTCTAAGCTAAATTCTGTCCTTAAAATCCAACTTGTTTTTTCGTAAGGTATCCAATGCAATGTCATAGCCTGCATCAGCATGTCTTATCACTCCCATACCAGGATCATTACGCAACACACGGCTTAATCTTGTTGCTGCTTCATCGGTTCCATCGGCAACGATCACCATACCTGCATGTATGCTATAACCCATACCTACGCCACCACCATGATGCAATGAAACCCAGCTTGCACCGCCTGCTGTATTCACCAATGCATTTAATATGGGCCAGTCAGCAACAGCGTCACTGCCATCCATCATCGCTTCTGTTTCCCTGTTGGGCGATGCTACAGATCCGGTATCCAAATGATCACGGCCAATAACGATCGGAGCTTTTACTTTTCCGGTTCGTACCAGTTCGTTAAAAGCGAGGCCGGCTTTTTCCCTGTCGCCCTGCCCTATCCAGCAAATGCGTGCAGGCAATCCCTGGAAAGCAATTTTTTCCTGCGCCAGTTTAAACCAGCGCATCAGGCTTTCGTTCTCAGAAAAAAGTTCCATCATCACCTGGTCGGTAACGGCAATATCAGCAGGATCACCGCTGAGTGCAGCCCAACGGAACGGGCCCTTGCCTTCGCAGAAAAGCGGACGTATGTAAGCAGGAACAAAGCCAGGGAAATCAAATGCATTTTCCAACCCTCTTTCCTTTGCTCTTGCTCTTATATTATTACCATAATCAAATGTAATAGCACCTTTCTTTTGTAATTGAAGCATTAGCTCTACATGCAGTTTCATGCTTTCGTAACTGAGTTCAATATAATGATCAGGATTTTGCTCTCTTAATGAATTGGCTTCTTCGTTGCTGAGTGTATGCGGTACATAGCCAACCAATGGATCATGGGCACTGGTCTGATCGCTCAAGGTATCAGGAATAATTTCACGTTGTATCAACCTGTCCAATAAATGCACAGCATTGCACAACACACCAATACTTTTAGCTTCACCGGTTTTCCGGTAATGCATGGCGGCATTAATGGCATCATCAATGCTGGTATGCTTTTCATCCAGGTACCTTGTTTCAATGCGTTTGTCAATACGCCATTCTTCCACTTCTGCGATCAATGCAACGCCTTCATTCATGGTAATGGCAAGTGGTTGTGCACCACCCATTCCGCCGAGGCCGGCTGTAACATTTAAAGTATGTTTTAAACTGCCGCCAAAATGTTTGTTGGCAATAGCTGCATAGGTTTCATAAGTGCCCTGTACAATGCCCTGGCTGCCGATGTAGATCCAGCTACCAGCGGTCATTTGGCCGTACATCATCAATCCTTTTTTCTCCAGTTCATCAAAATGTTT
>JADMIO011426277.1_pt1 | contig 14134 bp, 13 predicted proteins | sample 8958161 | NCBI WGS metagenome assembly JADMIO01 (sample SAMN16585339, study PRJNA669376) | soil metagenome | isolation source: Crop rotation soil | place: USA: Cullars Rotation, Alabama | collected 2011 | reverse complement strand
GGAGAGATCGCGGCAAAGTTCGATACCAAGCACGGCGGCCTCAAGCAGCCGATGGCGAGCTTGAGCGGGGGCAATCAGCAGCGGTTCGTTAACGGAAGGGCGCTTTTTCGCGATCCGCATCTAATCCTTGCCTTTCAGCCCGCTCGCGGACTCGACATCGACGCGACGCGGCTCTTCTATCAATCCCTCGCGGAGCTTACGGAACGGGGGTCGGCGGCGCTCGTGGTCAGCTTCGACCTCGATGAGCTGCTGACCTATTGCGACCGGATCTTGGTGATGAACCGGGGCGAGATCTCTTCGCCACCGCCCGGCGCGGAGCGGGACCGCACGGAAATCGGCAAGTTGATGGTGGGGGCGGTTTGAACTGGCGCATCGCCGGCTTGGTGGCGGGGGCGGTCGCCTTGCTCGTTGGGGTCCTGGTTCTCGGCGGATTTCCGGCCGGGAAGGTCTTGATCGGCATGGCCGATGGCGCCTTCGGCAACGCGGCCAAGTTCTCGGGGACTTTGAAGGAGATGACGCCCCTTCTCGTGGCGGGTGTGGCTGTCTTCGTGGCGCTGCGAGCGGGGCTATTCAATATCGGCGTTGAAGGGCAGTTCACGATGGGAGCGATGGTTTGCGCGGTCATCGCCCTGCGCATGCCCGGGTCGGGGGGGATGGTCCTCGGCATGCTCGGCGGGGCCGTGGCCGGGGCGGTTTGGGCTTATCCGGCGGCCGCGATCAAGGCCTATCGCAACGGACACGAGGTGATCACGACGATCATGCTCAACAATATCGCGGGATTCCTAACGACGGCCCTACTTGCCGGCCCGTTGAAAGACCCGACCCAGCAAGGCGTAACGACGCCCGATATCTCTTCGCAACTTCCGAACGTGTTGACGAAGCCGGCGATCAACTTGGCGCTAGTTCTGGGGCTGGGCATGGTGGCTTTGCTTTGGGTTTGGCTCAAGCGCCGCGTCTCCGGATTCGAGCATGAGGCGGTCGGGGCCAATGTGGGCACGGCGACGCTGTCCGGCATCGCCACCAAGGCCGTAATCATCCGCGCGATGTTGATCTCGGGGGCGGTGGGCGGGCTGGCGGGAGCGTTCCAGGTGCTTGCGTTTGAGGGCAGATACTACAAGGACTTCTCTCAAGGATATGGATTCGATTCTTTGGGAGTGGCCTTGCTGGCGGGTTCGAATCCGATTGCCCTTATTCCATCGGCGTTTATGTTCGGGGCGATCAAGAAAGGATCGTCGGCCATCGGCTCGGACTTGTCGGTTCCCAAGGGGATCAGCCTGCTGATCCTCGGCGTGATTATCGTGGTGTTCGCGGCCATACGCTACCGCAACCAGGTTGGGAGGTCGCATGATTGACACGGTGTTTTGGGGCACGCTGATCATGGGAACCATCAAGCTGGGCGCACCCCTGATCCTGGCCGCGATGGGCGGATTGGCGAGCGAGCGGAGCGGGGTGATCAATATCGGGCTGGAGGGCAAGATGCTCATGGCGGCCCTGATGGTCTGGCTGATCTCTGCCGCAACCCATAACGCTTATTTCGGATTGGCGGCGGGAATCGGCTCGTCGGTGTTGCTCAGCCTGCTCCATTGGCTTCTGACTCAGAAGTACGCGATCGACCATATCGTGAGCGGTATGGCGATCAACGCGATCGCCTATGGCGGCTCGAACTTCCTCTTTGTCAAATTCAACAGCGTGGATCAGGGCGGTTTCCCGCGGCTTCCCCTGGCGGTCTACTGGGGACTCGGGCTGGTGCTGCCGTTCATCATTTGGGCGTATGTCCGCCGAACGCGGGGCGGGCTGCGCCTCTTGGCGGTCGGGAACGATCCGGACAAGGCGCGGCAGATGGGGGTCTTTCCGGAGAAGATTCGTTTGGTGGCGTTGATCGGGACCGGATGTTTCTGCGGTTTCGCCGGAGGATTGATCGTTTCCAACGCAGGCGCCTTTAACGATGGGATGACGGCAGGGCGCGGATTCATCGCGCTCGCCGCTCTGATCGTGGGAGGATGGCGCCCCCTTCCCGCTTTGGCCGCTTGCCTCTTCTTCGGAATGCTGCAGCAGCTCCAAATTCAGTTTCAAAATGTTCCGATCTTCGGCGTGGAAGTGCCCGGCTGGGTGTGGCTGAGTTTGCCGTATGCGGCTACCATTATCGTGCTGGCGGGCTTTCTCGGAATGAATCGAACGCCTTCCGGCCTTGGCAAACCATGATCATCCTCCCCCTCCTCTCACTCCAAGTCACCAACGTCTTCGACCAGTGCGCGGCGACTCACCTCGCGATGAAGCGGGCGCGGGTCGTAGTCTCGGCTTATTCGAAGGGATCGAAAGTAGCCTCGGGGCGGGTCGAACTGGCCTTTATCATGCCCGACCGGGTTCGATTCCGAGTTTCCAACGCGGCGGCTGGGCATACGGCGGCCTCGGAGAGAACGTACACGCTGATCGGAAGCAAGCTTTATGGCATGGACCTCAAGGCCAACGAGTGGCTCGAGCGGCCGGCGATCACGAAGGGGACTTTGGCGGCGCGGGTCGGCAGCGCATTGGGCACCCTCGATGCTTCCGCAAATTATTTGATGGACCCGGTGGGTCTGAAAACATTCTTGACCCGGATGAAGGCGATTCCCGGGTGGACCCTGCAGAAGAACAGCATCGAGGAGACCGCGCACGTGTCTTTGGCCAAGGTCGGCGAGTACACGGTTCGGTTCAGCGCGAAGGATCATCGGCTGCTGGGAGTCGATATTCGAAACGGAAAGACTACGACGGGATGGACCTACGAATACGGCGCCGAACCGACCTCGATCACCTTCTCGCCACCCAAAGGCGCGGCGAAAGTGGCCGTATTCCGAGAACGGCAAAAAACGCCAACCTTTGCCTCGGCCCAAGCGAAGGCGGTGTTTCAGAGTTCGGTCATGGCGTATCGCCATTTGAAATCGATCTCGTATTCCGTGGTCGATAGTTCGGGCACATGGAAAGCGGGATTCGGTTCCGCGAGCGCGAGCCAGACTTTCGGAGCCACCCGCTTTACTTATGGGGGCGGGACATTGAAATATTCGAAGGGCGGGGCGACGAAATCGGTCAAGGTTACGATGCGCCTGCTACCCGACATGCTCGCAAAAATCAAAATGCCCCTCGAACCGCTATTACGAACGTTGATCGAAGGCACGAATCCGATTGAGCGGCTGGTGGCCGAGGACCTTCGCGTTCGCTATGTTGGGTCGGTAAAGGCGGGCGCGAACCGATATGACGTGTTGGAGGCGGCGAAACCGGGCTACCGGATGACTCTGGAACTGCGGTCGGATAGCCACCTGATCGCGAGCGTCGTGTCCGAGCAGGTCGACGCCCGCGGCAACGCCTTCGGCCGTACTGAGCGCCGGTTCACCTACCGATAGGTTCGAGCGTCTATAATTGGGCTTCGCTGGCGGATCGTCCAATGGCAGGACAACGGTTTTTGGTGCCGTGAATCAAGGTTCGAGTCCTTGTCCGCCAGCCAGCTTAGAGTGCCGCTCTATGCTTTGCGGTTCAATCGGTAGATTGCTCGGAGCATCCACAGATTCACGCCGAAAAGTCCGACGCTGAGCACCGCCGCGAAGATTGCCATCTTCGTTTCACCCTTGACCACTTCCTCGAGCACGCTCACGAACGCCCAAAGTTGGAGCATGATCAGGAGCAGCGCAAAGAGGAGAAGCGTGACGAAGACGGCCGAAAACTGGCGATGCTGAGGAATGTTCGGCTTCATGCCGTATCTCCCAAATGGACTCCGACGGCCCAAATCTCACCGTTACGATCTTCCAGCGTGATCTTCGGCAAGGGCCGCGGCGGCGGACCTTGAAGCACGTGCCCGTCCTCGGGAGAGAATGCTCCGTTGTGACAAGGGCAATAGAGCCGGTCCTTATCGGCCTGATAGCTCACGGGACAAGACAAGTGGGTGCATCGGCGGGAGAAAGCGGCGAAGGAGCCATCCGGCCGGCAGATCAGAATACAGATATCGCTCTTACGCGGGTAACTGAATGCCAAGGACGATCCGGGCGTGAGGTTCGCCCGATTGGCGATCTTCGCGGGCTCGAACTCGCGGCTCGTTCGACTAAACCTAGAGAAGGCGGCTAGGGTAACCGACCCGGCGGCGAGGCTGCCGCTCGCAAGGGTCACGAACTTGAAGAACTCGCGCCGGGAGATGTATTGATCCTCTTCCCAGTCGATGGGAAAATCTTGCCGTAGTTTGTTTTCCATTTCCTAAATCCGTGAGCTTGTGAGCAGGTCCGACTTCCGAATGGGAGCATCGGTCTTAACGTCCATCCGCTCGGTTCCGGCCGGCATCATCAGATGCACCTTCGTTCTGATCGTTCGTTTTCCAAAGACAAACTCATTGATCGGAGTGCCGCCCCGGAACTCGGCGATCTCTTCAGGCGTGCCGTAGAACAGAGCCTGGGACGGGCAGACGGTCGCGCACATGGGCTTCTTGCCGACAGACGTGCGGTCGTAACACATGTCGCATTTCATCATCTGGTCGATCTTCACGTCGTATTTCGGCACGCCGAAGGGGCACGCGAAAACACAGTTTGTACATCCGATGCAGCGCGGTTTGAGGGAGCTCTGGACGACACCATCCGGAGTGCGTTTAATGGCATCGGCTGGGCATACGGCGGCGCACGCGGGCTCATCGCAATGCATGCAGATGACGGGAGTGGTCTGAACGGAATCACCACGCTGAATGGTTTCCAGGTGGATCATCGAAACTCCCGCGTGGGTATCGCACTCGGCGCATGCCTGAACGCAGGCATTGCAACCGATACAGCGGCTGGGATCGATATAGAACTGGCGTTCGCTCACCGCTCCTCCCCTTCGGATACCGGCTGTATCCTAACGACGGACTTCTTGAACTCTGGAATCTTGCTCAAAGGATCGAGGGCTCGCTGAGTGAGATTGTTCGCAGAGCGGCGGCCTGGCCAGTGATAAGGAATGAAGATCGTGTCGGGGCGGATCGTCGTGACGACCTTTGCTTTGAGCGTGACCGAACCCCGGCGGCTCTCGACTTTCATCCATTGCCCGTCGACGATGCCATGTTGGGCCGCGAGCGTGGGATGGATTTCGACGTACGGCTCTGGGCAGAGGTCCACCAGGCTGCCAATCCGTCGCGTTTGGGTGCCGCTGAGATACTGGGAGACGACACGACCCGTGGTGAGGATGATCGGATACTCCTCGTCTGGCTCTTCCGCGCTCGGTCGGTAAGGCGTTGGGTGGAAATGGGCCCGGCCATCCGGCGTGTGAAACTTTAGGTCCTCGAACAGTCGCGGCGTACCCGGATGCCCAATTTCAGGGCAAGGCCAAAACACGCCCATCTCGTTTTCGATCCGCTCGTAAGTGATCCCGTAGTAGTTCGCGGTGCCTCCCTTGCTCGCAATCCGGAGTTCGTTGAAGATGTCCTCGCTTGTCTTGAAGTGGTCGAAATACTTGCCGCGGCCCATTCGGCGCGCGAGTTCGAGGATGATCTCGGTGTCCGCCTTCGCATTGCCGGGCGGATCGACGGCCTTGCGAATTCGAATAACGCGACCCTCTGCGCTGGTGCTGGTGCCTTCCTCCTCCTCGTGCAATGAGCCGGCCAGGACGATATCGGCGTGGTGGGCGGTTTCGTTGAGGAAGAAGTCGATCGCCGTGTAATGCTCGAGTTTGCCGAGGGCATCGCGCGTGAAGTTGGAGTCCGGCAGCGATACCAATGGATTGAAGCATATGGAGATCAGGGCCTTGATCTCGCCCTCATGGATCATGTTCATGATCTCTTGGGCGGTGTGCCCTTTCCTCGGCATCTCCGACTCCTCGATGCCCCAAACGGAGGCGATATAGGCGCGGTGCTCCGGGTTTTCGATATCGCGATTGCCGGGGAGTTGGTCGCATTTGTGGCCATGCTCACGTCCGCCTTGGCCATTCCCTTGACCGGTGATCGTGCCGTAACCGCATCCGGGCCGGCCTAGGCGGCCCGTTGCAAGGACCAGATTAATGCAGCCGAGAACATTGTCGACCCCTTTGGTGTGATGTTCGATTCCCCGGGCGTGAAGAAGGAAACTCGTCTTGGCTTGACCCCACATGCGTCCGGCGGATTGGATGTCCTCGACACGAACGCCACTAATCCGGGAAGCTTCCTCCAGACTCTGGGCGAGCGCCGCGGCTTTTGTTTCTTCCCATCCGCTGGTATGGGCCTCGATAAACGCTTCGTCCGCGAATCCTTCCTCGATCAGCACCCGAAGGATGCCCGTGAAGAGGGCCGAGTCGGCGCCGGGGCGAACGGGCAGATGGAGGTCGCAGGTTCGGGCCAAAGGCGTGACGCGGGGGTCGACCATGATCAGCTTCGCCCCGCGGTCTCGGGCGCGCCAGATGTAGTCGGTGGTGATGGGCGAGCACTCGGCCACATTCGTTCCGGCGCAAAGGATGACCTCGGCCTCGATGATGTCTTGCCAAGAGTTCGCGGCCCGATCGATCCCGAATGCTTTCTTATTGCCGGTGCCGGCGCTGACCATGCAAAGGCGGCCGTTGTAGTCGAGCTCAGCGGTCTGGAGGGCGACTCGGGCGAACTTGCCCATAAGGTAGCTCTTCTCGTTGGTGAGGGAGACACCGCTCAATACCGCGACGGCGTTCTTGCCGTACTTCTCTTGAACTCGCTGGATTTCATGAATCGTGGTGGAGAAGGCTTGCTCCCATGAAATGGGCTCGAATCCCTTGCCCTCGACCCGCTTCATCGGAGAAAGCAGGCGATCGGGATGACCGCCTTGCATATATCGCTTGACTCCCTTCGGGCAAAGTTTGCCTTTGTTGAAGGGGAAATCCTCCCAAGGCTCAAAGCCGATGACGCTGTTACCCTTAACTTTGAGCTGAATACCGCACTGCTGGCCGCAGAAGCAACAGTGAGTCTTCACAAGCCGATCCGGCTCTCCCCGCCCCAGCCATCCGCCGGGCGGGTCGTAGTTGAGGCTCGGTCCGAATTGCTCCTGAAGCTTTTCTACGGGGATAGGCAAAGTTGCCATCGGATCATTATGGGCAGGCTCTCCCCGGCGCGCTTGTCATTCCTTCCAATGACGCCGAATCGTTTGAGTCACCAGCCGGCATACTGGCGAACATGGTTGCCGGAGTTCACTTCATCCTCTATGTCGCCGATCAGCGCCGTAGTGCCGATTTCTATCGACGCGTGCTCGGTGTCGCTCCGATCCTGGATGTGCCCGGCATGACCGAGTTCCCACTTAATGGCGACTCGGTGCTCGGGATCATGCCTGAGGAGGGAATCCGGCGCCTGCTTGGCGATCGCTTGCCTGACCCGGCGGCTGCCGCCGGCGTGCCCCGAGCGGAGCTTTACGTTCAGGTCGACGATTGCACCGCATATCATGCCCGTGGGCTCGCGGCCGGCGGTCGAGAGTTAAGCTCCGTGCAGATGCGTGACTGGGGTGATATTGCCGGGTATTTCCTCGATCCCGATGGCCATGTCGTTGCATTTGCCCAAGCATCTTCTGGATAAGCCCATCCGCGTCATCGAAGTCGTGTCATTGAAACCCACGACTTTTCAAATCGAGGGGCGAGAGCCACAATTTTCCCTGGCTGTGGCGCCTGCCACGGCCAAGCGAGGAAACCCGCTGAGACCGAAGCGGGAACATCAAATGGCCACCGTCATCGTAAAGAACAGCCCGATTTTGGACGCGGCTTGGACGCCGAACGAGCCCGAATTCTGGGAATCGACCGCCAAACCTGTTGCCTGGAAGACCCTCTGGGTCACGACCTTCTGCCTTTTGCTGAGTTTCAGCACCTGGTTCATGGTCAGCGCCATCGTCGTCAAGCTCACGGGCATTGGATTCCGATTTGACAAGAGTCAGCTTTTCTGGTTGAACGCCATGCCCGGCCTTGCGGCCGGAACCCTCCGCATCATCCACACGTTCCTGGTTCCGATATTTGGAACCAGGACCACGATCGCGGTGTCGACCCTGCTCCTCTTGATTCCGTCGATCGGTTGGGGTCTCGCCGTGGCGAACCCCAGCACGAGCTTCGGGGCATTCATGTTTCTCGCCTTCCTCGCCGGCCTGGGCGGAGGGAACTTCAGTTCCTTCATGCCGAGCACGTCGCTCTTCTTCCCCAAGAAGTTACAGGGAACCGCTCTTGGAATCCAGGCCGGGATCGGCAACTTCGGAGTCTCCGTCGCCCAATTTCTGATCCCCGTGATTATCGGGATCGGGATGGTGGGATCGAGCCAGCATTTCGTTGAGAAGAAAGGCGATGTGGTGGTGAAGGAAGCGAGCATCTATCTACAAAATGCCGCGTTCCTCTGGGTACCCTTCATCGTGATCGGCGCCGTCGCCGCATGGTTCGGTCTCCGGCGGGTGCCGGTTCAAGCGAACTTCCGCGAGCAACTGGATATCTTCCGCGAGAAGCACACTTGGCTGATGACGAGCTTGTACATCATGACCTTCGGCTCCTTCAGTGGATTCGCCGCGGTCTTCCCGCTCCTCATCAAGGACACCTATGGCAAATTCCCCGGCGGCCCCGAGCCGCTGGCCTATGCCTTCCTCGGCCCGCTCATCGGTGCGCTGGTTAGGGCCGCCTGCGGTCCCATCGCGGATAAGGTTGGAGGCGCCAAGGTCACGATGGTCAGTGGCATCGGTTTACTCGGTTGTGCCCTCGCGGTGACCCGGTTCACCCATCCGACCGGCATGGAGACATGGGGCGGGTTCCTCTGGTGCATGCTCGGCCTGTTCTTCTTCAGCGGCATTGGCAATGCCTCCACCTTCAAACAGATGCCGATGATCTTCCCGCCCCGGCAAGCCGGAGGCGTTATTGGATGGACTTCGGCGATCGCGGCCTACGGCCCCTTCCTTTTCTCGGTCGCTTTTGGTGCGATTATGGCGAGAACGGGTTCGGGAACGGCCTTCTTCTATGGGGCCGCCGTGTTCTACGCGCTCAACCTCGGGATCAACTGGTGGTTCTACGCGAGACGAGGGGCGGAGAAGCCATGTTGAAGATGGCATCGACGGGGCCGAACCTTTGAATGCTAAAACTGTATCGATGGGCGAAAGTAAGGCGCAGAGGAATTCCTTTCTAGCCGCCTTGGGTGCGGCCATCCTCGTCGTCGGTGCGATCTATCTTGGCTCGGGGGCGCTGTCCCGCTTCGATACCCCCTTGGCTGCGTATGCAGCGGCAACCGTGTTCGCCGCCTTCGCGATCACTTATCGTTACGTGATGTGGATCCAGCGGCCGCCGACGTGGCGGTATTTCAAAGCCGGCTGGCGCCTTTTTCTCCGCCCCCGACGGTTGTTGCCAAACCTCTGGAAGCTATTGGGGCTGCTATGGAATCAGATCGTAGCTCAGAAGTTTATCGAGAACCGAAGCAAGCAGCGTTGGGCAGCGCACATGTGCCTCGCCTGGGGCTGCCTTCTCGCCTTCGCGATCACCTTTCCCCTGAGTTGGGGTTGGGTTCAGTTCGGAATCGCGGAAAACGGAAAGGACTATGTGGTCGAGTTCATGGGAATGCGCCAGTTCGCATTCCCGCCGGATAGCGTGATTGGGTTCGTCATGTTTAACGGGCTCAACATAAGCGCCGTTCTTGTTCTGGTGGGCGTCGGGCTTGCGATGCACCGCAGAGTCTTCGATCGGGGAGCCCATGCGGTTCAGAGCTTCACGAACGATTTCATTCCCTTATTTCTGCTGTTCGCGGTTTCGGTGACCGGGCTGATGATCACGGCCAGCTACAAGTTCCTGGGCGGGAATAACTTTGCTTTTCTCTCCCTCCTGCATGCCTTCACGGTGGTGGTCCTACTGCTATGGATGCCGTTCGGCAAGTTGTTCCACGTCATCCAGCGTCCGGCCCAACTTGGCGTGGCGTTCTACAAGGAAGAGAACCAACGCGGCCCCCAAGCCACTTGCACCCGGTCTGGCCGTGCCTATCAGGGGCAAATGCATCACGAAGACCTTGTGGCCGTCCTCAACGAACTGGGCCTAGACTTCGGCGACCATCAGAATCTCGACCCTGCGGAAAAACGTCGCCTGATTGCAATCAACCAGGCGAACGCGGTCGTGGGTCAGCCTTTTATCGGCTAGGTTCCGGCTATCGACCGCTCTCAATATTTGCGGTTGGGCAGGGCTGCGGCGGCTTGCGATGAATCGAACTCGTCGTCGTGGATGATCTGCCGTTTCGGGAGCGTCTCGCCCTTCTTGAACTTCTCGATGGAATCGAAGAGATACGGTCCAAGGAGCGGATTGCACTCCACGACGTGGTTCTCTTTGCCATCCACCATCGCTTGGAATGCATCGTGGATACCGTCGATCGAAACGATCTTGATGTCGGTTCCCGGCTTCTTGCCGGCGGCTTCGATAGCGCTGATGGCGCCCATAGCCATGTCGTCGTTGTGAGCGTAGAGGGCGGTGATCTTGGCCCCGTCCGGACTCTTGAGGATGGCTTCCATCACTTCCAGGCCCTGGGCGCGTTTGAAATCGCCGGTCTGGGTGACCACTATCTTCATGTCCGGATACTTGGAGATGGCGTCGCGGAAACCCTTCGCGCGGTCATTGGCGGGGGCGCTGCCAGGGGTGCCGGTTAGCTCGGCGATCACGGCTTTGCCGCCGGTCGCTTTGGCAAGCCACTCGCCCGCCATCTGGCCTTCCTTGATAAAGTCGGAGCCGATGAAGGTCACGTACATGTCCTCGGGGACATCGGGGCGGCGGTCGGAGACGAATACGGGGATGCCCGCATCCTTGGCTTCTTGAAGAACGTTCTTCCAGCCGGTCTCGACGACGGGGGCGAAGGCGATGACATCTACCTGCTGCTGGATAAAAGCGCGGATGGCCTTAATCTGGTTCTCCTGCTTGCCTTGGGCGTCGGAGAACTTGAGATCGATCCCTCGCTTGGCCGCTTCGTCCTTGATGGACTCGGTATTCGCGGTGCGCCACGCGCTCTCGGCGCCGATCTGACTGAAGCCAACGACAAGCTTCTTGCCGGATGGGGCCGGTGTTTTCGATCGTGTTGTGTCGGGTGCGTTGGACGAGCTGCTGTCGCTTCCACCACCGCAACCGGCGGCGATGACGGCGATGGCGAGGAGGGGGATCGTGAAGAATCTGGACATGTTAAGAGTCTCCCTTGAGCTTCGGTATTATGCGCTCAAATGTTCGTCGCTCTTTTCGCCGGCCTAACCCTTCTCACCCAAAGTGCGATTCCGAACGGGTCGTTCGAGCAAGTGGACGGGGATCGGGCGTCGGGTTGGCGACCCCAGACTTGGGCAGGGCGGGCCGATTTTCGGATCGCGGAAGGGGGCCATGCGGGCAGCCGATGCGCCCTGATCGATGCTACGGCCGGGGTCGACGGGGGCTGGCAATCTACCTTCGCCGTTAAACCCTATTCGAAGTACAAGATTACAGCTTGGATCAAGACGGAAGGGGTGGCAAACCTCGACGGGCAGGGAGCTCTCTTGAACCTCCACGGGCGATCGGAGCGGACGGCGCCGATCACAGGGAGCCACGATTGGGCGGCGGTTTCGATGAACGTGGATACGGGGGCGGACGACAGCCTCATTCTCAACTGCCTGCTCGGCTACTACGGCCGCTCGAAGGGCAAGGCTTGGTTCGACGACTTACAGGTGCAACTTTTGGAAACCCACAAAATCGACCCAAAGGCGACGATCGACGCCACCCAGAAGGGCGAGCCGATCAGCAAGTACATCTACAGCCAGTTCATCGAGCACCTGGGTCGCTGCATTTATGGCGGCATTTGGGCGGAGATGCTGGACGACCGGAAGTTCTATAACGCCCCGGGCTCGAAGGATTCGCCTTGGCGGGTCTTCCGATCGGGCTCGGTGACGATGGACACGAAGGAGCCGTTCGTAGGGGATCACACTCCGGTCGTGACGGGCGGGATCGTTCAGGATGGGCTTTGGTTGCAGAAGGGGCGGGAGTATGTGGGCCACGTCTGGCTGCGGGGGAAGGGACCGGTGGAAGTTGGGCTCTATACGAATCAAGGTTCGCGGGCGCTGGACCGGACTTTCGCCGCAACGGTCACCGCCGAGGCCGGGCCTTCTTGGAAGAAGACTGAGTTTAAGTTCAAAGCCACGGAAGATACGACGCTGGCCGAGTTTCGGATTTCCGGAAAAGGCCCGTTCCGAGTAGGCACGGTGACGCTCATGCCCGCCGATAACGTCGACGGGATGCGGAAGGATACGATCGCCCTCCTCAAGGAGTTGAATGCACCCCTCTACCGATGGCCGGGCGGCAACTTCGCGAGCGGATATGACTGGCACGACGGGATTGGAGACCGGGACCGCCGCCCGCCGCGCAAGAACCCGGCGTGGCAGGGGATCGAGCATAACGACTTCGGAACCCATGAGTTCCTCGATTTCTGCCGGATCGTGGATACGGAGCCGCTCATCGTTGTCAACACCGGTTTCGGCGACGCCCATACCGCGACATCTTGGCTTCAGTATGTCAACGGGCCAGCCTCGACCGAGGAAGGAGCCCGGCGCACCGCGAACGGCCACAAAGAGCCATGGAAGGTCAGTTGGTGGGGAATTGGGAACGAGATGTACGGGCCCTGGCAACTCGGCCATATTCCGCTCGACCAATACGTGATCAAGCACAACCTCTTCATGGACCGGATGACGAAGGTCGACCCCGACATCAAGACCATCGCCAGCTCGGATATCGGGGGCGATTGGTCGAAAACGATGCTGGAGAACTGCCCGATGACGCTGATCAGCGAGCACTTTTACTGCCAAGAGCGGCCGGGGGTAGCGGCGCACGTGGCTCAGATTCCAAACGCGATCCGAGCGAAAGTGGCGGCCCACCGGAAGCTGCGGGACTCGATCCCGGGATTGAAGGAGAAGCACATCAAGATCGCGATGGACGAGTGGAACTACTGGTACGGGCCCCACGTCTTCGGCGAGTTGGGGACGCGGTATTTCCTGAAGGATGGCCTCGGGATCGCGGCGGGGTTGCACGAGTATTACCGGTCGAGTGACATGGTGGGTATGGCGCAGTACGCGCAGACCGTGAACGTGATCGGATGCATCAAGACCAATCCGATTCACGCGGCTTTCGAGACGACGGGGCTGGTTTTGAAGCTCTATCGAAAGGAGTACGGGACGATTCCGCTGACAGTGGGCGGGACGCCGGAGCCTTTGGACGTGGCGGCGGCGCTGACTTCGGATGGACGGTTCCTGACCCTCTCCGTCGTGAATCCGATGGGAGATTCCATCCGGGTCCCGCTAACTTGGAATGGGATTCACATCGCGGATTCCGGGCATCGTTGGGAGATCGCGGATGCGGACCCGATGGCGCATAACGATCCGGAGGATCCGGATCGGGTTCAGATAAAGGAGTCTTCGGTTTCAGGCCTTCGAGGCGGGATCGAGGTTAGACCCTACAGCGCGACTCTAGTCAGGGTGGCCGTTGGAGGCTAATTTCTGGCGGCAGCGGCAGTAACCATTGCTCGAAAAATGACGTTTGCCCAAATATGAAACGTTTGAGTCTAACCGCCATGATGTTGCTCGCCCTGGGGTCCGCCGCTTTAGCCGTCGCGGACGATCGATCGTCGCTTGAGCGCCAATATGCCGGCTTGAAGAAAGCCTATTGGAACAAAGATGCGAATCGGACCTTGAGCTACTTCAACGAGAATTTCACATGGACCAAGCCGATGGGCGAGGTAGTAAGCCGATCAGCATTTGCGGCGGATCTACGCCGGATGCTGCATGCCCCGCGGCTACGATTCGAAGTCCTCGACATGAAGAACGACAGCTACGACTTCACGGGCGATGAGGCGCGGGTGCGGTCTTCGAAGCATTTCGTTTATACGGAATGGGTCGACGGGCGCACTGTTCGCGTGAACTTGAACATGCAGACCGTGGACACCTGGCGGCGCTCGCCGCGGGGTTGGGGTTTGTTTAAGATTGAGGTGCTCAACCAGACCGAGGATCACGGCGGATCGTAGAGCAAGTTAACGGAAGCTGGTCCGGCCTCCACCCGTGTCGGGATGGAGGCAACGGGAACCCAGTTTGTTAGTCGGTAGCCGGGGTACGACGCCGCCCCGGCCCACCCTTTAACGGGTTGGGAAACCTACTTCTTCTTCTTGCCCATGTCGATCTTTCCAGCACATTGGGATCCTAAGCTTAGAATTCCACGTGGACAAGTTGTCGCG
>JADMIO011020085.1_pt1 | contig 14135 bp, 11 predicted proteins | sample 8958161 | NCBI WGS metagenome assembly JADMIO01 (sample SAMN16585339, study PRJNA669376) | soil metagenome | isolation source: Crop rotation soil | place: USA: Cullars Rotation, Alabama | collected 2011 | reverse complement strand
GGATATTGTCGCGCACCTGCTTACCCTTATATCCGAATACTCTGTATTCACGCTGCTCGATGTTGCATTTCATTAAGTAGCTCAGGAATCCGTGTAATTCCACGCCGGAATGGTTGGGCCCGGTCAGGCATCCTCCCCGCAGGCAGCAGGTCGGCATATTGTGATAGCGCCCATACTCCTGAACCATGATGTCGCCGGCTACTTTGGATGCGCCGAAGATGGAATGTTTACTTTGATCGATTGAAAAATCCTCCGGGATGCCGTTTTCATAGCGTGCATCTGCGTAATCCCATCGGGTCTCCAACTCCTGCAACATTATGGTATTCGGCCTGTCGCCGTATACCTTGTTCGTGGACATGTGAACGAACGGCGCCTCCGGGCAAAAGCGCCGGGCGGCCTCGAGCATGTTGAGAGTGCCTAACGCATTTACCTCGAAATCCAGGAACGGAATGGCCGCGGCTCGATCGTGGGATGGCTGTGCTGCGGTGTGAACAATCAGATTTGGACGAACATCGGCCACGAACGAGAACAATGCCTCGCGATCTCTGATGTCCATCGTCGCATGCCGGTAATTCGGAATCTCGCTTTGGAGGCGGCGTAACACCCAGCTGGTATCGCCCTCCGGCCCGAAAAACACGGCCCGATGGTTACTGTCTATTCCGGCGACACGGAATCCTTCCCGAGCTAAGTAGAGGGCGACTTCCGAACCAATCAAGCCACACGATCCGGAAATCAAAACCGAAGGTAACGGCATGTTTTGGCACTCCGCGTGAACTTTTCGATGAGACTTACGAACCTACGTCCGGCCGCTCGTCAGTGCAGGCGCTCTTAGCGCGGGTTCGAGCCCCAAGGCAGCGCTCCAAAGGCTCAAAGGCCCTGTAACGCCTGGATCGCCGCTCCATGCCGGTTAGATCGCCATGCATCGAAAGGTGAATTGGAAGAGGAAACCTTTGCGAGCCGAGTGGCCACCGATAGGCCTTCGTTCGCGGCCACAATCCACGACAACTCCGCGTCGGCCCTCAGCGATTCGTTTGGGACTTGAAGCGATTTTCAGGTCGTGTCAATTTGTTTGCGCAAGGGCACACGCAAGCGCATTGCTCAGACGCCTACCGATGACGTCGTGCCCGATCTCACCGACAATGGAGGACAGTGCCGTGTCTGCACGGGCTGCATACCATGCATAATTTTTTTGAGTCTCGGCAACCCCGGCACACACCGTTTCCAGGTGGAGCGTGTCCAGGATGCAACCCCATTGGTGACGCCTGGCAAATCGAACGATCGTAGAGTCCGCAGGACCGTGAATGATCACGGGAAGGCCGGCAGCAGCATAATCTGCCAGTTTTGTCGGAAACGAGGTGGTTACCATCCATCTGACCTCTGAATCGAACCCAAACGGGAGGTAGAGGATATCGCACTTTCGCATTAAAGTGTCGGCTTCGGCTGGGGTGACGCGGCCCATGAAGACGGTGGTCGTGCCCCAATCGCACTTCCTGTAGCGGGGGTCGACGTTCCCGTAAATTACTAGTTCGGCGCCGCGCCGCGCGCATGCCTGAGAAAAACACACGAGCGCGTCGGCTTGGACCGCGTAAACGTCACCGAAAAATCCAATCCTGCGTCCAATCTTGCTGGGCTGAATCTGTCGGGTGATTGGTGACGTTTTGGTTGCCCGCAGATAATTCGCCAGCACTTCCCACTTGCCACCCCATCGTTTTTCAAACAATTGCGCCATTTCCGGGCTAATGGCGAACAATGCCGGCGACCGGTTCACGGCCACTGCCATGAATCTATCGGCCGTTTTGGCGAGATATGGGTAGTTCCGCGATACAGCAGCCACCCAGTCATCCATTGCCCATATTGCGGTCGGGATGCCTGAATCCCAGGCCGCCTCCAGTCCGGCGCGGAAAAGGGCCCCGTAACCGACCGGAGTGGCTAAAACCACTCCGTTGGACCGCTCGGAAAGGTATCTCTCCAGTGTCTCGGTTAACGGCCTCCGGCGCAGCCATCTCGCTACTTGGACGGCGTGGTTAAGCTTGAACCTGGAAGGTAAGCTGAATAGATCGACGGTTAACGCAGCATCCGCAGCTTGGGCGAGGGCGATGTTCGAATCCAACTTCTCGCAGCACACCGAAAGCCGATACGTGCTTCCGAGAGTTTTCAGAACCCGTTCAAGAGTGATCCCGTGCCCATTTGGTCCGCCAGGAGGTATCTCGGATATTACGTGGAGCCAAGGGGACCGACCATTCGTGCCCCCCGGTCCATCATCCGCCGATTGATTTGGTCCGTCCATGGTGAAAGTTAACGCCTCTGCCCGACCCTTCCGTGCTGTCGCGTCCCTCTGGCGATTCTTGGTTGTTCTGCAGGGGGTGCGCCTCAAACCTGCTTTTCAGCGCTAAGCAACGTTTCTCGATCAGGAGCCAAGAGCAGCGGCCGGCGACGTAGCTGAGCGGTATTCCGGCCCCGACCGATACAATCGCCTCCTTCCATCCGTAGTGCGCCCCAAGTTTGGCCGTCAAAAGGACGACGGATCCAGTGACGTACTGCGCGAGAATCATGTGTAGCACATAAATTCCATAGCTGTAAGTGCCGAAAGACCTCAACACCGGATGCGTCATCCAGTTCGAAACCGTTGTCTCGCGGTACATAACGCACCACAATATGACGCATGTGAAAGCGGTCGCTAGCGCTGCCGTCCCAAGCGTCGCCATCGCGGGAGTTCCGTAGAGCGTACTTCGGGCAATGACAATCGCTACAACCAAACAGCCGATAGCGATCCCAGCGAGGTTCCTGAGGCGCTTCTTCGTCAATTCCATTTCATGCTGGCGAACGAGATACGCAGCCAGCGCGCCAAACGCCAGGGGTTCCAGGTGAAGAGGCGTCAAATGCGTCAGAAAATAAGTGCTCGGCGTGGACTGGGTCGCTGTGGCCAAACATAGGATTTTTGCGATCATCGAAAATCCTGCAGCGCCTATGCACAATCGTCCGATCCAGTGCAAGGGTGTCAGATACACGATGAGTGGCCACACAAAGTAGAACTGCTCCTCGATCGCCAAGGACCAGAAGTGGTCAAGCATGGGAACGAAGTGCCCGAACGCCGACAGGAAATTGGCGCCATAGAGCCAGAACCAGATTTCGTAGGTCCCTTGTACTTCCTGCCACTTGCCGGTGTGATGCATGGCCGGCATCAGGAAGTGGAAAAACGACAGCAGGAAACAAAAGTATAAGGGAAAGATGCGAAGGGCCCGGCGTACGTAGAACGAGGAAAAATAATTCCTGGTCTGTTTTGTATCCAGCAAAATGCCGGTAATCAGAAAGCCGGATAAAGTGAAGAACAGGTCGACACCGATCCAACCCAGTTGCAGCGCCTCGCGGAAGCTGTGCTCCCAGCCGGATGGGGATTCGTACCACCCGAAATGGCAAATCAGCACCAGGAGGATAGCGACGCCGCGAATGCCGTCCAGTTCCGGTATGTGTGTCTTGCTGGTTCGCGTCTTCCGGCAATGGCCTACGGCATCGTACGTAGCCGGAGCTTGAGTCGCTCTCACGCGGCCTTTCTCCTCCACGCGGCAAGTAGATAGAATCCCGCGACTACCAACCCCGATCCACTAGCTGCCGCCGCCCATAAAGGAGACAACGTCGCTCCACTGGCAATTACCGCAATTACTGTAACTACGTTTATTATGGCTTGCAGACTTTGCGCGAACAGTAGCGTTTTCAGCCGGCCGATAGCAAATAAAGCGTTGTAAGCAGGAAGTCCGAACAAGCTGAGAAAATTCGCTGCCAGTAATACTCGCACAGCGCCGGGCATGAGAGGGTGGAACCGGCTTCCCAACCACAGCCGCAGTGCCAAGCCCGCCAACAGCATTGCCGGGACGCATATCAGTACGCCTATGATTAGCGCAACCTTTAAGCTGCGCTCATGAATAGCTTGAATGCGCGCCCACGAGCTGTCGGTGCCGTGCCCCTGCAACCGCGAAACTTCCGGCACAATCGCCCTTAACCCGTTGTCGAGAAGGCCGCGCGCCTGCATGGCCAGGGATGTTGCGATTTCATAAACCGGCACCAGCGACAGCCCTCCGTACCGCGTGAGCATGAATTTGTTGAAAGGGCCGAGAAACATACCCACTACGGCGCAGGCAAACGCCCCCGCGCTGAACGTCATCATCTTCCGCAGCCGGTGAACGTCGAACCTGCGGATCTGAAAAACCGCGCCACCGGTCAGGCGGCGGATCGCAATTGCATTGGCGAGGTGCCCTGCTACCGCGCCCACCCCGTTCGCGATCAGCAGCGAGAAAATGCCGTGCCCCATAGCCAAGAGCGCAATCGCCACCACAACTACGAATATCCGCATGCAAAAGGCAATGGTTCCAGCCAAGTCCATACGGCCAAGGCCATACACCACGGAATTCAGCACCTCGACTTGCAGGACGTAAACGGACAGCAGCGACAACCACGGAATCAGCGATAGCCCCTGCGAGAGGTATTCGGGTCTGAGCCGCATACCCTCAAGCACCGCGTGTCGCGACAAAAAAACGACGAAGAACAGAATACCGCCCGTGACCAACAGCGTCAGAATCGATGTTGTCACGTAGGAGCGAACGGCGTCCAAGTCTCCACGGCCGTTCTCTTCCGCCACAATTTTGGAGACCGCACTGGTGATTCCGAGGTTGCCAAACTGCGCCAGCGTCAGCACAAAGCCCAACGACAGCCACAGTCCATAGAGGTCGAAGCCCAGAAAATGGAGGTAAACCTTATAAGAAATCGCAGTGCTGGCGATCGTTGCGACGGTCAGCCCCGAACCGGTAAGGAAATTGCGCCGCAGTTGAGTCCCGGCGAATCGCTGCAGTACGAGTTTGAGAACCCCCGCAGAGGCGGCAATCGGCGGTTGAATACTCGGAGCTGCTTCCGTATCGGAGGTGGCGCCGTTCATTGGTTGTGTCGAAGGGGGGCTAGCGGGCAGAACGAATTCCCACCCGGAACTTTAAACCAAAGGCTTACCTTTGCTTGTCTGTTACTCGGCCGAAGCCGAGTAGTAGTGCTTGTATTTGTCGTAATACTTGTAATAACCGTACCGTCCAGACTTCTTTGGATTCCAGTCGTTGAGAATCGTCCCGATGATATGCACCCCATCCTCCGTGAAGCGATGGGCCGCATCCTTGATGGAATCGCGCGAGGTTTGGTTCGCTCGCGTCACCAGGATCACTCCGTCCGAGTGACGCGCAATCACGCGGGCGTCCGCCATCGTCAGCATGGGTGGTGTATCGATCAGAACCATATCGAACTGTTTTCTTGCCAGTTCCACCAATTCGGCAATGCGCATAGAGTGCAACAGGGTGGTGTCGCCCTGGCCCGACTGCCCGCTCGTCATCACCGAAAGGTTGGGAATGGAGGTCTGCTGCACCGATCCGTTCAGTTGGCTGACAAGCGGTTCCCTCTGGCGCAGCAGGTCCACCAGGCCTGTTTCATTGGTCAGGCCGAAGATGTGATGCATGCGCGGCCGCCGCAAGTCGGCATCAATGAGCAGTACCCGCTTGTGGATTTCTGCCAGGGCCACCGCCAAATTGCTGGAAATCGTGCTCTTCCCTTCCCGTGGCGCGCTGCTGGAAAGCACCAAAACCTTGGGACATTCCCCATGTGCTCCCGCGAAGAGGATCGAGGTCAGGGTTGAACGGAACGCCTCAGCCATCGCGGACGACTTGCGTTGCATCACCATCAGCCCATTGGCCTCAGTAGTATTCGCATCAGCCGCGAGTGAGTTCTGCGTCAACAGCCGCCGCTTGGTTTCGACCGCCTCGCTGGGGATAATGCCAAGCTCCGGTACGCCCAGAAAGAGGGCCGCGTCGCCAGGCTCCTGCACGGTGCGATCGACGCGTTCCAGGTAGACAACCAGTACAATCCCAAAAAAGATTCCGCAGATTAGTCCTAATAGAGTTTGGCGTAGGAGATTAGGCTTATAGGGGGACTTGGGAATGTTAGCCGGATCGACAACATGAATGTTGGAGGCGCGCAGGGCGGAGGCGATGCCAGCCTCTTTGACGCGTTGTTGCATGTTGTCGAAAAGCTGGCGGTTCGTATCCGCTTCGGCCTTCAGCATGTTGTAGTGATTCACCCGGTCACCTTGGTTACTCACCTCCTGAGACGCTGCGGTATAGTCCGCTGCCAGTAGCCGTTCCCGGTGTTGCGCAGCTTCATAATCATTCTGAATGCTGCCGATAATCGCGCTCCGTTGGCGCTCGAGAGCGGTTTCGAGCGGGGCTATCTGTGCCTGCAGTTTCTTGACCTTGGGATTGGCAGCAGTATAAGTAGCCGATGCTTCAGCGTATTCCCGGCGCAGGTCCGTAAGCTTGCCTTGAATTTCCTGGAGGTTGCTGTCACCCAGAACCTCGGCAAGCGATTCGGGCGGCGCGTGCGCAGCCAGTTCATAACGCGACTGCTTGGAGATGCGGTCTCCCTGCGCCTTGGAAAGTTCGCTCTGCAGTTCCTTCATCTTTTCCTCGGCGGCATTGCCTTTGTCCTGCGTGAACACCAAGCCGTTGGCGCGCGCGTAGGCCTGCATGGCATCTTCTGACCGTTCCAGTTTGATTTTCAGGTCCTCCATCTGGCGCGCCAGCCACTCCCCGGTGTGTTGTGTCGTTTGCCAGCGGGTCTCCAGATTTTGCTCGATGAACTCGGAAGTAAGCGAATTGGCGAACTCCGCCGCCATCTGGGGGTTGGTCGAATCGCAGGTGGCCACGATGAGACGTGTGTTGGGTTCGACACGTACATGAAGATCTATAGCTTTAATGGCCTGCTCGCGGGCGGTGGATACATCAGGACTTGCTAGATTGAGCGCCTTTCGCCACGCATTTAGCCGCGACGGGATGGTCACTAGCGGCTTTGAGTCGCTATTGAGCCTCTTGACGACTCTCTCCCGCAGCGAATTGCTTTCCAGGATTTTCACCTGGGTCTGCAGGTCATAGACGGGATCCCAGCCGCCGCTTTGGGTCGGATTGACTTCTCTCATATGCAGGAAGTCTTCGTTGACGTTGTCCACCTCTATGACCGTGCTGGCCTGATAAACCGGTGTTTGCGGAAGTGTGTACAGGAATGCCGCCACCATGCCCAGAAAGGCCACAATCACCACCGTCCCCTTGCGCCTCTGGATGATGCGCCAGTACTCGAATAGCCCCGTTGTGGCCATTTCGGTCTCCGCATCTTCGCGCGAGAATGCAACGGTTCGGTTGCGGTCCAAAGCCGTCGCGGAGACCGTATAGGGTACTAGTTCATCGGAAGAATTCGGTTTCATAACTTATCTCACATGCGGTAAATAGCTAGGCCGGTGCCGACCGCGATAGCCGCTTCAATTCCTTTTGTGAAAGCCTGTTTCGGTCTGCTGGCTGGTACGAAAAGAATGTCGTCTTGTTTCAAGGCGAGGTCCTCAGAGCGCCCGTCTAGGATCTTCCTTAAATCCACCGGTATCTCTTTTTGTTTGGCGTCTCCTTGGGCGGCGCGCAGAATGCGGGCGTTCTTGGGGGCCGCACCCTTGTCCATTCCACCCGCTACGGCCAAGGCTTGAAGAACCGAAAGGCTTTGCTTTTCGCGCAGAACGAACCCGCCAGCGTGCTGAACCTGACCCACGACGTAGATCATTTCGCCGCGTGGCACCGAGATCACGTCCTGTGGGCGGATCAAAATATTGGCCGCCGGATTACGGGCTTCCATCAAGTCTTTGAGGCTGACCTCCGCCACAGAAAAGGCGCCCGTAGAATCATCGGTGGCGTCCGGCAGTGGAATGCGTCCCTCCTCCAGACGGCGCGTAATCTTGATACTGTGGCCCGAATCCTCCGTCAGTCCGCCTGCCAGCGAGAGTACCTCAATCAGTGTTTTATGCCCCTGAAGTTGAATGACTCCTGGCGTCTTTACCGCCCCCACGACCGAAGCCGGCTGGCTGCGAAAGTCCACGATGAAGACCGAAACGTCGGGTTCCACAAGATACGCCTTCAGCGCTTCGTCCAGAGACTTCTCGAGTTGTTCGGCAGTGAGGCCGGCGGCCTTCACTCGCCCCACTAGCGGGAGACGGATATAGCCGTTCATGTCAATCCGGACCGGTTTTTCGGTGGTCTCCTCGGGGTCGATCCCGCGGATCGCCACCTGGTCATCCTGCCCCAGTACATAACTTAGGCGCGAGTCGTCATCCTTGGATTGAGCCGCCCGCTGCTGCGCGATGGCGGCAGGCGCCACTCCCCACTGCGCTAGGACCAGCAGCAGACAGCAAAGAACGAGTGAACATTTCATAAATTTACCCCCATAGCGGGAGCCTCTCGCTCCCGGCCGCGATTGCGCACGAGATCGGGCTCCGACCCACTGAATCACAATAGTGGTTTCCGGCGTTGTCGTTGGCGCCGGAGAGTCCGTTCTTCACGAGATTTGGACTACGTTCGTTCCGTTGTTACGCGGAGCGCCTTCTCTCTCGACGAGTGCGGAGAGTCGCGCTAACGCGGCAGTAAGGTTCTCCAGTTTAAGGTCGACTTGTTTGATCTTCAACTCGATCGCAAACTGGTCGTTTGCAGCGCCCGCCAGCAAGCTTTGCAACGCGGTGCGAGCAAAATCGGATATGCTCCGGGCGCCGTGGATCGCATAGAGAGACTTAAGCGCCGCGAATTCCTGTTCCGATAGTCGCAAACTAATGGTTCGTGTTCTCCGAACTGGCGTAGGCATATGAATGAAAGGGCTTTCTCGAGTCAAGGCTGTTCAAAGAAAACTGCCAGGTTGGTGCTGAAAGGTTCAGGCCGTGGTAGCGACCCAGTCGCGATCGATTTCTACGGAAACCGATCGTTGCAGCAGGGTCACGGACGCGACCAGACGAAATTGTTTCTTGAGTTCGACGATTATGCCTTCCACGCCGGTCAGCGGACCGCGCGCGATGCGGATCTTTTGTCCGCAGCGCAGGAAGGGATACGGCTGGACGGAAAGCGAAGAAATGAGCATCGCACGAACGGAGGCAATCTCCTCTTCCTGGATGCTTGCCGGCTGTTTGCCGAATGTCACCAGCCCGACTACTCCGGGAGCCTCCAGCACCGGGACGCGGCGCGCCGGGTCGAAACGGCAAAAAACATATCCGGGGAACAGCGGCCGGTCAATCAATTTGCTGCGGTCAGACCAGCGGCGCCGCTGTTTAATCAGCGGCAGGAATTCTTCGTATCCTTTGGCCTGTAGCGCGGTGGCGACTGTCTGCTCGAAATTCGAACGTACCCGCACGCCGTACCAGGGGTAATTCTTCCGTTGTCTCAATTCGTCTACCGGCTGGACCATCATTTCGGAGAGGCTTCGCCCCTTTTAGTCCCAACTTTATGGCTTCACCTCCACCACATTATTTCTTACGCCGAGGTGGATCGGAGCGATTGCCCCGTATGGAGAAGCACAGGTAGGGTACGTTTGAAGATACCCCGAACCGGCTGGACCGTCAAGAGGGAATAATACATCTCCGTACTAAGAATAAACATCCGGTGTTAACCCGAAATATGTCGCTAAGTATATGGTAATACTGGTGAATTATGTGCCGAAGGCGAGCGAGAATATGGCCGCCGAAAGACGCCCGAGACCATCGAAAGTAATACACGTATTACGCCGAAAGTTAATTCTGGAAAATAGCGCCTCCATCCTCTGAATGGTTTTTTGTGGCGAAGCCCGGGAACGGTCGATTAACCTGAAAAACAGATGGTCGATATACATTCGCATGTCCTCTGGGGACTGGATGATGGTGCCGAAACTGAGGCCGAGAGCCTGGCCATGCTCAAAATCGCCTCTGAAACAGGCACTACCGATATCGTCGCCACACCGCATTCGGACAACCAGTATCAGTATGATTCGGAAGCCATCGCACAGCGCATTGAGGCATTGACTACGGCCACCGGCGGCGTTCCGCGGATTCACCGCGGATGCGACTTCCACATGAACCTGGAAAACATCCAGGAGTGTCTGAAGAATCCTGCCAAATTCACCATCAACGGCCTGGGTTATCTCATGGTGGAGTTCGCGGACAATCTCATTCCTCCCAGCACAGAGGAGATCTTCCGGCGTTTCATGGAGTTAAAGATTGTTCCGGTGATCACCCATCCGGAGCGTAATCCCATTCTGCGGACAACCCCAGACCGGCTCCAGCAGTGGATTGATACGGGCTGCGTGATCCAGGTCACGGCACAGTCGCTAACCGATCGTTTCGGCAAGAGCGTCCGCGCCGCCACCTGGAACCTTCTGCGAAAGGGCCTGGTCCATATATTGGCCAGCGATGCTCACGATACCGCGCACCGTCCGCCGCGGCTCGACGTGGCCCGGCAAATCGTCGTCAAGGAAATGGGAGAGGAGGCGGCGGATCTTATGCTGCTTGAAAATCCCACCGCCGTCATCAGAGGGCTCAAGGGGTGGATGCGGGCGCCGTCCGCGCCGTCAGCGAAGCGGAGTTGGTGGGGATTCGGGCGATAGGCCTTTTCCGCTTCGCTACCAGCCGAACTGCGGCGATGCCGGCAATCCAGGCTACCGTGAGCGCATTGGCGGGCACGTACATGTTGAAATCGACGAAACTGTGAAGCAGAATGGACGTAAAAGACGCCACGCAGGCTACCGAGAGCAATCGGGTATCGAGTGACCTCGCATAGACCATCCCGCGAAGCGCTGAGCGCAGCACCAGAAAAAGCAACACCAGCCCTACGGAAAACCCGATGATGCCGCCCTCCGTCAACACCTGAAGATAGTCATTGTGCGCGAAATCCACGGTATTCATTGGCGCCACCTTTTTGTAGCGCATGAAAGCGGAACCGTATCCCCCGAAGCCGCAGCCAACCAGGGGAAAGGCCTTCACCAAAGCCCAACTCTCACTCCAGATCTGGGCCCGTGTGTCGGCGGTAATGCCTTCGTTGGTGGCGAGTTGCGAAAACCGCGCGATTAGCGGGTCGCTCGGCAGGAAGGCAAAACCCATGAGGATCACTCCCGTCACCAGGATCGGAGGCAGCCATTTCCGCCGGAGGGAGACCTTCACCGGAGGCTCGATCATGGCGTCGCGAAGACCTATTCCCAGCACGCCCGCCACAATCAGTGAAGCCAGCGAAGCCAGGAATGCCATGCGCGACAGAGACAGAACAATTCCCATCAGGATCATCACGCCGAAAGCCAGGGCCGCGCAAGCCTTCAGCGCGGGCAGCGCGGCCGAGCGGTGGCGCTCCCGTTCGCGGTAGAGAATGGCAAAGGGGTAAACCGCCGCAAAAGGGAGCACCAGCTCGAGTAGCCCCGCGTAATGGTCGCGGTTTACATATGTGCCGCTGGCAAACCCGTTGGTGTTGCCGCCGGATACCTGCACGAAGCCCAGCACGCCTTCCGCCCCCGCGATCACCAGCAGAGGCCAGACCGGAGCCCAGGCATTCGTGCCGTTTTGGAACTGAATGGCAATCTCGCGCATCACGAGAAAAACCAGCGCAAAGGCCCCGAGCATGAATACATAATTAACGGTTTGATGGGGAGCCACGCTCAAGGTGGTATAGGCGGGCGAACCAAAAACAAAAGCGCTGTTGCGGACGATTTCGGCGCGCGCTGGAGAAATCAGGGCCACCAGGCGGCTGGGCAACGGGACCGCCTGTAAGCCCGCGAGTGCCACCAGCGCGACAAGCAATCTGGTTGCAAGCCTGCTTGGCCTGGGCGGGGCATCCCGCAGCGAGGTGAGATAGTAGAGTCCACAGATCGCTCCGATGGCGCACAGCGACCAGTTCCATTCGGGAGTGACGCCGGCGCGCTCGAAAACGGCGTAACCCAGAGCGAGCGCCAGGGCGGCGAGTGTGACGACAGCCATCTCAAAAGAAAAAAGAGCCAGCCCGGCGGGCTGGCTCTTCGATTGTAAAGCAGATACCTGGGAAAAAACTAGCTGCGGCGGCGCGCCTTTAAGCCGATCAATCCGAGGCCAAGACCGAGCAAGCCAAGCGTCGCAGGCTCAGGAACGTTGGTTATGAAATCGACCGAAGGCGCCAAAGGAAACCCGTTTATCGAAGCGTCATTGGCTTGACCAAAATTGGTGTCCGCTGTCAAGCCGGCTCCGCCGGTTGTGAAGTAAGTGAACGCGCCATAGAGGTGGCCGTCGCCTCCATCGATATTGGTGTATCCATCACCGCTCCCGTCGGGGAACTGATTCGGTTGAAACGACATCAACGGTGCAAAATGGTCTCCGTCAGATGTTACAGCCCAAGCGTAACAACCTGCCGACGGCGTCCCGCACGGGCCGCCCACAGCAAATGGAGCGGACAGCGTAAAGATCACTTCATAGACGTTCGAGAAAGTACTCGAATACAGGCTCTGATACTGTGCGCCACCGGGATATTCGCTGGGGACCACGTTAACGGAAGTGGTAGCGGCTGGCGCAATAGAACCATCCTGAGAATTTCCTATGCTGCCGAGGTACAACGTCAAAGTACCCAGATCGTCAGCCACGATGTCACCATCGGGTATTTCTACCCACAGCGCGAGGCTGTTAATGTTTTCGCTGACGGGGGAGTAGAAAATATCGCCGATAAAGTCCGGGGCGATCGTTTGCTGGGCGACAGCCGCATTTACCCGCGAAGAGTTGGGGCAGCCAGAATCTCCAACAGCAGCATTGTTCAGACAAGTCGACGGCAACGGAATATCAAAAATGCTGGACGCCGAAAGCTTCGGAGCCACCGCAAGGGCCAGCAAAATTGCGGAACTAGTTAGAGCAAGTCTTTTCTTGTCGATTTTTAGCATAGTTTTTACCCCCATTTCTATTGCCCACTGATCGGAGGAGGCGTGCAGGTTGGGCAGGGTTTCACCAGTTCGGGTCGAAACTGCCGGAGTGTAGCTCCCTTTGTCGAAACTCTTACCGGAGAACCCGCCTTAGCATCCACCGACTTGTCGTTGTTATAAAAGTTGACCGCAGGCCCCTTCGCTGCAGTAACCTGCATTGAACCATCGAGCAACCGGAAACTTACTCTCTTACCGGCCTTCTCAACGCGAGCGAACGCCTGCTCGCTCAGCATTACGCTCGATCCACCCGCCAGCACTGGCCATGAAGGAACTCCTTCCGTCTTTACTGCAACGCCCCGGAGTTCAAACGATCCTGAGCTGGAGATTGTTGCGATAGGGGATGCTGCAAACGCCAGGGTACATGAAACCGACAGTACCAGCGTTCGCAAGGCAATTCGACTTGTCATTTAAGGCTCCTGGGCATCGATCTTACGGGAATAGGCCTGTGGAAATCAACTACAAAGCGCACAATTTGGTGATTTCAGTATTTGGATTAGTACTAGGGTCTCATACGGGGCAGGTTTGGTGCCTTAACTAGGGGGAATTACGGGTGTTAAGGTCATTCGGGAGACCCAGATAATCCCTGATATCTTATTGTCGAATTTTTCGGATGGACGTCGAATGATGGCGACCCGGACGGCACGTGGCTGACTAGTCGTAAACTCCAAAGAAACCGCCATCCAGTCGTGCGATCCAGTGAGCGATTCGGATGCCAGGTTGAGGTCTGTTACTGCGAGCCGCGGCCCTTCATTTGTCGTAATTTCCATGGATTTCATATGCGCAGTGAGGCGGTATTTTCCAGCGCGGGGAAGCACCACCAGCTGTGACACATTATCGTATTTAATATTGCTTTTCCCATTAAATTGGATCCGAACCCCATCTTTTTCGCGGATAGTTTCGTAAAAATCCGCCTCTTCTAAATGAGGTTTGGTGATCGACCAGTCAAGCGGTGACCCTGTCGGATCGGATTCGAATCTGCCGTTAAAAATCAGGTTGGAACGCGGGTAGTCGCCTTTTTTGTCGCCAAGCCATTCCGACCACACGGTTTGTGCCTCCGCCAGGTGTTGTGACTCCAGCAGGTATCGTACGTAGTCAGACGTAAGAGATGCATCCGCGTGTCCGCTGGCCGCAATGCGGCTCCAAGCCAGGGCTGCAGCCGGAGCATCGTGGACGGCAATCAGGTGTTTCATCCAGGATTGCAGGATGCGCGGCTGGTTGGCGATGGTGGCGGCCACGACGGCGGGGTCGTCAATCAGGCGATCGAAATTGCCAAACAGCACTTCGTCGAAGTCAGGGACGGTAGCAAGCGCCTTGGCCGCGGAAGAAAGCGCTTGGTTGGGGCGGTCTTCCATAAAAAG
>JADMIO011507126.1_pt1 | contig 14136 bp, 9 predicted proteins | sample 8958161 | NCBI WGS metagenome assembly JADMIO01 (sample SAMN16585339, study PRJNA669376) | soil metagenome | isolation source: Crop rotation soil | place: USA: Cullars Rotation, Alabama | collected 2011 | reverse complement strand
TCGGCGGGTTTTTTGTGGCCGTGATCGGCGAGACCGAAGCGGTGCAAGGACTCGCCCGCCAGGTCCCGGGCCGCGGAGGGCGCGAGGCCATGGACCTTCTCCAGCGGCAGCGTGATGTTGGCCAGGGCCGTGAGGTGCGGAAAAAGATTGTAGGCCTGGAAGACCACGCCGAGATGCCGGCGGTGCTCACGCAGCGAAGATTCGTCGAATTGCACCGCTTCGCCATTAAAAGTGAACGTGCCGGTATCCGGCGTTTCGAGGCCGGCGATGATGCGCAGGAGTGTGGATTTGCCGCCGCCGCTCGGGCCGATGAGGGCGAGGCTGCGCAGCTCGCCGAAGTCCACGGTCAGGTTGTCGAGGACGCGATGACCGGCAAAGGACTTGGTGAGGGCGTTGAGGGCAAGCTGCATCCGGTCCGACGCATAGCGTCCGCGGGAGGCGAGGGGAAGGACCGAGTGCCAGCTCCGCGGGTCGGAAGACCCCGCTTGACCCGGGAAGGTTGAAAGCGCGAGATTCGCGCCCCTTTGCCCATAGCCCATATGTCCGACGCCCAACCTGAAAACTCCGTGCCGGAAAACGATCAGCGCGCCGTGCGCCTGTCGAAGCTGCGCGCGTTTGAGGAACAGGGCATCCAGCCGTTTGGGAGCAAATTCCCCGTGGATGGGGCATGTGGCAACGTGCGCCGGAAGTTCGACGCGATGGAAACGACGAATGACGAGCGCGTCAGCGTGGCCGGGCGCATTTCCGCGCTGCGCGAAATGGGGAAAAGCGTGTTTCTCGATCTGCGGGACACCAGCGGAAAGATCCAGGTCTACCTCCAACCCAAGACCTTCTCCGAATCAACTTTGTCCGTCCTTCACGGACTGGACCTCGGCGACATCGTTGGTGTGTCCGGCACGATCTTTCGCACCCGGACTGGTGAGATTACCGTCAAAAGCCAGGAACTCGTGCTTCTCTCCAAGGCGCTGCGCCCGCCGCCGGCCAAATTCCACGGACTCGAGGATACCGAGACGAAGTACCGCCGGCGGTATCTGGATCTAATGGCCAACGAGGAATCCTGCGACACGTTCATCAAGCGAAGCAGGATCGTCGCGGAAATCCGGTCGTTCATGCAGCAGCGCGAGTTTCTCGAAGTCGAAACGCCCATGATGCAGAGCATCCCGGGTGGTGCGGCGGCGCAGCCGTTCGTCACCAGGCACAATGCGCTGGGTATCCAAATGTTCATGCGCATCGCGCCGGAGCTCTACCTCAAGCGCCTGCTCGTGGGTGGAATTCCCAAGGTCTTCGAGATCGGCCGCAATTTTCGCAATGAAGGCATGTCGCGCCGGCACAATCCTGAGTTCACCATGCTGGAGGCCTACCAGGCATTCGGGGATTACGAGACCATGATGGAACTCGTCGAGTCGGTGATTTGTCATGTCGCTCAAACGGTCCTTGGGACTTTGGTCATCGAATTCAAGAATGAGGCCGGGGAAGTCACGCGCACCATCGATCTAACCCGACCCTGGCGGCGGGTGAGACATGCGGAAATCATCAATGAAAAAGTCAACGGCGATTGGTCCGGCTTTGATCGCGCGGACAGGGTCCGTTACCTCGAGAGCGCGGGTGTCCACGTGGATCCCGGTCACGAGGACTGGCAGTTGGCGACCACCCTGTTTGAAAAGCTCATCGAGCCGACTTTGATCAACCCGACCTTTGTCACACACGTCCCCCGGCAGTTGGTGCCCCTGGCCAAAACGTCCCCGGCATTCCCGGAATGTGTCGAAGTGTTCGAATGTTGCATCAACGGGCAGGAGATTGCCCCCGGTTACAGCGAACAGAACGACCCGCTATCCCAGCGCGAACAACTCGAGCATCAAGCCGGCGAAGAAACGCAGCGCGTGGACGAGGAATTTCTCCTCGCGCTTGAGTACGGCATGCCGCCCGCGGGCGGAATCGGCATCGGCATCGATCGCCTGTGCATGCTCCTGTTGGGCAAGGAAAGCATTCGCGACGTCATCCTCTTTCCGCAGATGCGCCCGCCAGCCGCCGCGAACGAATAGTTCAGGTTTCGAAGCGTGCTCGCTGTTCCAGCCTCTGCGTCCACAGCGAGATCGGGAGGGTGAGAATGAGGTATCCCAAGGCAACCGGGAGGTAGCACTCGAAAGCCGTCGCGGTGAAGGACGTGACCTGGCTCGCTGCGAGGGTGAACTCGGTGATGCCGAGAACGGACAGCAGCGACGAGTCCTTGATGATGCTCGCGAACTGGCCGGCCAGCGGCGGGAGGATCTGGCGGAACGCCTGCGGAAAGATGACGTAGCGGTACGTTTGCACGCGTGTGAAACCGATCGAGCGCGCACTCTCCAGTTGCGACTGGCCGATGCTTTCGATGCCGGCGCGGACGATCTCGCTGACGTACGCGGCGTGGAAGAGCGAGAGCACGAGTGCCCCGGCGAAGAAACGAAAATCACGGGAGAGCGCCTGTCCGAAAATGTACCAGTAGACGAAAAGCTGCACGAGCAGCGGCGTCCCGCGCGTCAGCTCGACATAGATGCGGGCGAAGTCGCGCAGGGGGAGAAATGGGCTGCGGCGGCAGAGCGCAAAGAGAAACCCGAGGGCGCAGCTTAGTGGCAACGCGAGTCCCGCGATGGCGAGGGTGGCGAGCCAGCCATCCCAAAAAAGTTTGCGGTAGTTGAAGACGGGCTGCCACGTCCAATGGTAATCGAGCAACGCGAAGGCGCCCGCGCACACACCTCCAAAAAGCACCAGGGCGGCGAGGAAGGAGAGGATGCGGAGGATGGGATTTTGGCGGTTCGCCATGCGTGGGTACGTCGAAGGGCTGCGCGAGTGAGGATGCCATTGGCGGCCATGAAGGCGAGGAAATGCATCTCATGTCGCTCGACTCGGCGGGTTGTTCCGGGCAGCTACTATTCCTGCCCTCCTCATGAACAAATTCTTCGCCCTCGCCCTTGCGCTGCTCTGTGGCAGTTGGCCCGCCCGTTCCCTCCACGCCGCCGACGATGACATCACCTGGCTCGTCCAGTACGACGGCAAGGAACTGCCGGGCGCGTCGTGGAAGGCGACTGGGAAAATGAATGCAACCATCGAGGATGGGGCTTTGCATCTCGCAGATGACTCGAATGAATTCGGTTTCTATCGTGCGAGTTGGAAAGCGGAGCCCGGCCAGGAGATCGTGGTCGAAGCGAAAGTGAAGGTCGGCGCGGCGACCGGCACGCGGAAGGACAAGTCGTTCCTCTCGCTCTGGCCGTGGCGCGATGGTGCGCCGATGGCGGTGCAAGTGAGCGACGGGAAACATCAGGATGGGCTGGTGCTGTTTCCAAGTCAGGCGACGAGCTTCACCGATCGATTCATTCCGATGGATACCACGGGTGCGTATCACACCTACCGGCTCGTGATCCGCGGCACGGATATGAGCATGTCGGTGGATGGCGTGTCGAAGGTCGAAGGGCAGGGCGCCTTTTGGAAGCCGGCCGATTCGCCGGAGCCGTTCATTCAGTTCGGCTCGACCGCAAAGATTCCGACGGGCGACGCGTATTGGGCGTCCGTAAAGCTCGGAGTGCGCAAGCGCACCGCGGCGACCAAGCCGGTTCCGGTGAAAGTCACGATCGGGGAGCCGTGGGAGATTCCGCGCGAGGAGGTGAAGCAGACGCGGCCCTACCTCTACGACATGGGCAAAGGTCTGCTGCTCGTCAGCGTGGCGCAAGGCCCGGACGCTCTCTACGAACCCTACGGCCTGCTGAAATCCACCGACGCGGGCAAGACTTGGGCACCCATCGCGGGGCTCGACCAGGTGGATAACACGCCGCTGCCGCTCGTGCGTCGTCCGGATGGCACGATCTTCGGGGCATCACGCTGGACGTGGTCGCAGGAGGATGGCTCGCTCCTCGGCAAGACGGTGCACCTCGATGCGGACGCGACGAAATTTACGATGCACGACAGTAAGATCGCGCTGCCAAAGGAGTACATGCCCGAGAAGCGGGGGGATTGCCTGATCTTCGAGCGGCATATTTGGAATGACGACGACGGAGCGGTGACCGCCGTGGTGTGGAGCCGCAAGTCGGTGACACTGGCGAGCGGGAAGAAGGACACCGCGCGAATCTCGCACTTGGTGCGGACCGCTGACAAAGGCCAGACCTGGACCCACGTGGCCGCCATCGGACCAGGCGGAGAGCCGGCCGTGACGCGCCTCTCGGCTACGAAGATGACGGCGGTGATTCGCGGCGCGAAGAATTCGCAAATGACGCAAGTTTTTTGCAACGACGGAAAGACCTGGGAAAAGCCGGTCGCGCTCGAAGTGGGCAAGGTTGCGCCGGATATGGTGCTGATGAGCAATGGCGTGCTCGCGTGCAGTTACGGGCGCCCGGCGTCGTGCATCATGTTTAGCGTGGATGGCGGCAAGACGTGGTGCTCGCATCACGTGGTCTCGGAGCGGACCGGCTTCAACTACTCATCCATTCGCGAGATCAGCCCGGGACGCCTATTGTTCATGCACGATGCGCCACGGTTCAGCGCGCTGTATATCGACGTGGCGAGGAACCCGGAGAGTAATCAGTAATCAGTGGCGGAATCGTAAGGCTTCTGTGGCCACGCGAATTGCCGATTACTTCCTCCGGACTGATTACTGATTACTTTCAACCCCCGATCACACCAATGAAGCCCCTGATTGCCCTCTGTCTCCTCACCCTTTCTGCCTCCGCCGCCGATCTTGTCCTGTTGAGTGACCGCAAGAGCGACTACCAGATCGTCGTCCCGGAACAGTTGCCGACACCCGATCTCACCGAGTGCCTGAACCAAACGGCGCGCCTCGTGCAAACGGCCTTCAAGGCCAACGGAGCGGAGGTTGCGGTGGTGACGGAGAGCACGCGTGATGCATCTCGGCCCGCGATCTATTTGGGCAATACCGCCTTCGCCCGGCAGCACGGCATCGACACCACAAAGCTCGAGGGATGGAGCTACGAGCAGCGCGTGGTGGGGCGCGATGTGGTCATTGCCGGGCACGATCAGGCGTCGCCCGTGACCACGCACGATCGAGGCAAGAGAGATGTGGCCTGGAACTTTGTCGGCACGGCGAAGGGGGTGGCGGACTTCACCCGGCAATTCATGGGGGTACGGTTTCTTTATCCCGAGCAGGCGACGTACAGTCAGGTCAGCGGGGCGGCGAAGATCGACCTCCTGGCCTCGCCGGCACTCGAGTTTCTACCGCTCAAGTCGATGGTGCTGCCGGCTGATTTGAGTGTGCGCAAGACACCGCTCCTGCGCATCAACACGGCGCATCCGACCGGGGCGTGCTTTTACGACGTCGCCCAGAATCGCTTCCCGAGAGTCGACGAGATGTTCGGCTCCCACACCTGGGAGAGGGCGGTGCCGCCGGAGAAATACTTTGCCTCGCACCCGGAATATTTCGCGCTGATCAACGGCCAGCGCTTGAAGCCGGACGGCGGATCGCAGTACTGCATTTCCAATCCGGATGTGCAAAATCTCATCTACGAGGATCTGGCGAAAGCGCTCGACGACGGCTACGGGGCGGTGGATCTCGGCCAGCCCGACGGATTCCGCGAGTGCCAGTGCGAGAATTGCAAAAACCTCTACGGGACCGGCAGCGACTGGAGCGAGAAGATCTGGATCTTCAATCGCACCGTGGCCGAGCGGCTCTGGAAGTCGCACCCGAAAGGCCACATCACGATGATGTCCTACATTCTCACCGCCGCGCCGCCGAAGACCTTCAAGGAATTCCCGGCCAACGTGCGCGTCATGCTCACGGGCACGAACGAAGAGGACATCGCCCCGTGGCGCGGCTGTACCGTTCCCGGGGGATTCACGGGATACGTCTACAATTGGTGCCCGAATCTTGGCACGCGCTATACGCCGATGCGCACTCCAGGCTACATCGAGACGCAGGTGAAGCGTCTTGCGGCCAATCGCATCCAGTCGATCTATCGCGATGGTCCGGGGCAACTGTTCGGCCTGGAGGGACCGGTCTATTACACGATGGGCCGGATGTTCGACGACCCCGAGCGCAACCTGGCGAAGGATCTCGTGCCCGAGTTCTGCGACGCCGCCTTTGGGCCCGGGGCGCCGGCCATGCGCGCCTTCTACGACCGGCTCTTCCACGCCATCACGCTCTACGCCGATCACCTCGGGACGCGCTCCGATCTATGGACGTACCAGCCCCTGGAAGGGCGCAAGCGCAAGACGGTGACCGATCCGTTTCAGCTCATTGCTTTCCTCTACCCGCCCAATCTGATGGCGGCGCTGGACACCGATCTCACGCAAGCGGAGCAGTTGGCCAATACCGCGAAAATCAAGACGCGCCTGGCGCTGGTGCGGACGGAGTTCGAATACGTGCGGCATTTTGCACGGGTGGTTTATCTCTACCAGGCATTCACTCTTCAGCCGGACGTCTCCTCGCGCGACCGGTTGCTCGATGCGATCGACGCGCGCAACGTCGCCATCGCCGCGCTCTACAACGAGCGCGGACGTCCGCAGGCCGGGACCGGTTGGGCGGCGCAGATGTTTCCGTTTCCCGGTCACGACGCCAGACATCTGCGGTTGGCCCACGATGGGTACCAGGAGCCGTACGCGAACACCTGCTTCAACTGGGACACCAAGGCGATGCGGAGCGCACCGTTGCCGGGAAAGAAGCGGCTCACCGTGGCCGCGGCCCCTGGACCGGTGACGCTCGATGGCGCGGAATGGCAACGCGCGGTGGCCAATGAGCTGACGGTGGTCCCGCCGTTCAACAAGCTGCCCCGCAAGACGACGGTGCGTCTGCTCTACGACAAGACCAATCTGTATCTGCGCGCCGAGTGCGAGCTCGAGCCCGACGGGCCTCTGACGTTTTCCGGCCAAAGGCGCGACATGGATTTGCGCGGAAAGGAGTCGCTCGATCTCTACCTCGCGCCGCAGCCGGGGAGCGAGGTGGCGTACCGATTCATGACGGGGGCCAATCCCGGCGCGAAGTACGATGCGGTGAATGGGTTCATCAGCGACGTGATGGACCCGCGCCACGGCAAGGATGATCCCACGTGGAACGGCGACTGGCACAGCGAAGGGCGCATCGATGAAAAGGAAAAGCGATGGCATGCGCTGCTGGTCATTCCGTTCAAGGCATTAGGTGTGCCGGCGCCGGCCGCGGGCACGATGTGGCGGGGAAATCTAGCGCGGCATCATGCGCTGCCGCGGGAAATCATGGATCAGGCGATCTGGTCGTCCTTGCCGGGAAGCACGAGCATGGAGGACCGCAGCCTCTTCGGGGAGATCGTGTTTGAGTGACCGACCCCGCTATCAACTATCAACCTTCCACTATCAACTCCCCCCAATGACCTTCACCCGTCGTCATTTCCTCCACACTTCCAGTCTCGCGCTCCTGTCTCCCGCATCCCGCGCGCTCGCGGCGGACGCGCCGCTCATCAAATCCATCGAAAAGGTCGTGCTGCCCGCCCCGGAGGTGAAAGGCGGGACGTGGTTTCATCCGCGCGTCTGCATGGTTGGGAAAAAGGCGTTCATGACGCTTCAGGAGATCAAGGGTTCGGACTACTTCGGTCCTGTCCACTTCACGACCTCGGACGATCTTGGCCGCACGTGGAGCCCCTTTCAGCCCGCGCCGCCGCTGGGCTGGGTGCCGCAAGCCGAGGGCGGCAACGAGGGCGTGTGCGATGTTACGCCGGAGTATCATCCCGCCACCGGCAGCATCCTCGCGCTCGGGCACAATGTCTTCTACAAGACCGCCAGTTTCGATCGCGAGCAACCGCCGCGCTGGCCGGTTTATGCCGTCTGGAAGGACGGCGTGTGGGGTCCGCGGCAGAAGCTGGTGTGGGACGATCCGCGCGGGAGTTACATCTATTCGAATAACTGCGGCCAGCGCGTGATGCTGCCGGATGGCGACGTGCTCATGAGCTTTACCTTCGGCGTCAAAGGCAAGGCGCGCTCCGTGTGCGGCGTGCGGTGTTCTTTCGATGGAAAGCAACTGCTCATCAAGCAAACCGGGCCCGAGATCACGAATCCCAAGGGTCGCGGCTTGCTCGAGCCTTCGCTCGCGCATTTTCAAAAGCGCTTCTATCTCACCATTCGCGCGGAGGACGGCCACGGTTACGTCGCGGTGAGCGACGACGGCCTGAACTACGAGCCAAAGCAGGCGTGGACTTGGGACGATGGCGAGGCGCTCACCATGTCCACCACGCAGCAGCACTGGCTCACGCATTCCGAAGGCCTCTTCCTCGTCTACACCCGCAAGGACGCGACGAACGCGAACGTCATCCGCTGGCGTTCGCCGTTGTGGGTCGCGCAGGTCGATCCAAAAACGCTCCGCCTCCTCCGCGCCACCGAGCGTGTGGCATTGCCGCTCGTCGGCGACGGCGTGAACAAGGCCGACCTCGTGCCGATGATGGGCAACTTTGGCGTGGCCAACGTCAGCCCGACGGAGTCGTGGGTCACGGATGGGTCATGGTGTCCGAAGGCGGGGAACAAGGGGGAGCTGCAGATTGGGCGGGTGACGTGGAGTAAGCCGAATGCGCTGGTGGGCTAGGGGGAGAGTGGCTAGTACATATCCCGCACCGTCACTCGCCCATATTCGAGCATCCGTTTGCCAGCCTCGACGAAATCTTCGAATCTAGGATAGGGCGTGATCGTGAAGTTTCCCCGTTGACCATGAGTTTCTCCAGGGCTCCAGATCTTGCTCCTCGTGGTGCGGCCGTCGACCACAGACTCCAGGGTCCAATATGAACCGTCCCATCCGGATTCCCTCTCTTTTCCATCCAGCGGGTCGATGACGGAACGCTTCGCGAACATGGCTCGAATCTCCTTCCACCGTTCGGCGGGAAGCGCCCTCGTTCTCTCCCAGAGACTGAATCTGCTGTTCGTCGGCAGGTACTCGATAAGAACGCTCGATCGAATCCAATACCTCTCGCCATCCTGCCAGGCGCTGACGCAGACGTAGTGGTCAAAGCTGGGCTCATACACAAAACGATAGACCTCGCGGCTGGACGCCCCCGCGGATTGCGCCCACGCCTCCTTGTGACGAATAAAGAAATCAAGCCACTCGCCCAAAGCCCGATCCGGCTCTGGCTCCGGCTTCCGGAAACTTGCCGTTCCGACCGGGATCAAACCCATTAACTCGGGTGATGTGTAGTACAGGAGTCCGAGAAAGCAGACTTCCAATGCTGCAATGATGCTGAATAAGACCGCCGCCACTCGCCAGAGGCGCCGCTTGAAAATTGGTTTCATAGATTCCAGAGCGGCAGTGGAGCGAGCCTATACCGCTTGCGGGGAGCGCTGCAACAAGGCATCCCTCGCTACCGGCAAGCTTTCTGAGTGGAAGGAGTAGCGGCTGATCAAATTAAGTGGAGCCTTCGGCTGCGGGTGTTACGATTTGAGCTAAAGCTCAAGCCACTTTCCGGGCGCCTCGCGTGCATGAGGTTCAGGCCAATCCGACGCTGTGCTCATTCCACAGCGTATTCATCACGAAGGACCAGCCGAGATGCAGCCAAGCGCCGCCGCCCACTTCCTACTTCCTGAGCCTCGCCTGCCAGATCCAGCTCCACGGAATCGCTCCGAAGCTCAGCATCCAGTCGTTGAACTTCCGCAGCGTCCACCCCTCGCGGCCCACGAGTTGTCCGTGCAGCCGCTCCACTTCGAGACGCCCCAGCAGGTAGCTCATCGGCACCGTGGGCGAGCTCGTGTACCAATTCACATCGCCCTGCGCGCGGGCGGCCGTAAACCCCACGCCCTGCTGCAAGCGCTTCGTCGCCGCGCCGTAGGTGAGCTTGCCGCTGTGCAGTCCGCAGTCGATCACGATGCGATGCGCGCGCCACAGCGCGTCGTGGATTTGCGTGAGACGCGCCTCGGGGTAGTCGACGATGCCGAGATCCACGGATTGCTTTTCGCACCACAGCGTCCACCCCTCGTAAAAGATCGCGTGATGGCAGAGCCGGCGCAGCTTGCTCGCGTGGCGGTTCTGAATCACGAACTGGAGATGATGGCCGGGATACGCTTCGTGCGCGCACGTCAGGCCGAGGCCGAAATGCTGGCGCACTTCCGCCGCCCGCTTCTCCGGCGTGGGCTGTTCCGCGCTCAGGTCGTTCACCCAAAAGATGCCCGTCTGGTCCTTGTCGAACGGTCCCGGCTGGAGATACGCCGCCGTGGGAAACTGATGCCGGAGATACTTCGGCACGGGCATGACTCGGCATTTTTCCTTCGACGGAAACGTCACGAATCCCGCGCGCTGAAAGCGCGTCTTCATCTCCGCCGTCACGCGCTTGTACTCATCCATCAACGATCCCGCCGGCTCCCAGCGTGCCGCCGCCTCCTCGAGGATCGACGACACCTTCTTCCCGCGCCCGAATTTCTTCGCCTCGGCCTTGAGTTCGGCCTCCAGCTTTTCGATCAGCGCGTACCCCATCGCCTCCGCTTCGGGTAGGCTGAGCGCAAAGCCGAGACGCTCGCGAATGAGGAGCTCGAAGTTTTCGCGGCCGATCGAAAAACCGTTCGCCGGCCCGGGTTCGCGCGCCTCCGCGGAACGCGCGTAGGACTGGAGGGCGGCGATGGCGCCGCGGATGAGGCCCTCCGTTTTCGCCGGGTGAGGGGAGAGAGCTTTGAGCTGCGCGCCGACCTCCTCGAAGAACGATTTCGCCCCGTCGCACGTCAGCCGCGCCAGCCTCGTCCAGAGCGGCACGGGCCGCCGCAGGCACGCCGCCCCTTGCGCCAGAAAGCGCGGAAGCTTCGCCAGCCGGGACTCGATGGCGCCGCGCGCCGCCTTCAGATCCTCGGCGTTGCGCACGACGAGATTGAAAATCGAATCGATCGCCGCGCTGCAATGGACCTGGGGATTGATCCGCCAGAACGGCATCGTCGACTGAAAGAAGCGCTCCGTGCGCAGCAGGGCCAGCAGCGCGCGGCGATCCAGCCAGTCGTCGCCGGTCAATGTGTGATCGGGCAGGTCCTCCGCTTCGCGGAGCATCGCCTCGACCAGGTTTCCGTACTTCTGGTGCGTCGTGGCGTCGTTCCCGCCGAGCTCGGCGTCAAACTCGTGCAAGCCCCGCTCGCTGGCCAGTTGCGGAAACAGCGCGTGGGACTCGTCGATAAACCGATCGACGATCCCGCGAAACCGCCGGGTCTCCGCGCTCATTCGTCGCCCGTGGAGATCGCCTTGTTCATTTCCTTCGCCAGGTCGCGAATCCTTTTCACCTCATCCTTTTCGATCGGGGATTCCACGGGCCGGGTGATGATCGTCTTCGCTTCCTGCAGGTCCTTCTCGATCGTCCGCGCCACTTTCGTCGCCTTGATATTCGGGTTCAGCGTGGCCACGCGATCGATGAAGTAGTCGAGCAATTCCGGTTGGATCAGCCGGCGGGCGCGCTCCGCGGAGTAGTCGGCCAGCACCGTGTCGCTCGTCATCTCCAGGCCGCGCAGCCAGCCGCCGAGCGCGATGAGATGCGCGATCTCCTCGTCCTTCAGCCCGAGCATGGCCGCCTCCACCTCCGCCTGCGCCCGCACCAGTTCCTGCTTCACGTCGTTCCATTGCCCGCGCGCCGCCTTTTCCAGAATGCTCCGGCTATGCTTGGCCACGCGATCGCTCACCCCGAGGCCCTTGGAAAGGCGCAGCAGGGCCCGGCCCGCCGTGTCGATGCGCTTTTGCTTTTCGCTCGCCACCGCCAGGAATCCGTCGGCGATCACCGCGCCCGTATAGAGAGCCAGCCGCGCCCGATCCTGGGGGATGGATTCCGACGGATCGCGCCACAGTTTGTCGTACGGAATCGGCTTCAGGGCGTCGAGTTCCTTCAGGATGATATCGATGGACGGGGCCGTAAAATCGTTTACCCCCAGTTCCTCGCGCATGTGCTGGAGTTCCTCGGAGGAAAGCTTGGGAGCGGCGTCGGCGTGCGCGAAAATGAGGGTGCCGACGGCAAGAAGCAGCCAGCGCACAGGAAGTTGCATGAGGGTCCAGCATCTCAAAACCGCAGCGGATTGCAGTAGAATTCTGCGACTTTTCCAGAGTAGCGGAAGCCCTTGAAGGCGCGACATTTGGGGCTTGACCCTCCAAAGCCAGCCGCCATGATTCCGCGCTTAAATTCGCCGGAAACGGCCAAAATTCACTATGCTAGGAAGTTTGGGAAACACAATTTGGACAATTTGCTACTTCATCGTCCTATTCGGCCTATCCCTCTACGGTCTGCATCGCTACGTTATCGTTTATCTCTTTCTGAAGAATCGCCATAAGCCGCCTCAACCAAAGGCCGCTTTTGACCGGCTGCCCCCGATCACGGTGCAGCTCCCGATCTTTAATGAGCTCTACGTAGTCGAGCGATTGCTGAACTCTGTGGCGGCCTTGGACTATCCTCGGGACCTGCTTCAAGTGCAGGTCCTGGACGATTCGACCGACGAGACGACCGAGATCGCCGCCAAACGGGTGGCCGAGCTGAAGGCCACCGGCTTGGACATCGAACTCGTGCACCGCACCGATCGCAGCGGCTTCAAGGCCGGCGCGCTCGAGGCCGGCTTGCGCAGTTGCAAGGGCGAGTTCGTCCTCATCCTCGACGCCGATTTCGTGCCCGCGCCGGACATGCTCCGCAAGACCATCCACTACTTCACCGATGAGAAGATCGGGATGATCCAGACGCGCTGGGGACACCTCAATCGCACGTACTCCCTGCTCACGCGCGTTCAGGCCATGTTCCTCGACGGCCATCTCCTGCTCGAGCAGACCGCCCGCAGCCGCAGCGGACGTTTCTTCAACTTCAACGGCACCGCCGGTCTTTGGCGCCGCTCCTGCATCGAGGATGCCGGCGGCTGGCAGCACGACACCCTCACCGAGGACCTCGATCTCAGCTACCGCGCGCAGCTCAAGGGCTGGCGCTTCGTCTTCCTGCCGAACCTCGTCACGCCCGCCGAGTTGCCCGTCGACATGAACGGTTTCAAGTCCCAGCAGCATCGCTGGACGAAGGGCTCGATCCAGACGTGCATCAAGCTCCTGCCCGCCGTCTGGCGCGCCAAGCTGCCGCTGCTCATCAAGTTCGAGGCCACCGCGCACCTCACCTCGAACTACGCCTACCTCCTGCTCTTCTTCCTCTGCATCCTCATGCACCCGTCCACGGGTGACGGCATGTATCCCGCGTGGAGGACGTGGCTCATCGATATCCCGATCTACCTCTCCGCGTCGCTGCCCGCCGCCATCTTCTACATCTGCGCGCAGCGCGAGCTGTATCCCAAGTCGTGGTTCAAGGAGATCCTCCTCCTGCCCATGGTGCTCGCGCTCGGCATCGGACTGGCCATCAACAACGCGCGCGCCGTCATCGAAGCATTGCTCGGCCATCAATCCGAGTTCACCCGCACGCCGAAGTACGGCATCGAGAGCAAGACCCAGGCATGGAAATCCGCGCGCTATCTGCCGCTCAAGACCATGCTGCCGTTCCTCGAATTGGCCTTCGCCATTTACTTCAGCTATCTGCTCGGGTTCGCCCTTGGACACGAGCAATGGCTTAACGCCATCTTCCTCTCCCTCTTCCTCACCGGCTTCGCCTACGTCGCCTTGTGCTCGCTCGCCCAGTGGATGCCCAATCTCCGCTGGCCCGGCCGCGACACCGGCGCCCCGCTCCCCGCGTAACCTTCCAACCTCCTGACCGTCCGCCTCTCCGACGGGCCCCTGCCGGAGCTTAAGGTTCAAAGTTTAAAGTTTCAGGTTGCCGCTCACGAGTGCGAGGGCTTGAACGTGTAGTTGCGAGGCGAAGCGGCCAAGGTTCGGAGTTCCGCCTTTAGGCGGTGCCGCCCTCGACCGAGGCGGCGATTGAGGTGATGGAGGTTTGCCGGTGTCTTCGGGCGAGCCTGAATCGAACCAACGCGCGAAGCGCCAAAATTCTTCCGGGGAGCACGGGCGTCTCGCCCGTCGCTTCCGGTGTCCCGCCGGAAGCACATCTCGCGGAGCGAGCGGAAAAGCGGTGGTGCAGCGGCTGGCGCTTGGGGAGCACGGGCGTCCCGCCCGTCGCTTCCGGCGGCCCGCCGGAAGCACATCTCGCGGAGCGAGCGGAAAAGCGGTGGTGCAGCGGCTGGCGCTTGGGGAGCACGGGCGTCCCGCCCGTCGCTTCCGGCGGCCCGCCGGAAGCACATCTCGCGGAGCGAGCGGAAAAGCGGTGGTGCAGCGGCTGG
>JADMIO011319597.1_pt1 | contig 14137 bp, 11 predicted proteins | sample 8958161 | NCBI WGS metagenome assembly JADMIO01 (sample SAMN16585339, study PRJNA669376) | soil metagenome | isolation source: Crop rotation soil | place: USA: Cullars Rotation, Alabama | collected 2011 | reverse complement strand
CGGTGAGGCTTGCCTCACCGGCCAGCTTCTACTCAGAATCAGGCTACGCCGGATCTTCGGAGGCTTAGCCTCCATGTATTAAGCTCTGGTTTCGGTGAGGCGAGCCTCATCGCACCTAGGCGCGGCGGTCGCTACTGCGACCGGTTCTGTTTTCCAAAGTTTGACCGCAAACATCGGATAGATTGAGTCGCGTGCCTGTCCTATTATTTGCTTCATCAAACTAGCGAGAGGTGAAGTAAGATGCTTCAGACAACGTCAACCATGCCGAACGTTTTGAATAATCCGGAACTTTGGAATGCGGTTATGTCGCGCGACGCTTCGCGTGACGGCAGCTTTGTATTTGCGGTGCGCTCGACCGGGATCTATTGCCGGCCGTCGTGCCCGGCGCGCCGTCCGCACCGCGCGAACGTGAGCTTCTTTCAGATTCCGGAAGCGGCTGAGCAGGCCGGATTTCGCGCCTGTCGCCGCTGTCATCCGCGCCGGGCCCGCACGCTCGATCCGCAGATCGAATTGGTGCGGCGCGTCTGTCACTTGATAGATGAGCACGGCGAAGAGCCGCCTACTCTGCAAACCCTGAGCGCCGAGACTGAAGTCAGTGCACACCACCTGCAAAGGACCTTCAAAGAAGTCATGGGCATCACGCCGCGGCAATACGCCGAGTCGCGCCGGCTCAAGGACTTCAAAACAAATGTGAAGCAAGGGGCTTCGGTAACCGACGCGATGTACGACGCGGGTTATGGTTCAAGTCGCGGACTTTACGAAAAGTCTTCCGCGCACCTGGGTATGACGCCGGCGACGTACGGCCGTGGTGGCAAGGGAATGCGGATCATTTACACGATCGCGAGTTGCAGTCTCGGCCGCTTGCTGGTGGCCGCCACTGAACGCGGCATTTGCTCAGTTGCCCTCGGAGATTCCGACGCCGAACTCTCGGCCAGCCTGTTTGCCGAGTATCCAAATGCATCGATTGATTCGAAGGACACTTCGATCAGTCCCTCGCTGAATCTCTGGCTCGAGAAAGTTCTCGCGGGTCTCAACGGCCAAAGCCCGCGTATCGATCTGCCGCTCGATATTCAGGCGACTGCATTTCAATGGCGAGTCTGGGAAGAGCTGCGACGCATTCCGTTCGGCCAGACACGGTCCTATCAAGAGATCGCGGCGGCAATTGGCAAACCAAGAGCTGTGCGCGCCGTCGCCAGTGCCTGCGCCAGTAATCATGCCGCCCTGATCATTCCCTGCCATCGGGTGATTCGCGAAGACAAGAGCCTGGGTGGATATCGTTGGGGATTGGAGAGAAAGAAGGCATTGTTAGAACGTGAGCAGAAACGCCAAGTCTAGCAAGCGAGCGCTTCGCGCCTGGTGGCGCAGCACAGTGCGGCGAGCCTTGGCTCACCGGGAAGTTCACAAAAGAATAGAGGCTGCGCCATGAGGCGTAGCCTCGAACAAACTAAATCTCATGACGGTAAGCCAGAGGCTTACCGCACTGTGCTGTGGCCAAGCCACAACTCTCTCACTTCACCCACACCGTCTTAACGTTCACAAACTCGCGAATCCCGAACGCGCCTAGTTCCCGGCCATAGCCTGAGTTCTTCACGCCGCCGAAAGGCAAACGCGGATCTGAGGCGACCATACCGTTGATAAAAACCGCCCCGGCTTCCAACTCCTTGATGAATCGATCCTGTTCAGCTTCATCGTTAGTCCACGCCGCTGCGCCCAAACCAAACGCCGTGGCATTGGCAACTTCGATCGCTTCGTCAATGTTCGCCACGCGAAACAAAGACGCGACTGGACCAAAGATTTCGTCACGATAGGCAGGCGAGTCCTTCGGAATATCCACGAGGACCGTTGGTTCGTAGAAATTTCCGCTGGCTAAGTCCGCTTCGGCTTTGAACCTGTGACCGCCAGTGAGGATCTTTGCACCAGCCGCCACACTCACCTGAACCTGCTCTTCCAGGTCCTTCAAGATCTGACCCGTGGCCAATGGTCCAATGTCAGTCGATTCATCCAGCGGATCTCCCACGCGTAGCGCCTTCATCGCTGCGACAAATCCTTTTTCAAATTCATCGTAAATCTGCGCGTGCACGATAAACCGCTTGGCGGCGATGCAGGATTGTCCGTTGTTGATGGTGCGCGCCTTCACTGCGGTCGCTACCGCTTCATCAAGATGCGCCGAAGGCATGACGATGAAAGGATCACTGCCACCGAGCTCGAGCACTGTCTTCTTGATTTGCTTGCCGGCGATACTCGCCACGCTGCGCCCCGCCGGCTCACTGCCGGTCAGGGTCGCCGCCGCCACGCGTGCGTCTTCCAATACACGCTGCACTGCGTCAGCACCAATCAGCAAAGTTTGGAATGCGCCGTCCGGAAAACCCGCGCGGCGAAAAATATCTTCAATGGCCAGTGCGCACCGCGGCACATTCGAGGCGTGTTTGAGTAACCCTACATTGCCGGCCATTAGCGCCGGCGCCGCAAAGCGAAACACTTGCCAGAATGGAAAGTTCCAGGGCATGACCGCGAGTATCACGCCCAGCGGCTGATAACTTACATAGCTCTTCGCTGCGTTTGTTTCCGCCACCTCATCGGACAGATGCTGTTCAGCATTCTCCGCGTAATAGCGACAAACCCACGCGCACTTTTCCGCCTCGGCGACCGCCCCGCTAATCGGCTTTCCCATTTCCAGCGTCATCAGTCGCGCGAGAGCTTTCTTTTCGCTCTCGAGAATTTCCGCAACGCGTGACATCATCGCTGCGCGCTCAACAAAACTGCTCCGGCGATAATTCCGAAACACGTCGGCGGCGTGTTGTAGTTTCGCTTCGAGTTGGGCTTCGTCCAGAGCGGCAAAACTCTCGAGCATTTCCTGTGTAGCTGGATTGATCGATGAAATGGGCATGCCTTGATTATAGCGAGTTGGACATGTGGAACTAACTCGACACAGCTCGTGAAAAATGCCGAAGGCGCGAGATGTTGTTTAGCACAGTTACCCGGGGGCGTTGGCCCGGGCTACTACATGTCGCGCCTGCGGCGCTTTCCGTTGAGTCTTTCCGATAGCGGGCTGAGTTAACCATGTCCCTATCCTGACACGTCGGCACTTCTGTAACACACAGCGGACACCTCTACTGATTTGTCACAAGCTCGAGATCCTCTTCGACCGCGATCTTTTTTCGCGATTTACGGATGACGATGAGCGCCAGTCCGGCGATAATGCATGCGCCTCCCACGAACAGCCGCCAGTTAAGTCTTTCGTGCAGGACGATCATTCCCAGCACGACTGCCACTACCGGTGTAACCAGGGCAATCAACATCGTGTTGGTCACATCCATGTGTCGCACCAGCCAGTAGTACAGCGCAAACGCGATTACCGATCCGACAATCACCAGATAAGCCAGCGACAGTAATGCCATCGGTGTCCAGTGAAAGCGGAAGGGATTTCCCTCAGTGGCAATTCCAAGAATGAGCAAAGGCGGAAAGCCACAGATCATCTGGCCGGCAGCGAGGACCTGCGGATCGATTTTCTGCCCATACGCTTTGACCAGCACGTTGCTGTACGAGCCGAAAAGAGCGCTGGCCACTAAAGCGACGCTCCCCCATAGTGCCATGGTCCCGGCGATGCTCAATTGATTTGAGAAGATCACCCCGACGCCGAACACGCCCAGGAGTACGCCGGCGAGTTTGGCCGTTGTGATCCGTTCATAAGGCAGATACAAGTGCGCCAGCAGAAATCCGAACAAAGGAAAAGTGGATTGCAGCACGGCGGCCAGACCGGATGAGATGTGTTGCTCGCCCCAGAAAACGAAACCGTAGTTCAGAGAAAACTGAAGCGCACCAGAGACCGCGATCAATATCCAGTCGTGACGCGTACGTGGCCAGCGCACACCGCGTGCTGAGATCATCAGGACCAGGATTAACGAGGCAAGTACGAACCGGATGCCGGCGAAAGTGAGCGGAGGAAGATCGGCCAGCCCCAGCTTGATGAACAGCCAGGTTGATCCCCATATCCCACAAAGGATCAGCCAAACGACGCGCGCTTTCATTTATTGATTTGTACGTGAGGGAAAAAGATTGGTCAAACGTAGGCGGCTTTGCCGTTCTATGTGCGGCAAGGCCCGCCTTACCGTAACGACGAAGATTCTGTCTGTCTGGTTGGTTCGAGGCTTAGTCTCGAACCAACCAGAGTCCAACCGGAAAACAAGAATCCGGAAAGGCCCAGCCTCTCGGCACATCCGGCGGCCAAGCCGCGATGCAAAGCACTACTTGTTTTCGTGATGCTGCATGTTCAGCTTGATGATGTTGAATACGCCGCCTTGCGGATCGCTTAGCACTGCAAAGCGTCCCACTTTCTCAATGTCGGTGGGCGGCACATACTGGCGGCCACCGAGCGAAACCGCTTTTGCTGCAGTCGCGTCGCAATCATCCACGGCAATGTAGATTCCCCAATTTGGCGGAATCGGGCCCATTTGCGGTTGGATTTGCATCATGCCGCCGATATGCTCGTCGCCATTGATCCATTCCGTGTAAGGCATCGCGCCGCTGTCGCTCTTCGTCGTCCAACCAAAAAGCTTTGTGTAAAAGTCCGCGGCTTTGGCGGTGTCATTCGTCAGCAGCTCATTCCAGCAAAGCGAACCGATTTCGCCTCTGACCTCAATCCCTTTGTGTTGTTTGGGCTGCCAGATGCTGAATATGGCGCCGGTCGGATCGCTGATGACCGCCATCCGTCCATGCTCCGCCACGTCGAACGGTTCCATCATCACGTTCGCGCCCAGCGACTTCGCTTTCGCGGCGGTCTCGTCCGCACTGGTCGTGTGGACGTACGAGGCCCAATGCGTGGGAACGTCCTTCATCTCTGCGCCCTTTTGATAGAGAGCGCCGACAAGTTTGCCGTTGAGCGTCAGCATGGTGTAGACCATGTCCGGGCCCATCGGATTGTCCTGAGGTTCCCAGCCAAATAATTCGCTGTAAAACTTTTTGGCGCCTTCGCCGTCGGTGGTGGCGAGCTCGATCCAACAGAAACTCCCCGGCGCGTTCTCGATTTGTGGTTGCGTAGCTGTATCGCTCATTTCAGTTCTTCTCCTCTTAGTTTTTCCAACGTGATTTTGTGGTTGAGACTCTATCAACCGGCCCGCGAAAATTCCAGTTGAGAAGCTGAATTGGCGTGTGAAGAATTGTAAATTCTTTGGGAGGATTTCGGCTCTGCCGCGCCCAGTGTGGTGAGGCTTGCCTCACCCACAGAGCTTAATGGATTGAGGCTAAGCCTCCGACGATTTTTCCCTAAAGGCGCAGCCCAAGTCTGGAGTGGTAGCATGGACGGTGAGGCAAGCCTCACCGCGCTGGGCGCGGCCGAGCCGATGAGCACTCCAAAAACGAAATCGCGCTGCTCTCAAACCGAAGTTCGCTAGCAGCGCAATCTCGAGTCTTATGAATCACCGAAGTGATTCGTAAGATGGCAGCCTGACTTCGTCAAGACCAGGCTGCCGATTTGTATTCCGACAAGCAATCGGCGGTCGACGCTTCCCGGTCAGCACGCGACTTGCTTCAGTTAATCTCGCTTCCCTTGCGGGTCGCAAAACCTGTTTTCACAAATCTCATGACTTCCCTTGCGGGATTTCATGGTGCCTTTAGGTAGTTTTTTGAGGTGGCTGTCCTCCACCGCCGGTTACGTTCCCGGCAACGAGGCTCAGATTTCTCCGAGCGACTTTGCTCACCACCAGCGGGTCCTCTCTAGTGGTTGCTACCCGTTTTTATCCGGGCGCTCAGAACCCTGACAAGTCAGGATTCCTGGCAAGCCTTTCGGCTTCAACTAAGGGCGTCATAGCAACTGCAAACCGCTCTGCCTTTGCTCTCTCCCAGAGCCTCACGACTCCGTTCGCCGTCCCTTCGTTGGTCTCAAAAGCCGTAACCTTCGTGACACTGATGCTTATACAGAAACGGAATTTTGAAAGCAATCTTTCCCGAATTTTTGTGTGTTTTATTTTTCCGAAATTGATTTGTTTTCTCTTGACTGACGAAAACTTCGCACATTTTCCGACGAAAACACGCGCGAAAATGAAACTTCAATTGTCGAGAAAGTTTTTCGAAAAACGTTTTGCGCGAATTTTTTCACGCTGAAAGTTTCGCGAGCGCTTTCTTGATGGCAGATTGCACCAACTCGGCATCTGCATCGGTCTGGTAAGGGTAACGCGGCCAGAAAAATCCACGCAGACCGTCCTTACGCTTGCGCGGAACCACGTGCACGTGCAGGTGCGGCACGCTTTGACTGACCCGATTATTCATGGCCACGAAAGTTCCGTGTGCTTCCATTCCTGTTTCCACGGCGCTCGCCAGGAGCTGAACATTCTTAAAGAACGGCGCGATTTGATCGACAGGCAGATCCGTCAAAGTTTCGTAGTGCTGCTTCGGCACCAACAAGCAATGACCGGGAAATACCGGACGATGGTCGAGAAAAGCCAGGGAATGCTCGTCTTCAAAGACGATGCGCGCAGAGAGGTCACCTTCAATGATTTTGCAGAAGAGACAGGACGGGTCGTTCATCAATAAATTTTTTATGGCTGTGCCGCCTGATGTGGGGAAGGCCTCTGGCCTTCCGTCCACTTTGCTATTTCGATTTCGGGCTATGCCCGGTTTTGGGGCGTGGCCCCGGCCCGGTTTTGGGGCGTAGCCCCGAACTCGTTTTGCTGCTGGACGGAAGCGCTCAGCGCTTCCGCACATCGGGCGGCACAGCCGCAGAAACGTCTTTGTAGCGAAAGCACGTCACATCGTGATCATTTGCCAGGCCCACGGCCTGCATAAATGAATAACAGATCGTCGAACCAACAAACTTAAAGCCGCGGCCCAGCAAATCACGACTGAGGGCGTCAGAATCGGGCGTGTGCACCGGCACCGGCGCTCCGCGCTTTCGCTTCAGCGGCTTTCCTCTTACAAACCGCCAGACATACTTGTCAAAAGCGCCAAACTCTTTTTGAATCGCGAGAAACGACTTCGCATTCTGAATTGCAGCGGCGATCTTCAGGCGATTTCTGATTATCCCTTCGTCAAGCAAGAGTTTGGCTACCTTACGCTGGTCGTACTTTGCAACTTTCACCGGATCGAAGTGATCAAAAGCGCGCCGGTAATTCTGGCGTTTGCGCAGAATTGTTTCCCAACTCAATCCCGCCTGCGCGCCCTCGAGAATCAGAAACTCAAACAGGATGCGATCGTCATGGATCGGCACACCCCATTCGCGATCGTGATAAGCGACGGACAAATCAGTCTTCGCCCATTGACAGCGCTGAATACGAGTTTTTGTTTCTGCGGAAGCCACGGATCGGGGCTCAGTTCTTGCCGTTTACCAGACTGCGGATGGTGCTTATCAGATCGGCAGGCTCGACCGGCTTAGCCAGGTGCGCCTGAAAACCGGCCGACAAAGATTTTTTGCGATCATTCTCAGTCGCAAATGCGGTCAGAGCGATTGCCGGGACTCTTTTCATTTTCGATTTGAGCGATCTCACTTTGCGAATCAAGTCGTACCCGCTCTCTGTCGGGAGGCCGATGTCGCTCAACAACAAATCGGGAATAAACAAAGGCATCCGCTGCAAAGCGTCCTGGGCCGACTCGACTGCTTCAACTTCAGCTCCCGCGCCTTTGAGCACTAAAGCGATCAATTCCTTCGCATCCGGCTCGTCTTCAACCAGCAGTATGCGCAGTCCCTTGAGCACGTGTCCGTTTGTCGGGTGTTCCAGACTTGCCAGCGACTGATCGGAATGCCTGACCGCGGCCAGCGGCAATCGAATTGTAAAGGTCGAGCCCTTGTTATCGCCTTCACTCTCGGCGGTGACGGTGCCGCCGTGCAATTCGACCAAATGCCGAACAATGGCCAGACCCAGCCCCATGCCGCGATGCGAACGCGTCGCCACCGATTCAGCCTGCCTGAACCTTTCAAATACTAAAGGTAGAAACTGTTTTGAGATCCCGATGCCATTGTCGCTGATGACGATCTCGGCCGATGATTCAACCTGTCTGAGAGTGACGTCAATCGAGCCGCCTTTGGGTGTGAACTTTACCGCGTTCGAGAGCAGATTCCAGATTACCTGCTGAATTCTCGCCGGATCTGCCGAAATCGGCGGCACAGACGCTCCGTGATGAGTTTCCAGCTGAATCTGTTTGGCTTCCGCGGCCGGGCGCACGACATCCAGGGCGGCCTCGATTACGGGAACCAAATCGATGGGCCGCACCTCGAGGCTGAGCTTGCCGCCGACAATGCGTGAGACGTCAACGAGATCTTCGATGAGCTGCGCCTGAGCTTTGGCGTTGCGCTCGACCGTTTCGATCGCATGCTTAGTAGTCGCTTCGTCAAGGCTGTGACCTCGCAGGATGGTGAGCCAGCCCAACATAGCCGTCAGTGGCGTGCGCATTTCGTGCGAGAGCACAGCGAGAAATTCATCCTTGGAGCGATTGGCGATCTCGGCCTCCTGACGGGCTGAACGCTCGCTCTCGAGCAGTTTGGCAATCTCTTCCTGGTTCCGTTTCTGCTCGCTGATGTCGCGGGCAATCTTTGAGGCGCCGATGATCTTGCCCTCACTATTCTTCATCGGCGAAACCGTAAGGGAAACGTGGAAGCGCCGGCCCTCCTTGGTCATACGCACGGTTTCGTAGTGATCGATGCGCTCACCTTGCCTGATCCGCTCCAGAATCGCGGGTTCTTCGTCGCTACGCTCCGGTGGAATCAGAATGGCCACGGGTTTGCCGATGACCTCGTCCGCGCTGTACCCGAAAAGTCTTTCCGCGGCCCGGTTCCAGCTCATGATGATGCCGTTCAAGTCTTTGGACACGACCGCATCGTCCGTGGTCTCGACGATCGCCGCAAAATGGCGAAGCACCTTCTCAATTTGCAGTGCGCCAGTCACGTCGCGCGTGAAACAGCGGCTATGTACAAATTTTCCGTTCTCGAAGTAAGCACTCGAGTTAATCAGGACGTCGCGAATCGATCCGTCGCGGGCGCGCATGCGGGCCGCGTAGCTTTCGAGCGTTTCGCCCCGAGTCAGCCGTTTGAGGATGTCGTCTATCACATCCTGATCGACATGAAACTCAGTAATATTTCGGCCGATGAATTCTTCCGCAGTGTAACCAAGCATGTTCAGCTCAGCCCGGTTTGCGCGCAGGATTTTTCCGTCGGCATCGACCCAGTGAATTGCTTCGCTGGCGTTTTGAAAGAACTCTGAAAGTTCCTGCGAGTTGCGGCGCAGTGCCTCTTCCGCCTTCTTGCGGTCGGTGATGTCGACCAGCATGTTTATCGCGCCGACCAACTTACCGTTGCCGTCATGGAGGAGTGTCGGGTAAGGGACGAAATTGACGCGGGTGCCGTCTGGCCGCTCCGCAATCGCCTCGTAACCTCGCAATGATTCGCCGGTCTTGAGCGCCACAGCCATGGGACACTCGTCGTGAGGCATCGGCGTTCCATCCGGCCAAAACAGTTTCCAACTAACACACCATTCATCCGATCCAATCGTGGGCGTGCGGCCCGAGAATGCGGCTGCGGCGTCATTGAACATGGTGATCTTGCCTTCGGTATCTGTCGTGTAAACCGCCGCCGGCAAGGCTTCAATCACAGAGCGATAACGCGATTCACTGTCACGCAACGCGGCTTCTGCCCGTTTGATATCGGTGATGTCGAGGGTCGCCCCGAGCATGCGGCTCGGCGCCCCGTTTTCCCGCAGGACAGCCGCGCTGGTGAAAAGTGAAACGACCTGACCGTCGGGCCTGATTGCGCGAAATTCAATTTGGTAAGGAGTGTCTGAGCGTAAACTTTCTTCCAGCGCTTTTGATACTGCTTCGCGATCGTCAGGATGGACCAGGGCGCTAAAACTTTCGAGCGTTCCGTCGAACTCTTTGCGCGTGACGCCATGAATCGCATAGAGCGAATCGGTCCAGGAAACGCGATTGGACATCACGTCCCAGTCCCAAACCCCGACCTTTCCGGTTTGCGTCGCCAGCCGCAGCCGCTCTTCGTTCTCGCGCAAGGCGCCCGAGGTCATATGCAGGGCCGACTCAGCGCGCTTGCGTTCCATGTATTGACCGATTTGCTTGCCCGCGCTATCAAACATCTCGAGCAAAGCCGGGTCGGGCTTGCGAATCTCACGACTAAAAAACTCCATCACGCCGAGACATCGATCCGCGAAAACTATCGGAAAGGCAAAAGCGCTGTGTAGTCCGTCAGCAGTCGCGACGGCAGCTCGTGGAAAATTCGAGTCGCGGGCCACATCCGGAATCCATGCCGGCGCTGCAGTCTCCCAAACTCGGCCCGGCAAGCCCACTCCTTTTGCAAAACTCCGTTCGCCACTGGCCTCTTCAAACCTGATCGCATTCGAATCCGATCGCCGCCAGAAGCTGAAACTGCGCAAGACGTCCCCCTCGACATCCGGAGTCCAGAAAGCGCCGAGTTCCCAGCCCGATGATTCGCTGACTGTTCTGAGAATATTCTTAGAAGCATCCTCTAACGCCGGGGACTCAGCCAGAATACGGCTGATGGCGAGACTGACGGCCAATCTCTTTTCATTGTTGCGTCGCGCCTGATCCAGGCGATGTTTCTCTTCCACCACCACGCTAAAAAACAGAAAGGTCAAAGCGTTGGTGCTGAGGTACAACTGCAAAACGATCAGAGACTGGTTCGGATCGCCGGGGATAATGAACGGACCAGTTCCGTGTGCCGTGCCCCAAATCGCGAAAGCTGAGACAACCAGAATGGCAACCGTCACGCCCCGCCGCCCCAGCCGGAACCCGGCCCACAACAAGATTGGAATCAGCAACCGTGTGAGCGGTTGATAGACCAGAGGCGCCGGTGCTCGCTTACCAAAAGTGGCAATTGCTGAAAGCGAGGTCAGCAGGATGAGCGCGGCCGCTTCGAGATACCGGCGTCGCGGCAACCATTCATGCCGGCCGGCTGCCCAGGTGAGCAGTACGGGCGCCAATGTGGTGGCGCCAGTAAGATCTCCCAACCACCAGGTGAGCCACAAAGAACCGAACTGGGTCCATTGTGCTGTATGACCGATCACCAGGCTGAGGCTTCCGATGGTGGAGCTGATCATCGTGCACACGACCACCGCCGCGACAAACTTGCCAACATCCAGTGCGCGATCGAGAGATTCTCGAAAACCTGTGAAGTGGAGGACTGCCCAGACCGCTAACGCCTCAACCGTGTTTCCTAAAGCGATGACCAGTGCAACGGCAATCGGAACCGGCGTGAGAAGGTTCGCTAGAAAAGCTCCGAGAAGTATTCCGGGCCATACGCGATAGCCAAGGAGCAGCACGGCTGCAATGGCGATGCCGGTCGGAGGCCATACCGGCGAAACATTGGTGTGGACCGAAGCGAGCGAGAGTCCGAAGCGGGCGGCCACAAAATAGACGGCCGCGAGCACCACAATCGACAGGACATACCAGCCCTTATTCTGTGACAGCCGGTACTTTAACGATGAGGCGAAGTCCACCTCTGGCCTGGGAAATTGGGAAAAGATGTCGCGTACGTTCGCTGCGTTCATATTACTGCCCAGCCGGACCTAGTGTGCAGGTGTGCCAGTCAAGCTCAAAAGAGGGGAACGGAGCTCTCTCGGGGATGTGGTACTTTACCACAAAACTATCTGCCAGAGTCCAGATCAGGGAGCGGAGGACCGCGCCGCGAAAACGCTGGATTTGGACGCGACTGATATTGTTTCAGCCTGGATCGCTTTCGCCGCCTTCCGGTCCGTAAAAGAAAACCCAGACGGCAAAATCTTCACTGAAATTCTCGAACCGGTGTTCGACGCCGGCCGCGACAAACAACACATCATTTTCCTGGAATGCTTGTCGCGATGCGCCGCAGACGAACTCTCCGGCGCCGTGGGCGACCACATAAACTTCATCGCGCGAATGAGGCGTTTGCGAATCAGTTCCGCGCGGGGCATAGAGTTTAGTGACGAGCGAGCCGTGCTCGAAAAGCGTGACTACGCTTTCTTTCTGCGGGCCGGGCAATCGATTGATCGCGTCTCCCAGACTTATTTTGAAACAATTTTCTCCAGTCATGGTGACGCCGCGAATAATACATTAGAATGAGCGGCGTTGCGCACTCCTGCCGTTAGGAAGGCACGGTAACCAATCGCATGAAGAAGGCCGAACTCATCGAGCTGGCCGGAAATCCGGATTTCATCTCGGGCATCTACAATTACTGTGACCGTTGGTGTGAACGATGCCAGTTCACGTCTCGCTGTTTTTTGTATGCGACTGAACAAGCTGATGAAGATCTCGCAGATCCTGAGACCCGAGACATTTCCAACGAAAAGTTCTGGAGGAAACTGCAGGACATCTTCGCCAGCACTGCCGAGCTAATTGCCGACTGGGCCGCTGAGGCCGGAGTCGATCTCGACGCGTTGGATGATTCGGCGGAAACCGAGAGACGCGAACAAAAAAAGAAAGCGATCGCCCAAAGTGAACTAGGCCGGGCCTCGCAAGAATATGCGTTCACGGTGGAACAGTGGTTCAAGAAAGAGTTGAGCAGCCCGGAAGTTATCGATGGGCCGGGCGATTCAGACTCAGACGAAGAAGTGCTCACCATTCAAAACGCCATCGAAGTAATTCGCTGGTACCAGTTCTTCATCGCCGCGAAAACCCACCGGGCGCTCAGCGGCTCTGCCAATCCTGATCTTGAAATGGAAGACGATGAAGAAGAACTGCCTGATATCTTCGCCGACGATAATCAGGACGAGGATGATTTCGACTATGACGCGGTGATGGCCAAAGTCGATCGCATGGACGCCAACGGCTCGGCGAAAGTTGCTCTGGTGGCTACGGATCGTTCGATCAGCGCGTGGCGCTCGCTGCAAATGTCTCTGCCTGCGAAAACGGATTCAATCAAGCCGGTGCTGATCAATCTCGAGTCGCTGCGCCGCACGATTGAGGCCCGTTTCCCGCACGCTCGCGATTTTATCCGGCCCGGTTTGGACGAAGTGAACTCGAGATTTGTCAGTTAGTATCTTTCGCTCAATTCGAAAAGAATGAAAGGCAACATCCCCATTCCCGAACTCCCGTTCACTGAGGAAGTCTGGCTGATGGTTGCGGTCACCGCGGTGCGTGAACGCCGCACCAAAGACGGCAAGCCGTTTCGTGAAGTTAATGCACGCAATCCGACCGGCTCGATTGCTCTGAAAGTCTGGTCGGAGGTATTGGAAGGCCGCGAAGACCTGCGGCCCGGACTTTGGGGCGTGACGGGAAAGCTCGAAACATTTCAGGATCGCCCGCAGTTCATCGTTTCCGAATACCGGCCCATCACGGTCGAACAGTATCGCGAATATCTCGGCTGCGATCCGCTCTTGCCGCGTGCCTTTACTCTGGACATCGAAACTTTAGCACTGCCCGCCTTTCGCGATCGGGTTGGGCCCAAGCTCGAGAAGGAATTGAAACTCGGCTACATGCGCCTCGAGCAGCAGCAACGTTATCTCGAGGACATCGCGGCCGAAGAAGAGCGCGTTTATCAGCTCGGTTCATTGAACGCCACTTCCGGCCGGATCATTTCTCTCGCGGTGCATGTTGGCCCAGTGCCCGGTTTTGAAATTCCCGGGCTGACGGCAAACCAAAGCGAGCACGCTTTCGGTATCGACGCTGACGGCACCGAGCAGGATGAAGCCGGCGCGCTGAAGAATTTTCTTGCGCTGCTGGCTGACTTTGACGCGGAATGCGATGTGATTGTCGGCCACAACATCATCAACTTTGATCTTCCTTTCATCTTTCAACGCTGTCTGGTGAACAACATTGCTGCGAAGCCTTTCGTCGACTTGAGCGAGTTTCATGTGCGCGGGGTCTACGACACGATGCGCGCGTGGTGGCTCGGCAGTCGTAATCGGGTGGCGCTGGATGACATCGCCTGGGCGCTGGGGATTGAATCTAGCAAGACCGCCGACGTGGAAGGCAGCCGGGTGTTTGAGCTGTATCAAACCGGCCGGCTCGCCGAGATTCGCGAATACAATTTGAACGATGTGCGCGTGACGCGAAAAGTCTATGAGCGCATGGTAGCTTGTTTTGGATAATGGCTAGTTGTCGGTTGTCAGTTGTCAGTCGTTAGTTGTTAGTTGTTAGTTGTTAATGGTCAGTCGTTAATGGTCAGTTGTTAATGGTCAGTTGTTAATGGTCAGTTGTTAATGGTCAG
>JADMIO011283481.1_pt1 | contig 14137 bp, 16 predicted proteins | sample 8958161 | NCBI WGS metagenome assembly JADMIO01 (sample SAMN16585339, study PRJNA669376) | soil metagenome | isolation source: Crop rotation soil | place: USA: Cullars Rotation, Alabama | collected 2011 | reverse complement strand
GATACGGCGGACGAAATGAATCCGAACGCTGCCAATGCGTTATTGAAGGTGCTGGAGGAGCCGCCGGCGCGCGCCATGTTGATGCTGCTGTCGAATGCGCCGGGCAAATTGTTGCCAACCATCCGCTCACGCTGCCAGCGCCTCGATCTGCGGCCGCTGAGCGAAGAGGCTTTGCTCGCCGGGATTGCGCAGCATCTACCGAAGATGAGCGACGCGAATCGCATCGCGCAGGCCAAACTCGCCGGTGGTTCCCTTGGCGCTGCGCTGTCGCTTGCGAACGAAGATGCCTTGGCGCTCGCACGCGATGCGCAACGCGCCGTTGAACAGGCGGCAACGCCCAATATTCCCGCACTGCTGGCGATTGGCGATCGCCTCGCGCGCTCCGCTGACAATCTGGCAACCTTCGGGACTTTTCTTGTCACAGCGCTGGAGCAGCGCATCCGTGCGCGGGTGCAAGAAGGCGGCGCGGGCATGCGCCCGTGGATCGAAGCTTGGGAGAAGGTGCGGACAAACTTCGACCGCGCCACGGGCCTGCATCTGGAACCGCGGCAGACCATCGTCTCGTCGGTGCGGGCGATTGGGCTCGCCAGCGGCAGGCGATAACGCTATTCACGGGCCCCATGCTCGTCGACAGCCATTGCCATCTCGATTTCCCGGAATTTGCCCCGGAGCTCGACGCGGTGGTGCAGCGCGCCAGCGAGGCGGATGTGCGCACGTGCGTCACCATCGGCACCACCTTGGCAAAATTCCCGCAGGTGCTCGCCGTCGCCAAGCGGTTCGACAATATCTACTGTTCCGTCGGGGTTCATCCGCACGAGGCGAAGGTCGAGCCGCTGACCGATTCTGCACCGCTCGTCGAACGGGCGCAGAATCCGAAAGTGGTCGGCATCGGCGAGACAGGCCTTGACTATTATTATGGCCACAGCCCGCGCGAATTGCAGATCGCAAACTTCCGCGCCCACATTGCGGCTGCGCGTGAACTCAAGCTGCCGTTGATCGTTCACACCCGCGACGCTGAGGACGACACCATCGCCATTCTGCAGGACGAAATGGGGCAGGGGGCTTTCACCGGTCTGATCCATTGCTTTACGGGGACCCAAGCGCTGGCCAATGCCGCGCTGGCGCTGGGCTTCTGCATTTCCGCGTCAGGCATCGCCACGTTCAAGAAATCGGACGCTTTGCGCGCGGTGCTGAAAACCGTGCCGCCGGACCGGCTGCTGGTGGAAACCGACGCGCCGTTTCTGGCGCCGCAGCCGTTTCGCGGCAAGCGCAACGAGCCCGCGTTGGTGACGCACACGGCGACGATGCTTGCAGAGCTGAAAGGCGTAAGCTTTTCGGAACTCGCGGCTGCGACCACAGATAACTTCTTTCGCCTGTTTACGCGGGCGCAACGCCCGTGAGCGCGACATTGAGTGTGACCATCCTCGGCTGCGGATCGTCCACCGGCGTGCCGCGGATCGGTGGCCCGGATGGCGCGGGCGATTGGGGCGCCTGCGATCCGGCCAATCCGAAAAATCGCCGCCGCCGCTGTTCCCTTCTCGCCCGCCGCCGCGAAGGCGAGGGAACGACAACCGTTCTTGTCGATACCGCCCCGGATCTGCGCGAGCAGCTGCTCGATGCGCACTGCGCCCATCTGGATGGCGTGCTCATCACCCACGATCATGCCGACCAGACCCACGGCCTGGATGATCTGCGCAGCGTCGCCTATGGCATGCGCCGCCGCGTGGATGTCTATTCCGACCGCGGCTGTCTCGAGGTGCTGAAGCAGAAATTCGGCTATGCCTTCGAGACGCCGCCGGGCAGCAGCTACCCGCCCATCGTGACGGCGCGGGAGATCGCCGCCGGCGACCCGTTCGAGATCGCAGGGGAGGGCGGCGCCCTTGCCGTGTTGCCCTTCCCGCAAACCCATGGCCGCATCCAGTCGCTGGGCTTCCGGTTCGGGCCGCTGGCGTACTCTTCGGATGTCAACGCGCTGTCGGAGGAAGCCTTCGCCATGTTGGACGGCATCGAGTGCTGGATTCTCGATGCGCTTCGCCACACGCCGCACCCGACGCATGCCAATGTGGAGACGGCGCTCCAATGGATCGCGCGGGTGAAACCGAAACGCGCCATCCTGACCAACCTCCACATGGATTTGGATTACGAGGCGCTGAAGCGCGCGCTGCCGGACGGCGTGGAGCCCGCCTATGATGGTATGGTCATCGCGCTCGCCTTTTGAGGGTGTCAAAGCACCCGCGCGCCGAAACAGTAAGCCAGCGCCTGCAACTGCAGCCGCGCCATGCGGCGCAACTCCCCCGCCATGGCGCCTTCGAACGGCTCGAGATCGTCCAGCAGATCGAGGAATTGGCGCTGGTTCGCCATGCAGATTTTGTCGAACGTCTCGTCGACGCCGGCAAATCCGGCCGCGCGGAAGACGCTCCGGAAGTTGCCCCGACACAGCCGTGCCGCCCTACGATTGCCCAGCATCAGGAAATTCAGCGTGAGGACGCCGCCCGCGGTCTTGCTCAAGGTCGGCGGCACAGGGCGCGGGCCGATCATGGCGCCCAATGTCATCCGCTCGATCCGAAGCGGGACGGTGCCGACGGAGCCTTCCAGCAGCACGCTGAAGGCGATGTCGCATCCGGTTACAAATCCCCACGAGTGAAAGATCGCGTAGGTGTCGCCGCTCGCATACTGGACCGTGATCTCGTCCGCCGTGGTTCCCTCGAGCGAAAGGCTGTCGGTATCGTCGTACGAACAAACCGGGCCGTGATTTGCCAGCTCGATGATCGGCATCATCACGGTCCGGCCGTGAAAGCCGCCTAGCTCGCGCGACTCGACGAATTGAGTCTGGATGAGCTGAGGGGAGGGCTCCGCGAACCAGTCGCCGCAGCGGTAATGGTTCAGCAGCTTTTGCCGGAGTTCGGGCGGCAGCTCCGCCGCCTGTTCGAAAATCCGCTCAATCTCGCTGCGCCCGCCGCCGCCCCAGGAGATGTGGGCGTAGTAGTCTTCCAGGAAGCGGCGCTCGCGGGCGCCGACATCGGCGTCCGGCGCAATACGCAGGACGCCATTGTCAAAGACGACATTGCTGGCGTCCACCAGCAGGTTCGGCGGCAGCCGGATCCGAAACGGCCGCCCCGGTTCGATCGGGAAGAGGCCGCGCCCGAGCGGGCCGTGACCGAGACGAACATTCTCCAGAATTCCGCCCAGCGCGCGGAACTCGTCCATCAACTCGTCCCAGAGGTTCAAAACGGCGCCACCGGTTCGGGATATGCGGACGCCGTTCTACAGGCTTTGTGGATGGGCATGGCAAGGGCCCACGGCGCGGCCGCAGACGTAAAACGCGAGCGGCCCCCGAGGAGGCTTCGGGGGCCGCTATCCTGCCTGCAAAGGCAGAAGGTCAGGTGTCAGTGGCCGGGGCCGTTATCCTTGTCCTTGTCTCGGCCACGGTCGTCGCGGTCGCGATCCCCGGGTCCGCGATCATCGCGATCGCGGTCATTCATGCCGCGATTGTCATCATGATCCCGGTCGCGCATGTCTTCGCGGCGATCCTGCATCTTGTCCCGCATGTCTTCGCGGCGGTCCTGCATCTTGTCGCGCATGTTATCGCGCATGTCTTCGCGACGGTCCTGCATGCGGTCCCGCATGTTGTCCCGCATATCCTCGCGCCGGTCTTCCATGCGGTCGCGCATGTCGGCACGGTCCCAGCCGCGCTCGTGCCAGGTGCGGCGCCAGTCGCCGCGGAACACCCGGCCGTCCCAGCTGCCGTGCCCGATGACCCAGCGGCCGCCGCGCCAGAAATACCGCTGGCCGCCATAGACCCGGTAATAAAGCGGCTCGTTCACCCACACGCCGTCGATGAACACCGGCTCGCTGAAGCGGGGATAACCGCAGCGGAAGGGATGGTTGAAAGCGAACCGCGGACGGCTGCAAGGGCCGGTGCGGATGCGGTAGGTGCCGTAGAAGGCCGGTCCCGGAACACCGATGCCGATGCCCACACTGACTCCGGCGGTGGCCGCCGCGGGAAGGGCGAGGCTGCCGCCCAGGGCGGTGCTGCCGAGCGCCGCCAGACCGATGGCAAGCTGACGTATCGTTCTCATTTTATGCAATTCCTTTGGTTGTGCGCCCACTCTCGTCGGAGGGGTAACGCGCAAGAGCCCCTCTTTGGCTCCTCACAAGCGCAAAATCCGCTCAAAAGGTGGCTTTGGTAAGGCAGGGCTGCCGCTGTGTCGGGCGCAACGCCCCAATGCTCCTAGCGGCACGCGTGGACAATATGCGCATCGATTGGGAGTTGCAGGACATTGCTGGAAAGCATTCGACCCATCGGCGGCCTGACGAAGGCCGCTCACGCTTAAGCAAAACGCGGCTGCGTTCATGCGCAAAGCACAAGGCGGCCCTGTCACTAAGAAAAACGCCCGCCGTGGAAGCGTTGGCCGCGCCTGTCGAGCGGCGGTTAGCGAAGCCGCCTTAATGGGCGTAATGCCCGTCCCGCTCCATTGGATATGAACCGCCGGAAATACGCCGCTCCAATTCAAGTGTGTTTTGGGCCATAGTCGCGAGGTTTAGCCAATGTTCGGCGATGCTGGCGTAGGCCTCCTGAAGCTGGGGGCGTGTGGCCCTGCTAGAAGCCTCCTGAGCCGCTTCCGCGAGTTCCAGAAAGCGAGCAATCCGCTCCGTGTAAACGTCCTCTCTAGGGGCGAACTGGGCCAAACTGTTGAAGCGATTTACGGTTCCGCAATCATGATGGCCCGGTGGCAAAGAATTTTCGGGCCGTGGCCTACGTTTGGCGGCCATAGCCGCGGCCTAGTTCTCCGGAGCCACCCGTATGGGGAAATTGGCGAGCGATAATCCGGTGGCTCCAAGCACACAATCGCCTACTTACTGGCGATATTATACTTGACGTAGGAACAGGAAAGGCTTAGATAGGTGGCTCAAGAGGATAGCCGCCATGCCTAAAGCCCTTCCGAAACGCTTCACCGACGCCACCGCCGCCCGCCAGCATCTTGAAGGCTTGCTCTGGCCGGATGGCCCGACTTGCCCTCATTGCGGCGTCGTAAACGAGGCTACGGCGCTCAAAGGCCAGTCCACCCGTCCGGGCGTCTATTGGTGCAACGCATGTCAGGCTCCGTTCTCTGTGACCGTGGGGACCGTCTATGAGCGCTCCAAGGTTCCGCTGCATACATGGCTGTACGCAACGCACCTTCTTTGCGCCTCGAAGAAAGGCATTTCCTCGCAACAGCTCGCCCGCATGTTGGGCGTGACCGTCAAAACCGCTTGGTTCATGTCGCATCGCATCCGCGAAGCAATGACGCCGGTCTCCGGCAAGGCTGGCCCGCTTGGTGGCGAAGGCAAGATCGTCGAAGCGGACGAAACCGAACTCTCGCCTTCCCGCAAGTCGCGCCCGCGTCCGCGCACTAAGAACCTGAAATTCGTGTCTCTAGTGGAGCGCGGGGGACAGGTCCGCTCCAAGGTAATCACGGGCGCAGAAGGCCCTATCGGGTTTGAGGTCCGCAATGCGCTCTATACCAACGTAGATCGCAAAACGACGCTCCATACGGACGGCGCACAGCACTACAAATACCAGATGCCGAACCATGAAGCCGTGGACCATGACAAGGCGTTTGCCCGCACAACGGATGAAGGCGAGCGCGTCCATACCAATTCAGCGGAAGGCTATTTCTCGATCTTCAAGCGCGGGCTGGTGGGCACCTATCAGCATATGTCAGCGCAGCACCTTTCGCGCTATTTGGCCGAATTTGATTTTCGCATGAACCATCGCGTGAGGCTTGGCTATTCCGACGATATGAGAGCCGACAAAGCCCTAGAAGGCATCGTGGGCAAGCGCCTTACCTATCGACGGCCTGACAAAGCCGCTCACGCTTAAGCAGAACGCTGCGGCGTTCCTGCGCTGGCGCAAAGCACAAGGCGGCGCGGTCGCTAAGAAGAAGCGCCCGCCTTGGAAGCGTTGGCAGCGCCTGTCTAATTCGCGGGAGCGGGTGTCCTAATTCGACATCGGCACCGCGATGAAGGTGAAATCGACGTCGATGTTGGAGTGTGATCCTGAGATGCGAAATTTGACCCTACACTCAGTGTCTGACTCGACTAATCTCCATACCTCAGCCCCATAGAAAGAAAGCTTAGACATCGGCGTAACAACGCAATTAGCGCTCGGCTCCATCGGGGTCGCGAATTTTATCGTGTACCGCCCCACGCCATGGTGAGAGACGTGATACAGCGCTGAACGGACTGTTACGGTGCCATCCGCATGCACATATCCGCTGATGGGATCAGCGCAGACTGGAGTGGTTAATAGGGACAGCGCCGCCAATACTGCTTGCCGGGTATATATCATCATTTCCTCCCCCTAGCCGTTGCCGGTCTCGGCTTTCCGATTCGCTTTCTTTTTCCGACTCGTCTTACCCTTGCGCCCAACCTTCATTTGGGCGTGGGGCTTCGGCGGAGTTTTCAGCATCCGCAGCAGTACTTCGTCTTCACGCTTCAAATCACTTGGCATGACACGAAGATATCATGATGAAAGGCAAGAAAACACCACGGCCAGCCCCAACGCCGAAACTGCCAAAGCCTTGGGACGTGCCGCCCCCACCAAAGGCAGGAGATAAGGACGAAACCACCCTCTATGCAGCTATAGGCCGTGCTCTTACGGCGTGGAGCGAATTGGAGGAAAGGTTCGCCAGCATTTTTGCGTGCCTGGTGGTGGCCGGCGAGCCGGAGCCAGCGGCCCGCGCTTACGGCTCCGTCCTGACGTTTCGCGGTCAAAAGGAAATGATCGCAGCGGCGGCAGAAGCGTTCTTTTTTCTGTACCCTAACGAAGGTCGAAATGAGGGTAGCCAGCTTCAGGCAGCACTAGGTGAGTTGCTAACGGAAGCGGGCAACTTCGCGCCAAGGCGAAACGAGATCGCGCATGGATTAGTGCTAGAGAACAAGCCGTTGGCCTTCGACGGTCGCGCATCTGGACTATTTGGGTCCATGCGGCCGCCAATGCGCGACCCAAAACGCCCGATTGGCTTTGTTCTAATTCCGGCCGATCACGCCACAAACAAGACAGAGATGGAGAAAGGCCAGACGTTGCTTTTTCCGGTAAATTACGTCCCGCGCTACGTCTATTCGTCAGCGGAGATCGCAGCTTTCACAGCGGAATTCCAGCGCTTGGAGCAATGGGCGAGGCAGTTTCCCCTCATAATCCTCGGGCATCGGGAGAGGGCAAAAGAGCGTACATTTCCCTGAAAATGTCTTTCGCGCGCGTCTCGGCCTCCGGCCTTAGCGCATCGTAAATGTCCATGAGAATTCGCGCGCCAGCCTCCGCCATTTCGGGGGTCACTAGAACGTCGGCCTGTCCCGACTCAGGTAACACGGAAAACTCCTACGTCAAGTATAATATCGCCTACTTACTGGCGACGTTACACTTGACATACCTGCCCCCAATAGCTAGATTGCGGGGATAGGAGATCGCCATGGCCAGCAACGTCCTTTCTGCCCCGCATTTTCAGGATGAAAACGCCGCTTTCGCGTATGTCGAAACCCACCTCTGGCCGCATGGCGCGAAATGCCCGTTCTGCGGCGAGGACAAGCGCGTGGGCCGCCTGAACGGCAAGACCACCCGTCCGGGCCTTCACAAGTGCTACGAGTGCACGAAGCCCTTTACCGTTCGCATGGGGACCATTTTCGAGTCCTCGCACCTTCCCTTGCATCTGTGGCTTCAGGTGATCCACCTGATGTGCGCCAGCAAGAAGGGCATCAGCACCCGTCAGGTTCAGCGGATGCTCCGTTGCAGCATGAAAACCGCTTGGCACCTGACCCATCGTATTCGCGAGATTATGAAGCCAGCGGACGGCTCTAAGCTTGGCGGACAGGGCAAGACTGTGGAAGCGGATGAAACCTTCTTGACCAATTCGCCCCGGACCAAAAAGCGGCAGGGCGGCTATGAGCACAAGGTAGCAGTCCTTAGCCTTGTGGAACGTGGCGGACACACCCGCTCGTTTGTCATGGACCGTTCGCCTAACGCCTTGGATATCAAGCACGCCATCTGGAAGCACGTTCACCCGGCCAGCCGCTTGGTGACTGACGGGGCGCAATATTACCTGTTTCCGCCCGTGGCGAAGCACGAGAGCGTCAACCACAGTGCCAAGGAATACGTGCGAGGCGACGTGCATGTGAACACTCTGGAAGGCTATTTCAGCGTGTTTAAGCGCGGCATGGTCGGCACCTATCAGAAGGTTTCGGAGCGGCACCTTCCGCGCTACGTGACCGAATTTGATTTTCGCCAGAACACCCGTGAGCGGCTTGGCGTCAATGATGTGCGGCGTTCGGAGATCGCATTGGCCGGGGCAGTCGGTAAGCGGCTGACCTATCAAACGACTGGTGGCCACCAAGCTGGCGAAGAAGCGACCCCGTTTTAGGTCGTTTCGCGCGTTGGCGCGGTATTGGGTCCGAAGGCTGCCCGGGGCCGCCCAGTAAGGTGTGGATAGCTGGAACGAATCCGATCCAAAGCCCTCTTGACGTAGCCCGTTTGTGTCAGTGTTGCGGGTGCGACGAATCGGTGTGCGATGCCGACCGCCGCCCCGCAACCCACACCGGCAATGGAGGCCGATATGGAAACTGTTACCGCCAAAGGCGCTTCGGGCGCTATCTACACCTTCACAACCTTCAGCATGACGGATAGTTGGAACCCCGTTCCAGTTATCTACATGTTTGCGCGACGCGACATAGGGAACTGGTTTGCCGCCTACATCGGGGAGACAGAGAACGCGCAATCGCGTTTCTGCTTGCACGAACGATGGAATGAAGCCCTCCGGTCGCATCGCGTTACCCACGTTCTGGCCCTCGTGGTTCACAACACCGAGGAGCGGAAAAGGGCAGAACGCGACCTAATTCAATCGCATTGCCCGCCAATGAACGTGCAGCATCAGCCGATAGGCTTGCTGGGCTCACTACTCCGGGCATAGGTGCTGCGATTTGGCCACGTTCAATTAGGCCATCGTAAAACGATAGGAGCCTGTCGGTTAGACGCGCTTCAAACTCTGGCGTGAGCAATTTCCAAAGAAATCTGCTCACGGCCAATTTCAGGGAAGTGGCGAGGGGTGCTATCATTGTGCCATGTCTCGCAAATCAGCGCCCCTGATAGGGGCAATACGATTGAACACGCCCGGAATGTGGGCGGTAGTGATATTGGCCACCGGCTTCATTGCTTGGCTCATATACGCGTTTGTGTGGGGATGCGGCTTTCACATGACGTGCCGGTAAGTTTTGTGCTAGAGGTTCGCCCATGCCACGCAAATCAGCGCCAAAGCGCAAACCGCCGTCCCGCAGTGCCAAGTCCAAAGCCAAGCTGAAACAGGGCAGGCGCGATCTCGACACCGAATACGCACGCTTCCTGGAAGCGGCGAGGGACTCCGAAGCGTCCACCGACCCGAAGGATTTTGACAAGGCGTTCAAACGGGTCACTGGAAAGCGGTAGATCATCTGCCGAATTCCTCAGCCAACACGTCTAATTGCGCGCGGTTAAACGTTAGAATCGCGCCAGGTATCTGACGCTTTGCACCTATCATGCGCGGCCAGCCGTTATGCGCGTCGTCAACGCTCTCCATCTTATCCAGCAGCATGCGAACGTGCGTTGCCTGCATATCCGCTGCCTGAAGCGGCAGGACATCGGTATCGTGTCTGAAGATCGGCGGATTGCGCAGTATGGCAGTTAGGAGATCGGGCGGATCGGGAGTAACACCCGAGTTCAGCATATCCTCCCACGCCTGCATTACGCGGGCCTTTTCCATGACCTGCATGTCGAAAATGAAGTCTATTGGCTGGCGCTCAAGACCGAGCGCCTCCAGATTTCGGGCTAGGTAGAAGGTCGTCTGCGCTTTCGCGAAATAATAGGGATTTTCAAATCGCTTGCCCCAACGACCGTAAGCCGCCTTGAAATCCGCTACACGGAATGCGACCGCGAATTCGGCGGATACGAATTGCTCCACAACAGCGCGGAACCGTGCAAGTCGCTCCTCGCGGGCTTTCGCTGACCAATGCCGGAATTGGCCCGTCGGATAACGCCGCATGGCTTCCCAGTACTTGAAATAGGCGAGCTGCGGAGGCTCCGCTAATTCCTTGGCCCACGCATCGCTGAATTCGGCCCAACACGATGCTGGGGCAATATATCCCCCCAGCACGAAAGTGGCGCGCTCCCCAAAGGACTTGCTGTCGTCAATGTAGGCTTGAAGCATCAGCAAGAGCCGCTCGGAGCGGGCCGGTTCCGGCAGACCAGCCACCAAGGCCCAGATTTGGTCCGAGGCCGCCATTCAGCGCCCCGAATTCCTGGCATGTCCTAGGCTTTGTGCCTTGGTATGGCAAGTGTAACGTCGGGTACTTACTGCCCATAATACATATTATACGAAACTGCTGTCTGGGTAACGGTCACCCGAAAGCCGCCTTGGCGCCGGCGCGGCCCGGCCGCCTTCCCCCTTACATCGGCCGGAAAAAACTGCTTCCAACGCGCCATGAACACAGACCGAAACAACCGCAATGTCGCCACGCTCCTCGACATCATGCGCAGCTTGCGCAATCCCAACGGCGGCTGCCCGTGGGATGTGGAGCAGACCTTCGCCACCATCGCGCCCTACACCATCGAGGAAGCTTATGAGGTGGCCGGCGCCATCGAGGAAGAGAACTGGCACGGCCTGAAGGACGAGCTGGGCGACCTGCTCTTCCAGGTGGTGTTCCACGCCCGCATGGCCGAGGAGCGCGGGCTGTTCGATTTCGCGGACGTGGTGGCCGCGGTCACCGACAAGATGGTGCGGCGGCATCCGCATGTGTTTGCCGATCTGGTCGGCATCGACAGTGCCGAAGCGCAGGTCACCGCCTGGGAGACGCACAAAGCCCGCGAGCGCGCCGAGAAGCCCGACGCGAGCCTGCTCGACGATGTGCCCCGCGCCCTGCCCGCGCTCACCCGTGCGCTGAAACTTCAGAAACGTGCCGCAAGTGTCGGCTTCGATTGGGATTCTGCCCCGCGCGTGGTGGAGAAACTGGCGGAGGAAGCACAGGAGATCGTCGAGGCGAAGAACTCCGGCGCGCCTCAGGCGGAGATCGAAGAGGAGGTCGGCGATCTCTTGTTCGTGGTCGCCAATCTCGCCCGGCACCTGAAAGTCCAGCCGGAGGACGCCCTGCGCGCCGCCAACGAGAAGTTCTCACGCCGCTTTCGCTTTATCGAGCAAGGCCTTCTGGCGCAAGGCAAATCCCCGCATGGCGCAACGCTGGACGAAATGGAAGCCCTCTGGCAGAAGGCGAAGCAGGAGGAGCCTACTGCCTGATTTTGAAGACGAGTCCGGCTCCGTACTGGCCGCCGTCATAAGCGGTGCCGAACAGGTTGCCCGCGCTGTCCATCACCAGTCCGTCGGGCGGGTGGCCACCATCGTCGCCGCCGGTAAAGCGGTGCAGCAGCGTGTAGGTCCCGTCCGTCGCCAGCTTGAACACGACGCCACAATCGCATGCCCTGCCGCCGCCCTGCGTGACGCCATAAAGGCTGCCGTCTGCATCCATCACCAGGCGCCCGAGCCCGTATTCTCCATCGCCGGTGCCACCGAAGGAATGCAGGACCGTGTAAGCCCCGTCGGGCGCGTATTTGTAAACAGCGCCCTTGCCCAAATCTCCGCCGCCGTTCGTGGTTCCGTAGAGATTGCCGGCCTCATCCATCATCGGGGCCGCCGCCGGATAGCCACCGTCCAGGCTATCCCGGAAGTGGTACAGCACCGTGAACTTCCCTGCGGGCGAAAGCTTGTAGAGGATGCCCGGTCCCTGCTGCGCTCCGCCGGAGCCGCCATCCATGGTGGTGCCGTAGAGATTGCCATGCCTGTCCCGGATAACGCTGGAATAAGCGTAGGCGCCATCGTTCGCACCATCCTTGAAGGTGTGCAGGATGGTCTCGTTGCCATCGGGCGCCACCTTGAAGACCGTGCCGTCACCGATGCCGCCGTAGGTCGTGGTGCCGAACAAATTGCCGTCGCGATCGAGCGCCAGCCCGTCGTTCGGTCCTGACCCATCCGGAATGCCCCCGAAAGAATGCAGCACCGTCTCCTTGCCGTCTGCAGCCAAGCGGAACACCACGCCGTCGAACGTCTGTCCACCGCCTTGCGTCACGCCGAAGAAATTGCCGGCCTTGTCGCGCACCAGCCCGCCCACCGGATGATAGCCATCATCGCCATGGAAGGCGTAAAGCGACGTCAACGCGCCGCCGGGCGAAAGCCGGAACAACACGCCGCACAGGCAATCCGGGTCGCCCCCTTCGATCGTGGTGCCGTACACATTACCCTTGCGGTCCAGCATCAGGCTGCCGCGCGGGCGTCCGCCATCCGTCTTGTCCTTGAATGTGTAGAGAACCTGGAATTTCCCGGCGGCATGGACGGCTGTTGCGGCGAACGCAAGGCTGGCGGCCGATGCGAACAGAAGGGCGCGCGAGGCAGCGCGGAACAATGGCATAAAGATCCTCCCGGCTCGAACGAGCCCCTCGCAATGCCTGACGCGCCCTGCGGCCAAATATTCCCGCCTCAGGTACCGCGCGGAGCCCGGCGACAGGTTAAGGCTGCAGGCCGAACACATAGAGCCGGCCGCCAAAGCCGTGCTCCGATCCCCCGATGTAGATCTTGCCGTTCACCACCGTGGGTGACGAGGTGACGAGCGGGTCGTCCAGGATGCCCTTCCAGATTTCGTCGCAGCCGCCGTTGGCCACGCAGCTCTCCGGCCAAGCCAGCAACTCGCCGCTGTTGCGCCCGGCATACACGACGCCATTGGCAACCGTCGGCGACGAAATAATCGCATCCTGCATGCCGCTGCCGAACAGAATCGCGATGGCGTTGCAGGTTTTCTGGCCGCAGCCGGCGGCGTCATACACATCGAGCTGCGATTCCAGCCCGATATAGACACGGCCGTTCGCCACCGCCGGCGAGCCGTCGAAAAAAAGGTTCTTGTCCACGGCCTGCCACAGCGGCTCGCAGGTCTTGGCGCCGCAGCCGTTCGCGTCGATGGCGGAGAGCGCGTGATCGCCCGCAATGTAGGCCACGCCATTTTTCACGGCCGGCGAGGACGTGTAGTTCGGCGCGCGTGTATCCGCGGTCCACAGCGGCGCGCACACTTTCAGGCCGCAACCTGCCGCGTTGAAGGCGTACAGCTTGCCGTCCTGATTGCCGATCAGCAGCGTCCCTTTGTAGATGACGGCGGTGGATTGCGTGCCCTGGCTCATGCGGCCCGCCCACAGCGGCTTGCAGAGCGCCTTGCCGCAACCTTCGGCGTTGAAGGCGTATACGTTGCCGTCGCCGCCGCCGATGAAGACGCGGCCCTTCCACACGGTCGGTGACGAAGACGACGACACGGGGCCGGCATCGCCGCGCCACAAGGGCGAGCAAACCCCCTGCCCGCAACCTTTTGCGGCAAAGGCGTTCAGCTTGAACGAGCCGTCATCGAAGCTGGTCTGCGAGCCGATGTAGACAATGCCGTTCGCCACCGCGGGCGAGTTGTAGATGCTGACAAGCTGTGCCGCCCACAGCGGAGCCTGGCAATCGTCGGAGCCGCAGCCGTCGGCCGAATACGCCGCGAAATTCCCGTCGAACTCGCCGATATAGGCGATGCCGTCCACCACCGCGGCCGATGACATCTCGACGAGTTCGCCGCCGAGAAAATCGTGCCACAGCAACTGCGCCGAGCGGATGCTCGTGGAATCGAGGGTCGTCTCGAAGGGTTGAAACCCGGTGTGTTTCGCGTCGAAGCGGAAATGCGGCCAGTCGATTGCCTTGTGCATCGCGGGACGCGGCCCTGCGGCCGCGGCTGGGAGCGACAACAGCGCGGCAGTCGCAAACGCAGTCAGACTGGCCGCAATCCGCGCGACGCCAATTCTCAGCATGTTGCTTTCCTCATTGTTGCTATCCGCAAACTCAGCTCTTGATCTTGAACACCACGCCGGCGTTGTTCTTGCCGCCTTCGTAGGCGGTGCCGAACAGGTTGCCTTTGCGATCCATGATCAGCCCGTCGCTGGGCCCGCGGCCGTCATTGCCGGCGAAGCTGTGCAGGATCGCGTAGGTTCCATCGGGCGTGTATTTGAACACCGTGCCGCAATCGCACGCCCCGCCGCCCCCGCTGGTGACGCCATAGAAGCTGCCGTCCG
>JADMIO010897409.1_pt1 | contig 14137 bp, 12 predicted proteins | sample 8958161 | NCBI WGS metagenome assembly JADMIO01 (sample SAMN16585339, study PRJNA669376) | soil metagenome | isolation source: Crop rotation soil | place: USA: Cullars Rotation, Alabama | collected 2011 | reverse complement strand
GACGACCGCGGGCGATTGGCGAACTTCGCCGGCGCCGCGCGACGGCATCTTGCTCGCGCTCAGGCCCTCCGCCGTCGTGAAGAATTCCGTGTGCGTCCCGATCGGGTGCACGCTGGTCACCGCGATACGTTGCGGGCGAAGCTCGACGCGCAGCGCTTCGGCCAATCCGAGCTGCGCGAATTTCGTCGCGGAGTAGGCGCCGAAATATGGCAACCCGCGCCGCCCCGCCGCCGACGACACGATCACAATCTGCCCGCGGAAACCGTCGCGCTTCTCCTGCTTCGACATGAGGGGGACGGCGGCGCGGATGCAATCGGTGGTGCCGAAGACGTTGGTCTGAAAGATCGCGCGCATCTCGATCTCGCTCGTCTGCGCGACGGGGCGGACGATGCCGTAGCCGGCGTTGCAGATCAGCGTATCGATGCGGCCGAAGTGAGTTGCGGCGCGGGCGATGAGCTGCTCGCAATCTGTGGGTGAAGAGACGTCGGCCTTCACCGTCAGATGATTAGACCCGAGCGAGCGGTTGAGATCGTCGAGCTTCTCGACGCGCCGCGCCGCGAGCACCAGCTTCGCGCCGCGCGCCGACAACTGCTCCGCGAGCGCCTTGCCGATGCCGGCGCTCGCCCCCGTGATGATCACCACCATGTCCTGCAAGTTTCGCATCGCGGGAAATCATACCCGACGAAGCGCGATCGGATGACGATCGATTGATGTGTCTAATCGCGGGTGCTCACCGCGATATACCAGGGCCAGGATTGACTCGTGACGAAGAGACCGCCCATCCACGCGTTCGGCCAAGGCGTGGACTCGAACGAGATGCCGCGGCTGCTGCCGAAGGTGACGTGGCCGTCGGTGAACAGAAAGTTTCCCCCGTCGGGATGATTCTGAGACATCACCCCGCCCTGCGAGACGAGGATGTCCTGCATCATGACGCGGTTCGTCTCGCTGATCCGCTTATTGCACTGATAAGCCGGCTCAAAGCTGCCACCGGCGAAACTGGGATTCAGCCCCCAGCCCGCGGTGTAGTAGTAACCGATTTGCGTGAACCGCGGATCGCCGCCGCCGAGAACGCTGGGGCTCTCCATCACACTCGGCCGCCACCATGAGTCCACGGCGAAATTCTTAAGCGTGGTCGCGTCCGTATTCGGGCAGTAGAAAATGCGATAGCTGGAAATGTGATTCGGAAAAATGAGGCCGATGCCCCCCCAGACCACCGGCGGATTCACCACCGCGGGGTTGGTGGTGACGGAGTTGGAGGCGATATACCACTGCCGCGCGTGGTTCACCGGATGCCACTGATAAAACCCCGCCGTCGGCACGTAGCCGCGGTTGCTGTTGGCATAACTGAATATGCCGATGCCGATCTGGCGGAGATTGCTGGCGCATTGCACCTTGATCGCCGCCAGGCGCGCCCGCTGCAGAGCCGGCAACAGGATCGCAATGAGAACGGCAATAATCCCAATGACAACCAGAAGCTCGACCAAGGTGAATCCCGCGCGCATCTCGCGCCGCGGTTCGCCGTGCGCCGCCAGCGGCTGATGTTCGCAAGCGAGTTGACTCATGCGATCGACCATGGCGTCCCTTCGCGTCCGCAGTTTACCGCGCCGCCCGCCGACGCAGCATCGCCGCGACCCCGACCATCAACAATCCCATGCCCGCGGGCTCCGGCACCAGCCCGCCGATGACGTCGATCTCGCTGATCCCGCCGCCGGCGCGGCCCGCGTTGGGCGCGGTATCTGAAACGTTGGTAAACACCAGCCGCAACGCGCGGGTCACCACCTCGTTGTCGAACTGCGCGCTGATGAGCTTGGCAATACCGCTGTTGGTGTTGTCGCTATAAGTGTAAACCGTCGTCCAATCGCCAGCCGTCGCGAGGTTGGGATCGATCCCCTGATTAAGCGCATCGATGTGCATGCCGTAGATCATGCCCCCGGTGTAGTACCACGCCTGATTGGCCAGCGCCAACCCGCTGAGCGATTTCTCTTGTGCGTAGGTCAAAGTCATCGTCGGAGGTGCGCCCGCGGCGAAAGCGTTCGCGCGGACGTAATTGCTCGAAATGTTGTTGTCCCCGACATTCGTATCCGCCAGAGCGGAGAAGCCGGCACCGTCCGTTTCCCACGTGCCGGTATGCGTCTCCGTAGCTTGTGCGAAGAGATTGGTCGCGGTCGCCATCTGTCCGGCCTGGGCGAGGTTGCTGTTGCCGTAGACGTAAAAGCCGCTCATCGCGCGGTTGCTGGACGGGCTGTTGAGGATGACGCGCAGGCCCTTCACGTTGAGATCCACCGGAACATAAAAAAGACTCTGGGCCGCGGGCGTGAGCAGAGCGCCGGCGTTCGTCCAGTTCGTCGAACCGTCAACGGAATACTGCAACTGAACGCTCTGTGGAATCCGGCCCGCTTCCGCTCCCGACAGGAGCACGTAGCCGACGTGCTGCGTGGTGCCCCAGGTGTATGTTCCGATGGCCTGATTGCTGACGGGGGCGCCCGTGTACCAGTGGGTGCCGAAAAAATCCGCGTCCTTCAAATTGGTGCCGGGGAAGCCTCCGAAGAAACCGGACACGCTGACCGACGCCGACGACGTCAGGTCGCTGAACATCGGCGCGGCGCGGGCGCTGGCGATCGTCAAAAACACGACGAACGCTGCGACCGCAAAACGACCGGCGCTGGTGAGTTGCGACATTCTCCGCCATCCTTCTATGTGTCGAGTAACGGATTCACCGACATCACCGCCGACGCCGGAAGCCGAAGCCCACCAAACCCGCGGCGATCACGGCGAACGATCCCGGCTCGGGAACTTCCGACAGAATCTGCATTTCGATCAACCCGGTATTGTTGTCGGTGATGGTTCCGATTGCCGAAGCCTGGCGACCGACGTCAAACACCCGCACGTACCGCGCATCGATCTTTGCAAAATCGAACTGCTGCAACACGAGGTCGCCGTAAAGCGTGATGTCGCGAGTGCCCAGGAGCGTCGTAAACGTTGGATCGTTGGAGAACTCCAGGTGAACTCCGGCGAAAACCGAGCGGGTTTCAGCGACGGACTCGGCAATCCCGAACCCGCCGATCGGGCGGGACTGACCAAGGTCGAAGGTGATCGCGCCCGCCGTCGTGTTTTTGAAGAGCGTCGTAGCGTATAGGTTGCCGTCGACCATCCCACTCGCGTTGCCTGAGTTGTAACCGCTGCCGGTGGTGATGGACGATGCGCTCAAGGCCCAGTTGGTACGCGGCGCGGACTCCGACACATTCACCGCAATCTCGATCATGCCGTCGGCAGCGACGCTGTTGATGTGATACGCCCGCGGAACGATCAGAACTTCAGAGGTCGGCGCGCCGTTCAGCGTCATCGTGACCGTCTGCTGATTGGGCAGGTTCGTGAAGTGAAAGACGTTGTTCGACGTGTACACGTCCACGTCCTTGAGCTTCTGCCGCACCAAATCAGCATCCTGCATGAACGTAATGCTGTTGACGAATCCGGTCGCGTTCAAGCTATAACCCAACTGCCGTAGCGCGATCGTGGGGTTCTGCATGTAGGCGAAAATCGTCGATGTGTTCCCGTCGTTCGCGCCCGCGCTGAGCTGGACGCCGAACGACTCAAATCCGATGCGCTGGACGCCGGGGTTGTTGGCGGGCAACGCCAGATTGATGTCGGCGCTGGCAGTTTGGTCGAACAACGCCGCGACCGCCCCGATCAACCCGGTGGCGATGTTCGTGAAGACCTTTCGTCGCGACATTCAACCCTCCTCTGTGAAATTCAGGCACGCGTCGTGAACCCGATTCCTACTGCATCGCCATCTCGCTGCGGTGCGTTCTTTGAGACGCCAGTTCTTCCTCGAACATTGCCGGCATCAGCGTCAACGCACGAGGTTGTTCGCCGCGTCGCAACGCATCGATTCGATCCACGCACATTCCGAGTAGCGTGGTGATGTCGTACCCCAGCCGCCGAACCGGAACAGCCGCGGGCGTCGGCCACGGGAAGTTCGTGTGCGCGACCACGTCGATGTCGCGCGGGATCTGCAAGTTAGAGGCGGCCAGCCCTGCCGTGGCCTGCTCGACGACGTTATCGTCGAGGATCATCAGCGCGTCCGGGGGCTCGCGGAGATCCATCAGTAGTCGCGCGACGTGATGCGCGGCCCAGCGCGTTTCGGACGCGTGTACCGCGTGAATCCAATGCGGCGGGCACGTCATTCCCCGCTCGGCCGCGGCGCGCGTGAGGCCTTCGATGAATGGCTGGTGCTGCGCCATGGTGACAGCGGTGATTACCGCCACGCGCTTGCGACCGCGCGACGACAGGTAGTCGAGCGCTTTCGGAATGAAGTCGTCCTGGTTCGGATAAACCGCCGGCACGCCCGCGAACACGGCCTTCGAGGAGATCGCAACGCGTGGGATTCCTGGCTCTTCCAGAATCGGCGAGCCCATCAACAGGAACGGCGCTTCGGAAAAGATCAATCCCGCGAGTTGTCGAGCGCGGATGGACCCGAGCAATCGCTGGTAATCCTCCCCGTCGGAATGGTTGCGAATGTCGTAGAAGATCGAAAATCGGCGTCCGGCCGATTGGAATCGCGCCGCTTCGTTTCGCAGAGCGACGTAGAACTGCGTCAGGTGAGACGCCGCCGCATCTCCCATCACCAATGCGTAGTGATGCTGATGCGGCGGCCGGCTGGCCACGTACATCCCGCGGCCCGCTTCGGCGCGGATGAAGCCGTCGCGCTTGAGTACTTCCAGCGCCTTGGCGACGGTGGGTGGCGTGCTGCGGAACTCCTTCTCGATCATCACATGCGTCGGCAAGCGCTGCCCCGCGACGAACGTCCCGTCGAGAATGCGGGCGCGGAGTCCGACGACGATGTCGCGCGACGGCGTGCGTCGCCGGCGCGAGCGGGATCTGGAGGACTTAAGTGTGTTCGTCATACTACTTAATATGAGTTGCGAGAATATTTTAAGTGCGGTGCCGGCTTCCCGCAACACAAAAATCCCGAAATCCCCCCGGCCGTCGTCGGCCGCCGGGTGGGTCGTTCGTGTCCGGTTCGGCATCCCCCTATACTTATGGCGCTATGTTCACCGGCGTGATCGAACACACCGCCCGCGTCGTCGGCATCGCCGACGGGCCGAAATTCTTGCGCCTGACGATCGCCCGTCCGGCCAATTGGACCGACCTCAAGGACGGCGAAAGCATCGCGGTGAACGGCTGTTGCCTGACCGTCGCCGAGCGCGAGCCAGCGGGCGAGATCGGGTTTGACGTCGTCGCGGAAACGTTGTCGAAAACGAATCTCGGGTTGTTGAAACCGGGCGAGAAGGTGCACGTGGAGCGGTCGCTGCGTGTCGGCGATCGGATCGATGGGCACTTCGTGCAGGGCCACGTCGACGGCGTCGGAACCTTGCTGGAGCAGCAAGCCGAAGGCCACGACTGGCGGCTGCGCGTCGGCGTCCCGAAGGACGTGGAAAAGTATCTGACGCCCAAAGGATCGATTGCAATTGACGGCGTGAGTTTGACGATAGCAAAGGTAGACGGATGCGAGTTCGAGGTGGCGCTGATCCCGACGACGCTGCGACTCACGACGCTCGGCGATCGCGCGGTCGGCTGGCCATTCAACCTCGAAGCCGACGTCTTGAGCAAGACAGTCATTTCCTGGCTTGAACGGGAACGGAGATAGCTTGAGAATCGAGTAGGACACGGATGGACTACCGACCCACCATCGCGATCACCATGGGCGACCCCGCCGGCATCGGGCCGGAGGTCATCGTCAAAGCGCTGGCCGATCCCGTCCTTCGCCACCGCGCTCGTTACATCATTTACGGCATGAACGAGTTGCTGTCGTACGCCGCCGACGTCGCCGAATTCGACGTCTTCTGGTGGCGCGACCAGGTGAACGGCCGACTCCGCGCGTATCCGCACGACGTCGTCGTCGTCGACTACGACCAATACTCGATGCTCGGAAGCGCGATCCGCAGCCCGAGCAAGATGGGCGGCGAAGCGTCGATGCGCTTCTGCCTCGACGCGATCGAGGCCGCGAACAAGAAGATCGTCGATGCGGTCGTCACCGCGCCGATCGCGAAGGAAAGCTGGAAGCTCGCGGGGTATCACTATCCCGGGCACACGGAGCTCTTCGCGGAGCGCACGCACTCGCGGCGCTACGCGATGATGTTCGCGGGCGGGCCGCTGAAGGTCGTGCTCGCGACCGTGCACGTGCCGCTGATGGGGTTGTGGGGACGACTCAACATCGGCGCGGTGTTTCAACCGATCGAACTCGTGCATCAAGCGCTCATCGAATGGTTCGACATCCCCAAACCCCGCATCGCCGTCGCGGGCGTGAATCCGCACGCGAGCGAGCACGGGCAGTTCGGCGACGAGGAAGAACGCATCATCTCCCCCGCGATCTTCATGGCCCGCGAGCAAGGGATCGACGTCACCGGCCCCTATCCCGGCGACACGGTTTTCCTCGCGGCGCGCGACGGGAAATTCGACGTGGTCGTCGCGATGTATCACGACCAGGGATTGATCCCGGTGAAGCTGCTCGCGTTCGATCGTGCGGTCAATTTGACGATCGGGCTGCCGATCGTGCGGACGAGTCCCGATCACGGCACCGCGTTCGACATCGTCGGACGAAATCGCGCGAATCCCGGATCGATGCGCAGCGCGATCGAGCTGGCAATCGACCTCGCGGTGAAACGGCACGCGCGCTCGAAGCCGCCGGTGAAGGAAACTCCCTCCAACGAATCGGCGTAGTCCGTGGCATCGGCATGCGACACGTCTGCTCTCTACTCCTGCTCTTCGCCGCCGGCTGCACCTTCAACTCCAAAGGCAATAATCGCGACGTCGTGTTCATCGTGCCGGGCGTCGGCGGGAATACACCGGCGTACAACTCGCTCATAGGCGGGCTGCGCGACGGCGGGGTGGATGCGGACATCGAGATGTTCGGCTGGGGCGCGCCGACCGTGCTGTTCGTCGTCAATTTTCAAAACGAATCGATCCACGCCGACGCGGAAACGAACTTCGCGAAGAAGATCGACGAATGGCGCAAGCAGCACCCGGGCTCAAAGATCTCGTGCATCGGACACAGCGCCGGCTGTGGCGTGATCCTTGGTGCACTGCGGCGGTCGGATCAGACCGTGCAGGTTCAGAACGTGCTGCTACTGGCGCCGTCGGTCTCGCCCGGTTATGAGCTGACGGGCGCGGTGGAGCGCGTCGCAGGCCGGATCAACGTGTTTTACAGCGAGCGCGACGACGTGTTTCTCAAGTGGCGCACGGAAACGTTCGGCACCTACGACAACGTGAAGAGCCCGGCCGCGGGGAGCGTGGGGTTCAAATCGGTGAATGATCTACCGCCGGGATTGCGGGCGAAGGTCGCTCAGTTCGCGTGGGGGGAGTCGTATCAGGCGCAAGGCAACAACGGCGGACATCACGACAGCCTGGCGCGCGAGTTCGCACACCAGACACTCGCCCCACTGCTGCGCGGGAATGTGGCCGCAACGACGCAACCGACAGCCCTACGTTAATCGGCAACACGCGATCAGCCGCGGCGATTCGCTCGTCACCTGGCTGCCGTCGTAATTCCCAAACATCCGCTCGACCCGCAGCCCGTTGCGCTCCAGCAGCACCTGAAGCTCTCGCGGAAACAGATACGTCAGTGAAAACCGATTCTGCTCGCGATGCTCTCGCCCCGCGTCGTCGAACCACGTGTAGCGGAACGTCACCCGCTGCGTCTGCGGCGCAACCGGATCGCGACGAATATCGGTGACGCTCGTCACCGTGCGTTTCAATCGCGGAACGTAAAACGTTCGCGGCTCGAGATCGGTCGCGATTCGGCGCGCCAGCAGCAACAGGTCCGGGTTGAAGATGTCGAGCCAAAATCGCCCGCGAGGCTTCAGGTGCCCGCGCACGGATTGCAACACCGCATCCTGCTCCTTCAACGTCGTGAAGTTCAGAAACGTGTTAAAGAACAGGCAAACCCAATCGAACCGCCGCCGAAGGTTCAACCGCGTGATGTCGCCGTGAATGAGCTCCAGTCGCGATTCGCGCACGCCCATCGCCTCGCACTTGCGTCGCGCGATCGCGAGCATGTCCTTCGCGTAATCGACGCCGACGACGCGATGCCCCGCCTGCGCGATCGGAATCGCGGCGCGGGCTGTTCCGGCGGCGAGCTCCAGGATGTCTTGTGATCGCTTGGGAATCTGCGAAAGAAAAAACGGCACGTCGTCGCGGAGCATCGCCTTGTCGGCGTATTCCGCATCGTAGTATTCGGCGATGGCGCGATAGCGACGCATGGTGCTTAGCTCAGCAGTCCGAATGACGAAACCCGAATCCCCGAATCAATGACGAATGACCAAAATCCGAATGGCGGGCCTGCTGACATTCGTCATTCGGATTTCGGATTTGATTCGGGGATTCGGGTTTCGTCATTCGGATTTCGCGCTCACTCTTTCCCCGTCATACGCCAGCCGCATCCCCGCGGGCAGCGCCTTGTTCGTCGCTTGATGTCCGAGCGCGTGCGCGATGTGCGTGAACAACGTCTGCTTCGCACCGATCCGCGTCGCGGCCTCGATGGCTTCTTCGACGCTGAAGTGCGTCGTGTGCCGCTTGTATTGCAGCGCATCCAGCACGAGCACGTCGAGATCCTTCAAGAGCTCGAACGACTCTTCCGGAATCCGGCTGACGTCCGTGCAATACGCGAGTTTGCCGACGCGAAACCCCAGCACCGGCATTTCGCCGTGCAACAACGGGATCGGCGTCCATCGCACGCCCGCGATGTCGAACGGCTCTTCAATATTTCGTTTCACGAGATGCGGCCGAAACACTTTCATCGCGGGGTCGGGCTCTTTGAACGCGTAACCGAAACACCGATCCAGCGACGCGTGCGTGCGCTCGGTCGCCCACACGTCGATCGGCCCGCCCTTGATCGCGTTGAACCGCCGCACGTCGTCGAGCCCCATGATGTGGTCCGCGTGCGCGTGCGTGAACACCACCGCCTCGATCATGTCGACGTTGTTCGCGACGCACTGGAGCCGCAGCTCGGGCGTGGTGTCGACGAGGACGTTCTTGTTGTCGTACGAAATGATCACGCTCGGCCGCGAACGTCGATCGCGCGGGTCGGGGCTGGTGCAGACCTCGCAATGACAACCGATCATCGGCACGCCGGCGCTGGTGCCGGTGCCGAGAAAGAGCAACTCAATTCCGCGATCCGCTTCGGACATCTGTAGCGGTTATAGGGGCTGTCGCGGGCCATTTCAAAGTGATCGCGAAGCGACATCTCCTTTGCCGAATCACAACCCCGATGTTCTAATGCCCGTTCCTCTGGAGATGGGAGACGCTTTGCGCATGCGCTGTTTCACGACTTTTCTTCTCACGATCCTGTTCGCCTCATCTCTCCGCGCCGCGGTGCTGTACGACGGCGCGCTCGGCACGCTGCCGCAGAATCAGGGGTGGCTGGCGTATCAATCGTTGTTCGGTGGCGTCGAGACACTGGGCGTCGGAAAGACGACGCTCGACACGACTCCGACCAACACGCCTCGCGCGGGATTCGTGAGTGCCAACCCGGCGATCGTGCTCGATTCGTCCGCGGGGTATGTCGTGAACATCGACATGAAAATCCTCGCGGAATCGCACGGCACAGCGAACCGCGCGGGCGTTAGCGTCATCGCGCTCTCGAGCAACAACCAGGGCATCGAACTTGGATTCTGGGCAAATGAAATCTGGGCGCAATCGGGCCCGCTGTTCACGCACGCCGAAGGCGTCGCGTTCAATCCGACGCTCGCGACGACGAGCTTTGCGCTGGCAATCCAAGGGACGACCTACGCCCTTTCCGCGAACGGCACGCCGATCCTGAGCGGGTCGCTGCGAGACTACAGTTCATTCGGATTTCCGTACAACGTCCCGGACTTTCTCTTCATCGGGGACAACACGGGCAGCGCGAACGGTTCGTTCGAGTTGTCGCGAGTGGAAGTATTGCCGGAACCGGGGATCGTGGGATTCGGCGCGCTGGCGATGACGCTCGCGGCTACGCGGCGTCTTCGTGCTCGTGGTCGATAGGCGGGGGAAGTTTCTCGGGACCGGAATCGGCCTTGCCATTCCCGTTGGTGTTGAGTCCCATCTCTTCCAGCAGCTTCGCCGGCACCTCGGCGGTGTTTTTGCACTTGGGATAGCCGGAGCAGCCGAGGAATTTTCCGCGGCGGCCGTTGCGGATGACCATGGGTTTGCCGCATTCGTCGCAGTCGATGTCGGTGGGGATCGGCCCGGTCGCGGTAATGGAGCCGGCGGCGGCGGGGTTGGCGCCGATGATCTTGGCGATCATCTCCGCATTCTTGGCAGCGCCTTCCTTCAAGAGCGGAATTAAATTCTCGACCTGCGCCAGATCGGCCCCCACCAGCTTCTTCATCATTTTCGTGCTGCGGCATTTCGGAAAGCTCGAGCAACCGAGGAACGGTCCGCGCTTGCTGTCGCGGAGGATCATCGCGCTGCCGCACTTGTCGCACTTCACGGTCGTTTCGATCTTGATCTTCGGCGGCTGCGGGTTGCCTTCTTTGTCGAGGTTGATGATGGTCGAGCAGCTCGGCTCGCCCTTCTCGTTCTTGACCGAGTATCCGCTGCACCCAAGGAATTCCCCGAACCGCCCGCGGCGCTTGATCATTTCGCGGCCGCAGACAGGGCACTTGTGCTCGCTGACTTCGCGGAGCATCGGCTTGCCCTGTTGATCGACCGGCTGCGTGCCGTCGCATTCCGGATATCCGGTGCAGCTCAGAAAGAAGCCGTTCTTGCTGATGCGATACACCATCGGCCGCGTCTTGCACTTGGGGCACGTGTATGGCGACGGCGCACCGCCGGCGTGCTCGATCTTCTCCAGCGCGCCGTCCACCACCTTGTGGAACGGGCCGTAGAAATCTTTCAGCAGCTTGACCCAATCCAGATGCTGCTCTTCGATCTCGTCGAGCTTCAGCTCCATCCCCGCGGTGAACCCGACATCCATGATTTCGGGGAACGCCTGGATGAGTTTTTCGGTGACGACCGACCCGATCATCGTCGCGTGAAAGCGCCGATCGATCTGCTGCACGTATTCGCGGTCCTGGATCGTCTGGATGATGCTCGCGTACGTGCTGGGGCGGCCGATGCCGAGGCGCTCGAGCTCCTTCACCAGGCTGGCTTCGGTGAAGCGCGCCGGCGGCTGCGTGAAATGCTGCGACGGGTCGATCTCGATCGGATAGACGGGCTGCTTTTCGGCCAGCTCGGGGAGGAGCTGATCGTCGCTGCTCACGCCGGTGACGCGCATGAAGCCGTCGAAGACCAGCTTACGGCCGGTCGCGCGGAAGATCGCATCACCCTGCTTCGTCGGCGTCGCGATCGTGACGCTCGTCTGATCGAATTCCGCGTTGGTCATCTGGCACGCGAGGAAGCGGTTCCAGATGAGTTGATAGACCTTCGATTCGTCGGGACTCAGCTTCGCGTGCGCGGCTTGCGGCGTCAGCGTCACATCCGTTGGGCGGATCGCCTCGTGGGCTTCCTGCGCGCTCTTGTTGGAGGACGCGTAGCTGTTCGGCTTCTCCGGCAGATAGCGATCGCCGAATTCTCCCTGGATGTAGCCGCGCGCCATGGTGAGCGCCTCGGCGGAGAGGTTCGTCGAGTCGGTACGCATGTAGGTAATGTGACCGGCTTCATACAACGTCTGCGCGACGCGCATCGTGCGTTGCGCTCCGAAGCTCAATCGGCTCGACGCCGCTTGCTGCAATGTGCTGGTGATGAACGGCGCCGACGGGCGGCTCGTCGTGCGCTTCTTCTCAATCCCGCGGACGGTGAACGGCGGGCAATGACCCAGGTGGCCGATCAGCTTCGTGACGTTCTTCGCCGGGCCCTTGGCCTCGGCGTCTTCGGTCGTGTCGTCTTTGTCGAGCGCGAAGCCGAGCAGCTCCGCCGCGAGTTGGGCGGCTTGCTTGTTGTCGACTTCGAACTTCTTCCCCGCCAGCTCCACCAGCTCCGCGAGGAACGCGTTGTGTTCCGCGAGCCAGTTGTCGCGCTCGAGTTTGGTGCGGGGGCCGTTGCCGGTGTTGGTCAGGAAATCCTGCCACTTGGTCGCGAGCGCATGGCACGTGTCCGCGCTGGAATCCGGCGTGAAAATCCCGCCGATCTTCCAATATTCCTGCGGCTCGAACTTCTCGATCTCCCGCTCGCGCTCGACCACCAATCGCACCGCGACGCTCTGCACGCGGCCCGCGCTCAAACCTCGCGCGACTTTGCGCCACAGCAGCGGTGAGATCTCGTATCCGACGATGCGATCGAGGATGCGCCGCGCCTGCTGCGCGTTCACGCGGTCGATATCAATCTTGTGCGGGTTCTTGAAGGCCTTTTGAATCTCGGCCTTGGTGATGGCATTGAAGATGACGCGCTGCACGCGATCGTCCGGAATCCCCAGCGCCTCTTTCAGATGCCACGCGATCGCTTCGCCTTCGCGGTCCAAGTCGGTCGCGAGGTAGATCTGGTCGCTTTCCTTCGCGAGTTTCTTCAGTTCGGCGATGACCTTGCCGCGGCTGGTCAGGATCTCGTAGCTGGGCTCGAATGTCTTGAGATCGACGCCCATCCCCTTGCTCGGCAGGTCGCGAACGTGCCCCATGCTCGCACGGACGACGTAGCCGTCGCCGAGGTACTTATTGATCGTCTTCGCCTTCGCGGGCGACTCGACGATCACGAGGTTTTTGCCGGTCTTCTTGGCCATTTCCGTAACTACCAGAACCGGGCCGGGATCGACCCTATTCCGTCCGACCTATCGGCCGTTTGCTGCCAAACCTTGACGAATATGGGGTTATGCGCACCCCAACGGGCCGAGGCAGGGCCGGGAAGTATTAGAGCGTCGCGCCCGGCTGTCAAGGCGACCCACTCCGGGGCGACCGCTTTGAGCGTTACGCCAATTCGCGGGGCATGTTCATGCAATCGCGCGGGCACATCAGTCGTTTCTCGCGATTAAGACGTTGCCGAGGCAACATTTACATTGCCGCTGGCGAATCGCTTCGGTAATCTTCCGCCGACTTCGATGGCTTGAAGGAAGGAATCGACACGCATGGCGGATTTGAACGTCGGCATCGTCGGGCTCGGTTGGGTGGCGGGCGCTCACATCGAGACCTTTAAGAATGTCAAAGGCGCCAAAGTGACCGCGGTCTGCTCGCGGCGCAAGCTGGATGAGGCGGAGGTTTCGCGGCAGTTCGGGACGCCGATCAAGGTCTACAACGACTACAACGCGATGCTCGCGGACAAGAGCATCGACGTCATCGACATCTGCACGCCCCACCCGCAGCACCCTGAGCAAACCATCGCCGCGGCGAAGGCCGGGAAGCATCTCGTCATCGAGAAGCCGCTGTCGATCACATTCGAAGACACGAAGCGCATGCGCGACGCGATCGAGCGTGCGAAAGTCATGACGTGTGTCTGCTTCGAGTGCCGCTTCAGCGCGCACTTCACGATGATCCGCGCGGTGATCGATCAGGGATTACTCGGCGAGCTTCACTACGCCGAGGTCGATTACTACCACGGCATCGGACCGTGGTACGGGCAATACGCGTGGAACATCAAAAAGGACATGGGCGGCAGCGCGCTGCTGACTGCGGGGTGTCACGCGCTGGACGGACTGTTGATGTTCATGGACGGCAAGGTCGAGAGCGTCCACGCCATTCACACGAAATCCAAGAACAAGAATTTCGCCGCTTACGAATATCCGACGACGAGCGTCGCGACGCTGAAGTTCGCCGGCGGAGAGAAGATTGCGAAAGTCACGAGCTGCATCGACTGCATGCAGCCGTATTACTTCCACATCCACCTCGTCGGCAGCGAAGGCAGCCTGCTCGACAATCGCTTCTACTCCACGAAACTCCCGGGAATGGTCAAGACGAAGTGGAGCACACTGGAGACGAGTCCGATCGATTCCGGCGACGTGAAAGACCACCCCTACCAACCGCAGTTTCAGGCGTTCGTCGACAGCGTCAACGCGAACACGCCGATGCCGCTGACCGATTTCGCAACCGCTTACGAAACCCACCGAATCGCCTTCGCCGCAGACAAATCTGCGAACGAGGGTCGCGAAGTGAAACTCAGCGAAATGAAATAGAGAAGAATCTTTCCAGCACAGTGGGATCCGAAGCTTGGAATTCACGTGACTTGAAGTCGCGGC
>JADMIO011827254.1_pt1 | contig 14139 bp, 7 predicted proteins | sample 8958161 | NCBI WGS metagenome assembly JADMIO01 (sample SAMN16585339, study PRJNA669376) | soil metagenome | isolation source: Crop rotation soil | place: USA: Cullars Rotation, Alabama | collected 2011 | reverse complement strand
CCGCGACAACTTGTCCACGTGGAATTCTAAGCTTAGGATCCCAATGTGCTGGAAAGAGATCCGCTGGGAAGGCGGGGAAGTTCATCGGTCGTCCTCAACCGAGTGCGACGCGTCGCAATCGCCCTCGAAAAGCTCTTCGAGCCGCTTGGCGCTTGCCCGTGGCAAGAGGCCTCCTATGAGCCCCACAGGGGGCTTGTCGTCGACGCCGTAGTCCATCTGGAACCGCGCAGCCGCCACGTCGAACGACATGTTCTCCAGGTGGTAACCAAGATTGTGCAGGCGATTGCGCTGCAGCGTGGCCGGGTCGCCAGCGTTGCAATCGGCGACGACATCGTATGCCAGCGGGAACGGAGCGGAAGCGCCTGGGGGTCCCCATTCCACGAAGAGCCGCGCCGGGCAGACGAGCGGCAGCAGAATGGCGATGCCGCCGTCCGGTCCGATATCGATCAAGGTGCGCCGGGAGCCGATGGTCACCCGAGCCACACCGCCCGTCATCGGTTTCGAGCTCTCGTCGTGAAGGCGGAGCGCCAGCACGCGCGGTCCCTCGACTGCGACGTGGTCGTCGGTACGCCTCGATCGCTTCACCCACTCCGGGTATTCCCGGGACCCAGGCCCCGAGTTGGGCCCAGGAGGCGGCGGCTGAATTCCGAGCGCGCCATCGAAGAAGAATGCCTCGACACGCCGGTTTGCTGGCGCCGTCACGCCGTCCGCAGTCGGCTCCAGCGGGAAGTTCTCGCCGCACCCGTGGACCGTAGGCTCGATGCCGGCCGGGAGTGACGTACCGTCGAGCGCCATGTACTCCTTCACGAGCTGACGCCGGGTTTCGGGCCCGGCAATACCGTCCAACGTCAGGCCGCGCGTACGCTGGAACCATCGAACGGCCGACTCTTCGAGAGCTCGCGCCCCGGCGTCGGGGAGCGAATCGATCATGAGCTGATCCTCCTTCGCGCCCCACCGCTTTTCGAAGGGCACCTGGCCGTACCACTTCAGCCATCCGTCGACGTTGTCGGTGAGATAGTCCTTGAGCGCTTCGGCGCGTTCGACGGAGAGGCGGTCATTGTAGTCGCGCGCCCCAGCCGTGTCCGTGTGCCCTACGATGAGCAGCTTCGCGCCCTGCTCTCGATCGTAATTGGCCACAATCGCGCGAATTCCGCCGAGGCCCTCGGGTAGGAGGAACGATTTCGCGGTGTCGAAGAAGCCGGCGCCGAGGAGCCGCGTACGCGCGACGTGCGGCTGCACGCTCACGATGCGCATCCGCTCGGCGTCGAGCTGGACGCCGTCGAGCGAGCCACGCACCGAAACGACGAACGCCTCCGTCTCGTCGAGGAGGCGATCGCCGCGAACCGCGTCCCAGCGTGGGCGCACCGCGTCGCGCAGCGCATCCACGTTCGCGACCTCCGCGAACGCGAAGTTCGAGCCGTCCGCATCCATGAACCGGGCGACGCCGTCAGCGGCAGTGCCCCCTACAATCTTGCGGCCCGAAACCGAGAAGGTGACATCGAGCCCGTCGATGGGCAGGCCGATTTCGTCCACCCACCGAACCAGGAACCTCGTCGGCGCGCGTTCCTCGGGATGCGCCGGTTTTCCCGGCTCCGGAGCCACTCGCCGATTAAGCCCCTCGACAAGCTCCACCTCGACGAGGGGCTTTTGCGCCGCCGCGTCGCGCGCGCCCGGCGCAAGGTGGTCCCATTTGCGTCGGCGGGCGAGCAGAAGCACGTCGCCGCTCAGAAACGCCGGAACCAAGCCGTCTCGGAGCGATGGCTGCAACTCGTTTTGCGCCGAGAGATGCAGCGAGATGCGCTGGGAAAGCACCTCGTGGAGGTCGCGGAGAACGGCGCGGCCTTTCGGATCACCGAGCCAGTGGTCGATCGAGGCGAGCGCCTCTTCGGCAGGCGATACTTCGAAGCCCGAATCGAACCGGGCGCCCGGGAGGACGAGGACGACCGGCTCTGGACCGACCCCGTCAAGCGTCCACCGCTTCGAATCCATCTCGGACCTCGTTCCTATGGCATCCATCCAGGCGATGGCGCGCTGCGCGCCTCGACGAACCGTCACCCGATGAGCATCGTGCCGGCCGCAATCACCCGCCCGTTGGGCGCGTGCGCAGGGTCGTTGCACGTCATCGCCGGATCGGCGTGGCGCGCGGCCGCCTTGTCGCGGAAGAATACCGTCGTGCTGCCCTGTTGAATGGTCGCCTCGTTCGACGGCACCTTCTGGAATGGTCCGCCCACCGGAACGTGCGACGGAGAGTTCTTCGCCTTGCTTCCCTCGGTGGCGGCGGCCCTGTTCTCGATGAGGACGGTCGACGCCAGTTCGGCCGAAAGTTTTCCACTGAAGGGCATCGGCATCGGTGTCGGCACGGGCCCGCCCGGCGACGGGATCATGATCACGTGCGTATCCAGGCCGACGACCTGATCCCCTTCCTTTGCTGCCGGCGCTTCCATGGCCCGTCTCCCTCGCTCCTTCGCGTGCCCGAGCCTCACGAACCGTGCGCGGCGACGATCGCGTCGCGTGTCGCGTCGTCGACCACGCCGTCGGCATTCAGTCCGTGCGTCGCCTGGAACGCCGACACGGCCGCCGCCAGGGCCGAGTCCTCGTGCGCGACATGCGGATCCTCACCTGCCACTTTCCCGCCGTAGAAGCCGAGCGAGGTGAGGCGCATGCGGATTCCGGAGGGCGTGTCGGCAGGATCGAGGTCGCCCACCCCGACACGTACGCGCGTGCCGCGCTCGACGAAGAACACGACGACCTCACGGACGTGGACCGGCGCCTCGAACGCCACTCTTCCCTCTGCGTCGGTCTTGCGTTCCTCGTCGTCGCCGAGGCCTTCGAGGCGGTACTTCTCGCCCGCAAGCGGCTCGCCTGCTTCGGCGAAAGCCACGTTGACCTTGACCTTGGGCACCTTTGCGGAATAGGTGTTCTCGGCGGCGACCGAAACGGGGAGCTTTTTTTTCGGGGCATCGGGAACGAAGATCACGTCGCCCGCCCGAAGCACATTCGGGTCCTTGCGAGCGCGCTTCAGTTCCGCGTTCTTCGCGTGATTCCACACCTCGTCCGTCGAAAAGCCGCGCGTGTGAGCAAGCTTCGTCAAATAGTCCCCTTGCTTGACGACATAGGGTTTCATGGCGCTCACTTCTTCCGCGGGTCGTCGACGTCGGGAAACACGATCTCGGCGGAACCTTCGAGGAACAATTCCGCCTTGCCCTCGCTATCGAGCATCCCGCCGCGCTCGCTGCCGTCGGACTCGATGATCACGTAGCGGCGATGGGCCAGCGGTTTGCCGGCTTCGTCCACGAGCGCGATCAGGGTGGGCTTCGGCGGCTCGTACCGCGGTGCGTCCCTTTCGTCGACCGGGTCCGGCGCGCAATTGACCTTCACGAGATCGCCGTCGATGCGGGCGTTCTTGTCCAGTCGGAGCTGGGCGGCTTCCCCCTTCAGGACGACTCTCTTCTTCGCGATGACGTCGACCGTTTCGGCGACCACGGCGACCTCCTTCTTCGAAAACAGGCTCATCTCGTCGCGGCCCTGCAGCACCACGGAGTCGCCGCGAAGGGTGAGCTTCGGCGTCGTGACCTCGATCCCTTCGGGACCGATCCGGATTTGGCTCTTCCCCGACCTGAGTACGATGGCCTTGTCGGCGACGAGCTCGGTCGTTCCGGTCGTGTATTGATGGGCGCTCCCCTCGACGTGGAGCGTCGCGGAGCGACGCGCGTCGTGCTGCCCGACGACGGTGACGATGTGACCTAAGACTCTTTCGGTCTTGTCCTCTCGAAGCACTGTCTCCTGGTCACCGAAGAGCTCCGTGCGGTCGCGCCCCTCGACGCGCGCCACGCGGTCGCCAGTGACGCGCACGTCGGAATTGCCGCTCACGGCGAGGACGTGGCTCCCCTTCACGGCGAGATCATAATCGAGCTCGACCGTCTCGGTCCGCAGCCCGAGCACGGTGAGCGCGTCCGCGCCGCCGACCGTTCGCTGGCTCCCGCCCTCGACCCGCACCGTTTGCCCGCGCTTGATGGTGAGCTCGTAATCGTTCTCCACCGCATGGTTGAAGTCGCGCTGCGCGCGGAGTGAGACTCGCTCCTTGCCCTTTTCGTCGTCGAACACGAGCTCGCTGTGGCCGGCGCCGCCAGGGGAGCTGTGCGAGCGAATGCCGCTCTTCTGCGCCTCCTGAGGAAGCCGGAACGGCCAGGGGCGCGTTCCGTTGTACACGGAGCCGAGGACGACGGGCCGGTCGGTGTCCCCGCCGAGAAAGCCGACGATGACCTCGGCACCCACCCGAGGTAGGAACTGCGTGCCCCAGTTCGTCCCGGCCCAGGGCTGGCTCACGCGCAGCCAGCACCGCTTGGTCCCGTCGCCGTCGGGCTCGAGCTCCCAGTGGAACTGCACCTGGACTCGCCCGTGCTCGTCGCAGTGAATCTCAGCTCCCGACGGCCCGATCACGGTCGCCGTCTCGACGGTTTGCCGCGGCTGCTGAGGTGGAATGGGAGGTCGATAAACGATTTCGGCGGGCACGCAATGAAAGACGTTGGAATAGACTTCGTCTCTCGACCCGTCGCCGACGACCTCTGGCACCTTTCCCTTGTGGTCGACGCGCGTGATCAGCCACGCGCGGTTCGTCGAGCTCCCGCCCGGGTGCTCGTCCAGCGTGAACGTGTGACCCGGCGCGAGGTGGCGGCATCGGCTCGCGCCTCGACCAAGCTCGGCGTCGCGGCGTGCCTGCTCGAGCCGCACGGCCGCGAGCGCGTCCCCGATCTCCGCGCCAGACTTGCCCGGCGGCTCGAGCTCGGCCCGGTCGGCATGAAGATACGCGGAGAGGTTGTTTCCGATTGGGCTCTTCGCCTCGGCGGGGAGCTCGGCGCGGGCACGGAGGTTGAGGCGCGGCTTGCGAAAGTCGAAATCGCCCAGCCGGACGAGCTCCGGTCGGACGCTCCGCTCCAGTCGGAAGCCGACCACGTGTTGCTCGCCGGGCTCCATGCGCTGCGCGTGGTGGATGAGCGTCGCGCCGAAGCCGCTTCCGTCAGGCGCGATCGGAGCGTAGGCGCGCACGTGATCGTAAAAGACGATCTTCTCGTCCCCGGGCTCCTCGTCCTCGCCGTCGCCTGGGGGCGGATGCTCGAGGAAGAACCCGATGCCGTCGCGCGCGCAGATGCGCGTCAGGAAATCAAGGTCGCTCTCGCGGTATTGCGTGCAGTAGGACCTCTTGTCATAGCGCCGCACGAGCCGCATCTCACAGGCGATCTTCCATTCACTGGCAATCGCGGCGAGGATGTCGGGGGTGCCCATGTCCGTGAAGATCCTGCTCGTGATCCTCAGTCGCATGAGGTCGAGCCGTGGCGCTACCACGAGCCGCAGCTCGGCGCGATCCCGCTCGAGGCCGCCCGCGAGCGCGGCCGACGCGACGACGCCTCGCCGGACCGCAGGCTCGCCGCTCGCCGGATGAAAGACCAGCGCGACCTGCCGGCCGAGCAGCCGCGCCGCGAGGTCGTCGGCGCTCGCCGCCGCGCACGCCACCGAGAGCTCGGCCCGGAAACCCGCGCAGATCGCCTCGCCACAGGCCCATTCGAGGACCATCAGCTCACCGGGCCGCACGACGTCCGTCAAGAGCTCGAACGTCCCAGTCGGCTTCGAGCTCATCGACTATCTCCCGCGCTTCCCACACCGCTGGCCAATGCGGCGTCGACTCCGTTCGCGCGATCCTCGGCGGAGGCCTTGTCGAGCTCGTCCCGCTCGATCTCCTTGCCCTTGCCTTTCGACTTGCGGCTCTTCGGATCGAAGAGCGAAACCGTGGGCGGCACGAAGGGCTGGGGCGTAGGCCCGTCTTGCGTGAAGATGCCGCCGGTGACGTGCTTCTTCAGGTCCGTCACGCCCTGCTCGATGGCGTTTTGTTTAGATCCGTCGAGGATCCCCGGGAGGTTCGCGCTCTTGAATTCACCGAGCAACGCCTTCGCCTTGTCCTCGGCCTTGGCGGCGTAATCGCGTGCCTCCTTGGCCCGCCTCTCCGCACCGGCGATCAACCCATCGACCTTGCCGACCGCGTCGCGCGCGAAATCACGACCAGCGAGCGCGCCGCCGAGCAACGCGTCTGCCGCGTCGTTGAGAGCATCCATCAACACGTCGGTAACGAAGCCCCATAGCGGTCCGAACAAGTGCCGGAAGAACAGGGCAATCTCGACCGGGAGCATGCCGAGGTGCACCTCCATCGTCACGCTCGCATCGCATGCCCACGCCCGCGAGCTGGCGAGACGTTGGGCCATGTCCGCTGTCGCGAAGTCGACGATCGGGGCGAGGAGCGGCTCGGCCTTCTCGGCGAGGAGGCTCTTCAGCTTGCCGAGGATGGGCGCAAGCCCGAGCTTCTTCCTCGCAGGCCAGTCGATTCCTGCGGGGGTATAGGGAAGCGGTGGGATCTCGAGCTTGAAGGCGTCCTGGTCGAGTAGCCTGTCGAGCCCAAGGCCATCCGTGGCGCAGTCGAGGAGCTGGCCAAGCACGTGCCTGCGCCCCGCGGCGAGCAACGCGTCGGTGGCGGCGTCGTCGAGGAGCGTCGTCGGGTACGAGCAGAGCACGGTGTAGACGCCGCGGATGAATTCGACGGCCACCCGGAAGACGTGCCTTGCGACGTCCCCCGCGATGCCTGTCATGACATCCGGGACCTTGCCGGCAACGCTGGTGCAGACCGCGCTCACGGCGAGGTCGGCGAGCGCCTCGCTGCCCTTGAGGATGGGCAGGCCCTTGCCGGCGCCGAGCGACGCCTGAAAGGCGTCAGCCAAGTAACGCGATCCTGGCGCGGGTCGAACCGGCGTGCTGAGGAACTCGACGAGATCCTTCGCGTCCATTCCCGCCACGAGGTCCTCGTTCGCTGCTTTGTTGATTCCGGCGTTCACGACACCGATCGCATCTCCGGCCGCGGCCGCCGCGGGTCCCAGGAGGTTACCCTGCAAGGGGTTGGTCATTGCGGCGAGCGTCTTGTCTCCACCCTGACCGGCGTCCCGCGGCGGGGGTTGGAACCAGGTCCGGTACAGAGGCGGGCGGCGCGCGCGGATTGCATCGATCGCGAGGTCATTGCAGGCGCTCTCAATCGGGCTTCGCATGGCAATCAAGAGCGCGAAACTGAGCTGGATCTGCACGTCGAAGATCTTGTCCGTGATCTTCTGCATAAAGCCGACGGCGTCGCCGAGCGGCGGCGGAATCGCAATGGGGCCGACGATCGGCAAATTCGAAAGAAGCCCTGGGGTGTTGGGTGCGGGCGGGCTCTTGTCGGTATCGATCTGCTCGAAGAGGTACTGGAAGAGGTTGGCGCGCAGCACGTGCAGGTCCACGCCTGCCTTGTGGATGTCCGTGTACCTGATCTCGTCCTTGTCGATCGACGTCCAGATCGACGTGAGCTTCGTGAAGAAGGGGGACAGGTCAGCGCTCGTGGCAAGGTCCTTCTTCTTCGTCGCGGCGCCGCCCACGAGGTCCGCGGCTGCGCCCAAGAGGCCTCGCGTGGAACCCTCCTTCGAGTCCCTATCGACCAGCGCCTGCATTGCGGCCACGCCGAATGTGCCGAGCAGGATCGCCTCGCGTTCGAGAGCCGCTCGGTAGGCGACGGCGCGACCGCCGATGACCTTCGAGAGATCGAGCGTGGCGTCGAGGTCGTCCAGCGGCTGCGCACAGGCCCAGTTGCTGGCCGCGTCGCGGTGGACCCGGCCGTAATGAATGAGCTTGATCCGCTTGCCGAGGTCCATGCTCGCGGAAAGAAGCGATTCGGTCTTCGGGTAATTCGGTCGAGCGGGCACGCGCGGGTCGTCTCCGTCGGGCGTCGAGAGATTTTCGCCGGGCCGAAAGGTGGCGATCGCCTTGCCGAAGTCGATGGGTGCGCGGGGTGCTTCCCCCTCGAGGAACGTCTTGATCGGCGTGATCACATCCTTGATCGGCGCGAGGACGGCGTTGTCCGCCTTGCCTATCAGGCCGTCGAGCGCGGTGCCTACGACGTTCTTGTCCGTGGTGGCCATGGGCTGCCCTTCTCAGCTTGCGCCGCGCGTCCGTGCTCGCGCGGCGGGTCATCGCACCATGCGGCCTCGGACCTCGTTCGCGCTTGAGGGTTCGATGATTCTTGCATGAGAAACGCGTGAGCCGGTTCCGGTCCGCCTCCGCCCTTCCTCGCGATACGTCACTGGGGACGACGGGTCGCAGGCTCCGCGAGAGTACATGATCGGTGGCTGCAGTGCAGCGCGATCTGCGATGCCGACGGTACGCCGATTGTGCGATGATCGCTTGAAAGCGCACCTGGGGGGCATCGGTGCAGATGAGGACGGCGGCTCGAGAACAAATGCGGTGCGAGCCGATCGAGCGATGTGCGATCATTCAACCCATGGCGTCTCCGCAGACGACGTCCTCGGCCGGACCGGCGGCGAACCCGGGAGAGCTTGGTGGCATCAGCCTCGAGCAACACGCCGGCGTCACGGCGGCGCTTGCGGAAGGCTTTTCACTCGCCGAGGTGCTCGAGGTCGAGGAACTCGACCCGGTCCACTGGCCGGCTGCGGACACGGCATGGAAGGCTCGGCTCGCGGCGGACGGCGCGAGCGGAGGTGCCTTGTTTGCGACGTATCGGAACCGCGTCCACGAAGCCGAGGACAGCCTCGCGCGGCGGACGGCTCCGGTGGACGAGGACCTGGAAGCGTGGCTAGGCTTTCTCCACATCTGGTCGTCGACCGCGGCTCCAGCGCTCGCGCTCGAGCGGCTCGGACTTGGGCTCAACGACGTGTCGCGCCTCCAGCGCAAGTGGGCCCGGCGCATGGCAGAGGACGAGGAGCTCGAGAAGACGGCCGCGAAGCTGCGCGAGCGAGGGCCAAGCCCGCTTGGGGAGCTGAGCGTGGGGCCGCGCGAGCTCAAGCCGTTCCCGTGGTCCAAGCGGCGGTTGGCAGGCTCGTCCAAAGCCGCGCCGCCTCCGTCGCGGCCGCCGAGCTCAGGCCTCATCGACACCGCGCTCGGCCTCCACGGGTATGCAGCGGTCATGGCCGAGCTTGCGCGCACGCCGGCAGACAAGGACCGAGTCTTCGCACGGCACGGCGTGGCGCCGGAGGCACGCGAGGCGGCGGAGCAGCGATGGAAGGCTCGGCTCGATGGCAATCCGGAGCTCCAGCGCGATCTGAAGCAGTTGATTGCCCACCAGGCCGCAAGACTCGATGCTTCCCCGCGAGGTGGGGCGCCCGTGCCGACTCGGCCCTCCGAAAGGCACGACGAGAATGGTAATCCCCAGTCCCCCACGGCGAGCTCCCTTTCGACTCCTCCACTCGAGCCAAGTCAGGAACGCGATCAGAACGTCGTTCCGACGGCGGTCACGGCGCCGACCCTCGACGTTCCGCGGGGAAAGCCGCTGCCCTTCGCGCCCGCTCGCGTCGCGCAGCGACCGCCGTCGCACGCACCGAGCCCACCTGCCGGACCTTCGCGAGACGCGGTCACAGGGACGGCTCTTGCGCACGATCGGCCGAAGTCGGCGGCGCTCCCGTTTCCTTCACCGTCCTCGTCGCCGCTCGGCGAGACAGCGCCCGTGTTCAAGCGCCCGGGTCCGACGCTTCCGTTCAGCGAGCCCTCGGCGGCCGGGAACGACCCCGCCCCAGGCGCGCCGCGCAGCGCCGAGATTCGCGCGCCCGAGCGCGGCGCTGGCGTCGCGACGAAGGCAACTGGCAATGAGCAGCGCGGCGCAGAACCGCAAGCCCCCGGCGAGACGGCTCCCGTGCTCGACGTGCCGCGCGGGGCGGACCTACCGTTCCTCAAACCAAAGCGACCCGCAGAACCGGCCCTGACCGAGGAAGAGCAGGCGGCGCACGCGTGCCTCAGCGCGACGTCTCTCACGTTGCAGCTCCCGCGGGAGCTTCTGAAGGCTGCTGCGAGCGCGAAGCGACCAGCCGTTCCGCCGGCCGCCGAGCGAACGGACTCGTCGCGCGCGCCGGCTCGCGCGTCGACGGCCGCGCCGCCGCCTGCGTCGTCGCCCGTGCCACCGCTCACGATCGAGCAGTACGCATCGCTTTGCGTCGATCTGTTGGCTGCTTCCGACAAGACCGCAGAGGTCCTGGCGCGCTATCGTCTCACACCGGACGCGAAACGAAGCCTCGATGCCCATTATCGAGAGCGTTTCGCTGCCAGCCCGGCGGCGCGCGAAGCATGGGAGAGCGCGCGCCGCGCCTACGAGAGCTGGCTTCGGTCGACTTCCGGCAAGCGCTGAATACTGAGGCGTTGCCACATCGAGTCGATCCCGTCGCCCGCGAACACACCACGGAAGGGGACACGTTTGAACATCGCGCGCGCATCCGGGACGTAGCCGGGCTTGCCGTTCCGCCTGCGGGCTGCGACCATCGGGAGGAAGGAAACACGTCGTTGGCGAAAGATGCCGACAGGCTTGCGGCGGACGTGGGCGCCGTTCCGGGGACCGTGCTCGTAGGGAGGTACCGCGTCGAGCGCGTGCTCGGAAGGGGTGGGATGGGGATCGTCGTCGAGGCGCGGCACATCACGCTCGAGGAGCGCGTGGCGGTGAAGCTGCTCCTCGCCGAGCACGCCGCGACCGACGAGGCGCACGCGCGTTTCGTGCGCGAGGCGAAGGCGGCGGCGAGGATCAAGAGCGAGCACGTCGTCCGCGTTTCCGACGTCGGCACGCTGGACACTGGCGTCGCGTACATGGTGATGGAGTACCTCGAGGGCGACGACCTCGCCCGGCTGCTTTCGAAGGGTGGGCCGCTCTCGATCCGGGATGCGATCGATTTCATCGTGCAGGGGTGCGAGGCCATCGCGGAAGCGCACGGCCACGGGATCGTCCACCGCGACATTAAGCCTTCGAATCTCTTCCTCACGACGCGCAACGACGGCTCGCCGCAGATCAAGCTGCTCGATTTCGGCATTTCGCAGCTTGCGGACGACGCCTCGACCAAACTGACACGCACCGAGACTGCCATGGGGTCCGCGCTCTACATGTCTCCGGAGCAGATGCGCGACACGAAATCGGTCGATCTGCGCACGGACATCTACGCGCTCGGGATTACCCTGCACGAGCTCCTCGCCGGGAGGCCGCCGTTCTTCGCCGAGACGATCATCGAGCTCTGCACGAAGCTCGCTACGGAGGATCCCGAGCCGCTCCGAACACGGCGGCCGGACGCCGACGAAGGTCTCGCGTACGTCATCGCGCGCGCCCACGAACGCGACGTTTCACTACGGTATCGAAGCATTCCCGAGCTCGTGGCCGCACTCGCACCCTGGGCGCCGCCACGCTCGCAAGGGACCCTCGATCGGGTCATGCGAATGGCGCGCCTTCCGCCGGTCATCGCGGGAACTGCCTATGCAGCGCATGTTCATCCTCGTGCATCCGCTCCGGCACTGGCCGCGCCCGCGCTGCCGAGCACTGCCTTGCTCCCGGCGATGGCGATTCCCCTCGCCAGCGCCACACCGTTTGGAGCGCCGCCGAGCGCGCCCGCTGCTTCGTCCCAGGTCTGGCGATCGGAGCTGCACCCGTCCGGGGCGGGAAATTCGACCTGGGGCTCGCAACAGCACCCTACCCGCGCTCCGGAACCCGCACCGGGGAGCGCTGCCGAAACCGCATCGGGTCCTGTCGCACGCGTGCTCGCGACGGCGGCCCGTGGCGCGGCCTTCGAGGAGCCGGCGGTCAACGCCGCCACGTTCAAGCCAATCGACGTCCACTCCAGGCGTGCAGAGAGATCGCCGCGTGCACTCGGCGCCATCGGTGGGCTCGTTCTCGCCGTAGGTGCCGTGGGGGTTTGGATGCTCATTGGGCGCGACGCGCCGACCTCGATCCAGGCCGTGGCGTCCTCGGCGCCTCCGAAAGCGCCAATCGAGCCGCCGTCGCCGATTTCGTCGACGTCGTCCTCGCCTCCGAATACGGCGGATGTCGCGGTCACGCCTGGAGCGACGGGCTCGGCCGGTACTTCGCCGAGTGCCCCGGTGGTGCGGACCGTATTGGTGACGGTCGTTCCGGCAGCCGCGTCCGTGCAAATCGACGGAACGCCCGCCACCCCGACCAACGGCGTCGTCGCAATCACGGGACCGATTGGAAGCTCGCATCAGGTTCGCGTTTCGTTCGGCGGCCGCGATGTCGCGAGCGAGGTCTTCGTCGGCGAGACGGGCGCCGTTCCTGCGAGGATCGAGCTAGGCGCCGCGCCACGGGCCGTGAAGCCGGGAAGTCCGCCCACGGGAGGGCCCACGCCGGCCGCCGCGCCGCCGGCGGGACCGAAGGCGCCACCGCCCGCAGCGGCGACCGCGAAGCCGAGCTCGACCTTCGATCGCGTCTTCACGCCCTGAAGGCGAGATGGTCAGTCCGGGATCACGTCAAAAGGAGTAGAGCGCGCCGACGCCGGGGGTGAGCCCGACGAGGACCTGACTCGTCAGGGTCTCGGCCGCAAAAGCCCCCTGCCCGTTGCCCTTTGCATTGATGGGCTTTTCGGTCGAGTCCCATTTCGGCTGCGAAACCACGAAGAGGATCCTCGCCGCGATCCCGAGCGAAAGCTCCACGTGCTCTCCGAGGCGCAGACCCGCACGCGCCTCGGGCGCAACATACACCGACACGGCCGATGGGGCTTCAGCCACGTTGACCGAGTAGCTCTCGGAAGGGGTGCCCGGGAGGGCAATCGTGGTGAACGTCCCGCTCCGCCGATCGTTCAGCGATCCGAGCAGCGCGCCCACCCCGAGCCGTAGCGTGACGGGCAATGCCACGTCGAAGCGTAGCCCCGCGGAGGCGCCGAGCAGAAGGCCTTGCAGCGTGAGCACGTCGTCGGCCGTGCCCGGATTCGCCTGGAGGCCCGCGGGCAGCACGGCCGTCGCGCGCCCCGTGATCCTTTGCGAGAGCAGCAGATAGCCCACGTCGAGATCGAGCGCGAAGCCCGACGCGAATCGATATCCGCCCCGACCCACCGCCTCGAAGCCGATTGGCAGCGAGCTCGAGCAAGGCGTGCTGCAGCCGCTCGCGACGTCGCCGCCGAACGAGGGCGCGAGGGCGAACGCGCCGTCGAGCTCGATGACGAATCGCCCTCGGGCATTGCCCCACATCGGAGAGGCAGGATCTCGCTCGAGCTGCACCTGGACGACCTCGACCTTCCCGTATTCCAATGAAACGTCGCGCGCACGCGGCAGGAAGCCTTCGGACGCGACCTCGATTCGGTGCGCACCACTGCGCAATCGGCCCGTCCAGACGCCGCGTCCGACGGTGACGCCGTCGATCGCCACACTGGCGCCCGCCGGCGTCGGCTGCACCCGAACTCCCGACGCGAGCGCTTCTGCCACGAGCGCGAGCGCGGTCACTTGATTCAGCTTGATCGGTGCTTCCGCCGGCTGCGTTCCTATGTCGCCGTCGCCGCGGAGCAAGACGGTATGGTCGCCGGGCGGGAGCGTGCCTTCCCAGGGTGTCTTTCCGACGACGACGTTGTCCACGACGACGTCCAGTGCCTTTTCGGACGGCGTGGTGACCTTCAATCGCCCCGTCTGCGTGAGCGCCGGCATGCGGGCTTGAACCGCAACGGTCTGCCCGCCCGCCACCTCGACGCGCGCCTCGAAGGGCTGGAATCCTTCCTTGTAGATCCGGACCACGTGCGTGCCCGCGGATGCGCGAAGGGCGCCACGCGGGGGGGTCGAGCCGCGCTCACGACCGTCGATCAGCAAGGCCGCGCCCGGTTCTGCGCCACGGATGTCGATTCCTCCGACCAGTCCGCTCAAGCTCTTCGTCTCGCGCTCGGCGAGCTGCTTGTCGTCCGCGGGCAGATTGGGAAACCGGAGCAGTTCCTCGAACATGTCGAGCGCCTCGTCGAACCGCTTCAGCTTTCGCAGGCAGACGGCGGCATTCTTCGTGCTCGATCGAGTCGGCCGGAGCTCGCGCGATCGGAGGAACTCCGCGAGCGCGGCGTCCCAGGCCTCCTCGTCGAGGAGGAGCACGCCTTTTTCGAAGTGCTTGCGCGCTTGCTCCGTCGCCTTCGCTTCGGCATCCGCGCCCGCGGGCGCCGGTGTGGCGGGCGGCTGCTGAGGCGCTGGCTCCGCGCGCGCGCCGTTCATCGGCGAGGCGAGGACGGCAAGAACGACGGCGATGACGGCGAAGGTTCGGCGACCTGACGTCCTTTCCAGCACAGTGGGATCCGAAGCTTGGAATTCACGTGACTTGAAGTCGCGGCC
>JADMIO011331879.1_pt1 | contig 14139 bp, 17 predicted proteins | sample 8958161 | NCBI WGS metagenome assembly JADMIO01 (sample SAMN16585339, study PRJNA669376) | soil metagenome | isolation source: Crop rotation soil | place: USA: Cullars Rotation, Alabama | collected 2011 | reverse complement strand
GCCGCGACTTCAAGTCACGTGAATTCCAAGCTTCGGATCCCACTGTGCTGGAAAGGCCTCAAGCCGTCGACCATCAACCGGCGTCTGACGCCGCTGCGCTTGCTGTTCCAACGGCTACACCGCTACCACCTGATTGCAATCAATCCCGTCGAATTCATTAAGGGTGCAAAGGTGAGCGCCGTCAGCGAGACGGTCTATCTGAGTCGGGCTGAGGCGCGACGGTTAGAGGATGCCTGCGCAGGTGAGACGTTGCGCGATCTCCGCGACCGCGCCTTGCTCGTGTTGATGCTCGGCACCGGCGTGCGCTCGGCCGAGGCGCTGGGGCTGCGGGTAGCGGATCTCGCGACCATTGACGGTCACACAGTCGCATGGGTTCTGGGAAAGGGCGGCGCGCGCGAGCGTGTGAAGCTCGCCCCGCGTGTGCAGAAGATAGTGCGTGCGTATCTGGATGCAGCGACGATCACCGAAGGGCCCATTTTTCGGCGTGTGCGACGGGTGCGGAGCGATCCTTCTGTGGCAAGTTCCCCACTGGTCTACCGGGTCTACGAGCCACTCAGCTATGCGGGATTAAAGTTTATTCTGCGCAGCCGCTTTGCAGCAGCTGAGCTCTCGGAGCACCTCTCGCCGCATAGTTTGCGTCATTCATTCATTACCCTGGCTATCCGAGGTGGTGCAACGCTGGCACAAGTGCAGGCAGCCGCGCGTCACGCCGATCCGCGTACCACGATGCGCTATGTCCATGGCATGAACGATCTCGACAACAATGCCGTCGATTATGTCAACTGGTAAGTAGGCTGAAAGGAATGGTAGTGGCGCAACGTCGATCTGACGACTCGACACATCGAGGGGTATCAAAGTATGGCTCAAGGGCGTTTCGTGCCTCCTGAGCCTTCCTGCGAGGTCGGTCTTTTCGACGCTCGCGACTACTGCTGCGCAAGGGGGGTAGGCGCGGCGCGCATAATCTCGATCGCGGCGGCAACCAGTGCCCGGATCGCCTCGGAGGAGGCGCGCGACACCGCCCACAACAATGGGCGCCCTTCGAGCACGAGTGGTGTCGTGCTGAATGAGGCCGGCGAGGCGAGGACATACACGCCAATTGCGTCGCGCTCGGGCGCAATGCGCGAGCCAATGCCGGCTAAACCAAGCACGTGCTGCGCCCGCTGGCAGAGTACGTCAGGGCTAGGTGCCGCCGCTAGTAGAGCATCCTGATCCTCGGCCGCCAGTTGTATCGTGACACGCCAGGTACCATCACCGGACGTCTGGATCGTACACGGCGGCACGTCAGAGACGACGAGCGCTTGCCCGCTGGCTGGCGGTGGTGTATGGTTGTCGATGGTGTCCATCGTGATCCTCTGTGTTTCAGCGCTGATCAGCGTATTGTACACACGGTCGTAGACGCGCGCCAGTACCGCGAACACAAAAAAGTGGCGACGAGGCAATCTGCCTCGTCGCCACAGGCTGTAGAGGTCATACAGGTCTGCTTATCCTTCCTGGTTGGGGAGTCAGCTATTGTTCAGCGTTGCCTGATGGCGCGTACACACGCCGGACATCCTCAAGCATTGCGGCTGGTTTGATCTGACCCAGGATCGCTTCAAGCAGCGACACGTCGGTCAGCTGGCGCACCTCTGCAATCACTGGCGCTGCTGCGTCCCCGAATTTGAGGTCAAGTGCCAGCACAATGCCTTCGAGCAAGCCGGCCGCACGGCCCTCAGTACGCCCCTGCTCGATGCCCTGCTCGATGCCCTTTTCAATACCAAGCTCTTCGATGCTCGTGATATAGGTCATCTGACGCTCCTCCTCAAATGTTCGTAACTCTTGAACAAACTCTTCGCGCAGCGTATCTGGCAGACGCAGCAACCAGTCGACAAAGCTAAAGGCCAGGCGTACCTGCTCAGCGCTATAGCCCAAATCGTACAAATGGCGTGTGATCGCCAGCTTGGCCAGCAGGCGCTGCTCAGGATCGGAGCGCGTGCGTTGCGCTGCCAGATGCGCCAGAACGAGCGACGCCACCGGGTTACGGCTTTGCTCCAACTCGACAAGCTGCGCCTGGTAGTCCAGCAACTTGACAATTGGGAAGCGAAACTGCACCTCGCAGCCCCACAGCGCCGACTCATACGTCGTCGGTCTCCAGCGCGGGCGATCGTCACCCAAAACGGCGACGCTGACGATCGGACGGTCGAACCGATCGCGCAGCCGGTAGTGGTACTGAAACATGCGGCGTGCGAAGTCGCTGGCATCCTGGCTCTGCACTTCGATGTGGATCAGCACCCAGGCGGCGACACCATCACGCCCCCAGACCTCAACCAGTTTGTCGGCCGTGCGGCGCCCCTGCTGATCGTCGCTCGCGGCACGCTGAAGCTCGGTTTCGAGAAAGCGATACGAGCGGGTCCAGTCGATCGCGGCGTGGATCGCGGGAAAACACAGCGCCAGAAATTCCTGCAGATACACACCAAGCGCAGCCTTCCATGCACCGTCGTAGTCGTCGTTTGGCAACCTGGCCATGAGCTACTCCTTATTATACCATCGTCGATCGGCGCGTTAGCCCCGTAAAAGAAGAATCTACCACAAGACGGCAGGTGCTACACGAAGCAGTGTAGCACATCGTTGTGGCAGCGAACGTCACAGCAGGCATAGGGTCGAGGCACGCTGTCTCGACCCTATGCACTGCTCACGCTACGCCACGGCAACCTCGGCCTTCTTGGCACGGCGGCGCTTGGGCTTGACCGGTGCCTCGGCGGTGACTGGCGCGGCCGGCTGTGCCGCAGGAGCCTCGACCACAGGCTCGGCGATCGGTGCCTCGGCTTCGTCGTTCGCGCCCCGGTAATCCAGCGTCTGCGCGACGATCTCCGCGCCGTAGCGGGTGGCGCCGGTCTGCTTGTCCTTCCAAGTCGGATAGGTCATGCGGCCCTGCACGCGCACCTTGCTGCCCTTCTTGAGCAGCCGCGCCGCCTTCTGGGCGTGCAGGCCCCACACGATCACCCGGTGGCGCTCGCTCTCCTGGCGGGCCGAGCCGTCTTCATTCCGCAGGACATAGTTCGTGTAGACAATCAGGGTAGCGACGCTGTTGCCGCCTGAGGTCAGGCGCAGCTCGGGCGCGACACCCAGGACGCCGGCGAGCTTGATGACGTTCTCGTGCTTGAATGGAGTGGTCATGGCTGTTTCTCCTTGTGTGCCGTTTACTCACGGCGCTCTGTTTTCGATGGCGTGATCGAGGCCAGCACGGATGGAGCGGCGGGTCAAAAACGCGTTTACGCGGCCGGAGAGGCGACCTCGGGGGTCCTGGAGGGGGCCGTGGTCGTCGCGACGGCTTCTTTTTGATGCACCGCGCCGGGCTGGTAGCGTGCGCCAATCGAAAAAACAGGCAGCCGCTCTCCAGGGAATGGCATACACAAGGGAGAGAAACGCATCCAGACCACCAAAGGAGCGCGAGGAGCAGAGTGCTATGTGGGATCGTGCGCAAAACGCGCTGTCACGCCATGGTCAGCGAGACACCTGATTGGCACGAACATGAGCGGAGTGGGGTAAGCGTGCTGGAGTGCGGAAAAGGGCGATGTGTTCGGGTGCCAAGAAGGCACAGCGGAACGGCAGGGGCGGACAAGAGTAGGTGGGACGAGCGACGATCGAGCGTGGGTCGAACGGCATCGCACGTGCGGCGATGGACGATCGGGCCCTGCTACACGGTACGAAGCGAGGCGTGATGTGCAGCAGGCAGCCGCCGCATGTCCATACCGCGTAGCACTGTCAGACCCCGAGAGACCGCGACAGGCGTGGCGCACAGTAATGTGCGGTATCGATCGTTAGCAGTGCTCTAGCTGAATTGAATGTGTTATCAGCCGGAAAGTGGTGCCATGCGCCTGGCGGTCAAGATCGACAGCGGCAGAGAGGACGCCCACCAGCTGGCGCAGCGTGCCCGCAACTGGCGCGCCCACTGGGAGCACCCTCTGGCCGCTGGCGACGCGCACGATCTTCCTCTGGATTACCGACAAAGGTTTCGCACGCTTGGAAGCGATCTGGAGTACCTCAACGCAGCACGCGCTCTTGCCCGCCTGCTTCACCACTGTGGAGACCTGAGTGTCGGCATCGGTAGATGCTGCATCCCTAGAACCCGCGCCAACATATACCGGATGGCCGCAGCGTGTAGGTCTGGTATGACATGTACGGCCGCCCGCGCTCCCAGGCCAAGAGCTTCTGCCCTTTTGTAACCAGCTCTACTTTGCTCACCCTCTCGATTGTGCGATCTTGCTCGTCAGCCGACTCCGGCCATACCTCCTGAAGTCTGAGGTGATCACAGCAAGCCGAATTGGTGGCGCACGCTCGAGAAGCTGCTCGACAGTGACTTAGTACGGCACAAACATCTGCTGGAGTACGTCGGCTGCCAGCGCCGTATCGCCGCCAACCCGACTGCGCGTCAGCGCCTGCTCGGCAGTGATCCGCGCCGAGACACGCAGGTGAAAATCGATCGCGTCCATGGCTATCATGGTTGCGGGAATGCTGGCCTGCCCCATCCGAAAGCGCCCGCCAGCCGGCCCTTCCAAGTCAAACAGCACCGCAGCTCCATTCAGCTTTGGAGTCAGTCGTCGCGCCAAATCACGCCCAATCAGTGCGGTGAAGCGGCCGTCGTGCGCGCGGGTCAGCAGCAGCGGGCGCCCGGTAGCATAGCTGACATCGACGCGGTGGCTCCAGGTATCACGCAGAAAGATCTCGTCCGTCAGGTAGCGCAAGCGGCACCAGCCCAGACCTGGGATCGGGAGCGGAACGTTGCGCAGCAGCCAGGGAATGCGCTGGCGAGCGGCAACTGCCCGCGATCCGACCTCGCGCAATTCTGCCAGCAACTCGGCTGGGGTATGGCCAGCGCGCTCAGCGATCTGCAAGGCATTGACGACGTCGATCATCTCGCAGCCGGGTGGCACCTTCTGACTGAATTGGTGGCGCAGCTCGGCGAAGCTAGCCCCAGCGCTATAGGCGCCAGCCTGATGGGCCAGGATGTCGCGCACGCTCCACGCCGTGCACATGGTCGGGCACTCCCAGTCTTCTGGGGCGAGCGACGCGAGCAGCTCGAGGAAGCGCTCCAATTCGACGCGGGCCAGAGCGCCAGCCTCGGCGTGGCTCAGCGGGGGGATCGTTTGGGCGTCCAGGATTGGATCGGTACGGTTCACGGACGGCGATAGCGGCTGCGCGGTCATAGTGCGGTTCCTTTCGAAGCGTTCGAGTTGCTCGGCTCCGCTGTCCAGATACGGCGGAGCATGGTGGCGGCAAACGGGACGAGGCTGCCGAAGCGACCCTCCCCGAGTGGGAGCTGCGGCTCATTGGCCAGGTGGCTGGCCGTGATGCCGTGCATCAGCGCGATGGAAAGGGTGAAGTACTGCTCGAGGGTGAGACCCGTCGTATTGGCGAGCGGCGCCAGCACGCGCTCCATGTGCGCGCGAACCTGGGTCAGCATCCCAAAGCTGACTGCCAGGCTTTCATCCGAGGGGACGAAGCCCGGCACCGGTCGCTCAAAGCAGAGCTGGTAGAGTTCAGGGTTGGTTGTGGCGAAGGCAAAATAGCCTTCCGCGATCGCTTGCAGCAACTGCCAGGGATCCTCAATGGCAGCGAGTGGCTCGGTTAACCGGCTGCATTGTTCATAGCCCAGCCGAAAGAGGGCATCATAGATCGCATACTTGCCGCCAGGGAAGTACTCGTAGAGCGAGGGCGGGCGCATACCGACCTGGCGCGCCAGCTCGTTCAGACTCAGGGCAGCTGCACCGTCGGCACGCATCTGGAGGCGGGCGGCATCAAGAATGGCCGCGATGGTGGCCTGGCGTGTCCGTTGCCGTCGATTCAGGGGTTTCGAAGTATCAATCACTGCATTTTCCTAATACTATTCGGTATTCCGAATTATATTAGGTACATGCCATGATGTCAAGTGGGAATCTGGCTCGATCTGCTGTAGCGCCGATACTACGCACCGCGTACTCCGCGATGCTGAGCTGTATCTACACATGCTACGGTGCGTCGCGTTCCACTCGGCAATCTCATTCAGCGGCTTGCTGCTCGGCCCGCAGTGTCTGTCGGGTGGTATTTCTCGCCTGGACCACGATCCAATCGGTGTTGGCGTGGGTGCAGCCGTGGTAGTGCTCCATACGCGCGGGCAGGTGCGGCACCAGCGTGGTGAGCTTCAGGTGGCGTAACAAAAGGGAATATCGACGTTGGCGCTGAGCACTATTATGCTAGCACACGGTGGGCTGTTCATGTATAGAAACGCACATTATGGGACACGAGACCAGCGCCATGATCATCGCTTACGACGCGTACTCCAGCGAGTATGCAATCCGCAATCTCGCTCACCTGAAGCACACGAGGCGAAATGGTTGTTCAGGCATGCCGCATTGATGATCAGCGGACCTCATAGCGGACCTTGCGGCGTCGCCGCTGGGCCTCGCATTGGAGGCGGGAGGCAGCGTCCCACGCTTCGCCCACCTCCTCGAAGCCCTCCAGGAAGGTCTCGATCCCCTGCGACGTAATCTCGACGATGTAGTACATGGCTGCGCTCCTGTCGTGCTGCGGCGTTTGGTTGCGTGTCCTGATGAGGGGCACAAAGGAGCGTGGAAGGAGCGGAGGGTCAAAACGCGGCACGCGGCGCTTTGGGCGACCTCGGGGGTCCCTGTGGGGGCCGTGGTCGATGAAAAGCGCGTTCTTTTGATGCGCTGCGCCACGCTGGTAACGTGGCCAATCAGGACAGCACCGCCGCACGCAGGCAAGGAGAGCCCAGCCGGCAGCGTCGAAGATGCATCAGGGGAAAAGTAACTTGGAGGCGAGGATGGAGGTGGAATGGAAGAGTTACGGCGCTACCGTGATGGTCTGTGATCGCGACCAGCGCAACGGGCGTGTGCTGGGCAGAGAGTGGCTATGGTACGCACGTCCCTGATCTGGGTAAGGACGGAAACGTCCGTTTTCGGCTCGGGGTTTGCGCTACTACGAGGGGAAGGCGTCGATACGATACGACAAAGCGAGCCACTGGCAGCAGCGCCAGCAGCTCACTTTTGCGCTTCGTCGATAAGCCGCGATTAATCGCCTCGATTGTGCGCTTGATGATGTCGGCATGGCAAGCCTTCGGCGCGCAGAAGCAGAGTAGGCAGATGTCCTGCGTGCGCGCCAGTGCCGCCAGCCGATATATCTCAATGCTCGCCGCACTGCGCGGATCGAGCAATTGCTCGGCAAGCCACTCCTCATACGCACGAATCACCTGCGCGCGAGTCGCTTCGCCCTGCATCGCGAACGGACTGCCCAGCGGCGACGGCCGACCGACATAGATCGCGCGTGCGCCCTGCTTCTTATTCCCAACTGTGATCAACTTGTCCTCCTTCTCTGCTGCCAGGTGGCGGCGTTTTGTTTTCGATGGCGAGATCAGATCGGCGCGGAAGGAGCGGCGGGTCAAAAACGCGCAGCGGCCGTAACAGAGACCTCGGGGGTCCCGAAGGGGGCCGTGGTCGCCCGCACGTCTCCTTTTTGATGCGCCGCGCCGCTCTGGTAGCGTGGTCAATCAAAAAACAGGGCAGCCGATGCCTTAGCCTGGCATAGAGAGGGGCAACAGTTGGGAATGCAGAGCAGAGTGGGTATGTGGGGCCGATACGCAAATTGGGCGAAATGATCCGATGGCGGTAGGAAGTGGCGACCTGGGGTGTGAGCCAACCAAGGGCGGTGGTTGCTCGGCTAGATATCAGTATGCTCGAACATCAATAGAACGCTGGGGGTGAGCGGTCACCCCCAACACTCCCACGGTAGGCTAAGCAGCCTGCTTGCGGCGGCTGCGCTTGGGCTGGGCCACTGGCTCAGCCTCCGGCTGCGCGACCGCCTCGACTAGCTGCTCCTCAGCCTCTGGCTCCTCGGCCAGGCCAGTATGGGCACGGTCGTAGTCAAGGAACAGCACCTGGCTGGCGACGATCACCGCCCCGCTGCGCAACTCACCCGTGGTCTTGTCGTTCCAGGACTGATATTCCAGGCGACCGATCACCCGCACGCGCTTGCCCTTGCCCATATACTGATTGACGACCTCGGCCAGCCGGCCCCAGGCGGTGACGCGATGCCAGTCGGTCTGCTTCTGGCTCTCGCCGTCCTGACCCTTCCAGATGCGGTCCGTAGCCATGCTGAAATTGGTGACCGGCGCACCGTTCGCGGTGTAGCGCATCTCAGGCATCGCGCCCATATAGCCAATCAGTTCGATCCGATTGACGGTGTTGTTGGTTGCCATTGGTTGTGCCTCCTTGTGAGTGGCCGCGCTTAGGGCGGCGTAGAAGTTGTTGATGACGCAAGGACAGCTAAAGAGCGCGAGTGTCAGAGGGCCGCGTGCTGGTTGTGCGCAAAAGGCGTCATCACCAGCAGCACCAGGGACAACCTGATTGGCACGAACATCAGCGGATAGGGCGAAGCCGCCGGAGCGCGGCAAAGGAGCGAACGGTTTGGGGTAAAGAGAACCATCAGGCACGCAGAAGGTCTGCAGGGCCGAGTGCAATTGACCAGGGCTGGGCGGCAAGCGCCTGGAGAAGCGGAGCCTCAAGCTCGATGCAGCGCGACGCTTAACGCGCGGCAGAAGGAATATCACATAGTGGCGTCGCGTCCGCATTGCGAGACCAAGCGAAACACAACAGGCAGGACACCACAGCCAGAAGATTGTCACATTCAGGCAGTCAAGGTAGGAGCTTGAACGCATGAATCCGAAGCTTTGTCATCGATATGCTCCTTTTATCGTGCGTGCGCCTGGCTCACGGCGGCGATATCGACATACTCCTGTATGCGCGTAATGGCGCCATCTTTGATCGTCTAGACGTGCGCCCAGTCGGAGCGCGACTGTTTGTCCGTCGCTTTGACGTGATTCACGAAACGCCCCAACACAACTACAGTGTCGTCTATGCACGATAAAATGCTCCGGCGCAAATTCGACTTGCTCAGACGTTTCGGCCACAATGCGAGAGAATTCGGCGACGTGTTGGCGTCCTCGCCATTTGCTGGCAAAGGGCACATTGGCCATGGCAGGCACCTTCCATTGAACATCGTCGCCCAGCAGCGGCGCGCCAATCCCCAGCCAACCTGAGCCAACCGCTCGCGCCCTTGCCTTAACCTCCAGTAGCCCAGCGCGACCAGCACGCTCAGCAAGAAGTGCAGCACCAGGTTCGCGGTCTGCAATATCTCCAGCGAAGGAGATCACTTGTCTTGTGCTAAATGACGTCAGTGTTAGCGTTGCAGCAGCGGCAGCACCGCCAGCGTCAGCACCGAAATCGCATTGGCGGCCCAGTGCGCGATTATGAATGGCAGCAACCGCCGAACGCGCAGATAGAGCGCTGCGTGAACCAAACCAAGCAGCAGCCCCGGAACAAATCGCCACAGCATAAAGCGCCAATCGGCTATCGCAGGGAGCGCGATATGCTGGAGACCGAACCCCGCTGCCACGATCAGCACCGCCATCCAGACACGCCCAACCCGCGCCTCGATCCGCGGCAGCACGTAGCCCTGGTAGGTCATTTCCTCGGCAACACCCCATACCACCGGCCAAATCAACACGCTGTAGACAACCGCCCAGATCGGTAGCCCGCCCATCAGGACGCGCGGCGCCTCGGGAGAGCCATACAGCGTCAGAGTCGTGAGCGTCCCGCCGACCGCACCCACCGCAACGTCGATCAGTGTCAGAGCCAGGCTAAGTAGCACATCGCGCCCCAGCTGGTGTCGCTCGACGCCGATCAGATCGACGAGCCTGATACCCTCACGGCGCGTCAGTGCGCTGAGCAGAACCAGGCAGCCGATATCGATCAGCGTCCCGGCGACTGTCCACCACGGCCCCGCAGCCGACCACGGATCGGGGTTGCGCCTGAGCAGGAGGACCACTGTGACGAGACCTTGCGCCACTAGCGCCAGCACCAGGCGTGCACCAACCATCAGAAATGGTGCTGTGCGCGCGATTGGGTCGGTGCGCATGCGTTGCTGGATCGCCGCTTTGGAATAGGGCAAAACATCGCGTGCGTTCATGCGCCATCTCTCTCCGCTATCGCTACGGCTCTTCGACCACGCTCTGGTACAGTGCCAGATGCGCGACTAACGGCATCAGGCGATTGAGCGCCTGGAATGCCTGCGAGCGTATGGCGTCTTGAAACTGCTCGGGCGAGACCCACCCGGCCGCATTCACACCATGCTTTGAGCTGAATCAGGCTGCGCTTGCTCGCCATCATCTCGCGCAACACGGCGCACCTCCAGCAAGATCAGATTCAGTGCATACATCCGATTGAGCACAGCGTATAGCGCTGCCTGGTCCGGTATGGCACCGCTGATGATTGCCTCTCCGCCATCGAGATTCGTCACGGTCAGCCCATCGAACCAGTCCGACCAGCTGGCACTCAAGTGTCCTTTGATATAAATTTCGTAGCGTTCCTGCTCGATCATCTACGCACCTCGGTCGTGTGCTGTGTCAGCCGCATATAGCGAATACTGCTTGACCTCAGGTAGCCAGATACGCGGTCGGCTTACGCTCAATTGCGCAAGTGCAGCTGGCAATCGTACGCTTGGTGGGCGGCCAGCATGCCTCTCCGGCAGCGTCGCTCGCCGCCTTAGCCTGGCAACACCAGCAAGGCGCTAGCTGATCCTCGACCAACGGCACACCCAGTAGCTCCGCCGCTGCGCGTGCACGCTCATGTGCACCGAGCGTGGCAAGGCGTACCTGGCCGCCAGCGTCGAATGACAGCTCGGTGGCTGCGACAAAGCCAGCCTTGCGCATCCCAGCGCCGGAAGGTAGGTTCTCAGGCGCATAGATGATCCAGAGGCGATCGGCCTCCGCTTCCTGCCGCAGAATCGCCTGGAGTAGGCGCGGATAGAGCCCACGGCCCTGGAAGACCGGCAGCGTCGCGAAGTCCCACAGGTAGCGGTCGGTGCGCGGCAGAGTGATCGTCACCTTCAGCTCGCCAATCGAGGCTGTGCGTGTGGCGACCCAGCCATAGGCAACCGGCACGCCGTGCAGGCGGGCGACGTAGGGCCGGTGCCCTTCTTGCCGGCGAGCGCACACTTCTTCGATTGGGAGATGGTTGAGCTTCGCCAGCATTGCGTTGTCGTCATCTATCGCGGCGTGAAAGCCGGGTAATTCCGGCAAGAGCGGAACCACGTCGGAGCGCCACCAGGTTGCAAGAGCCATATTATCCACCTCTCTCAGAAGTTGTTATTGTTCCTCAACGATGTGGAGTCTACTTGATTCAGAGGTAGATACACATCACCCTCGGCGGGTGATGCCGAGGGTGATAGCGTGCGAGATGTAGCCTGGTGGTGCCTCAAAGACTCAAAGGCTCAGAAGATCTTTCGATCTTCGTGCCTTCGTATCTTCGTGGCGAAACGAATTGGGTACCTAGGGGAGCAGGTGCAGCGCGCGAGCCCTGGCGATCGCCTCGGCGCGGCTATGTGCAGCGAGCTTGCTGTAGATACTCTTGAGCTGGGTCTTGACGGTGTTGATCGAGACGACAAAGTGCTCGGCAATCTCCGGGCTGGTCATTCCCGCAGCAAACAGCCGCAGAACTTCCAGTTCACGCTCTGTGAGGGCTTCGAGCGATGTGTTGCCTATGGCGCGCTGCGCGGGCTGCTCGATCCCAATCTGGGGCGCTTGCTCTAGCTGATCGCCGGCGAACGCGTGCAGCAGCCGCGTGAGGTAGGGCCGGAGCGGGTCGGTGGCGACTCGCCGGGCGAGATTCTGGCTCAGCAAGTCGGCCATGGGCGTGCCAAGGTCGGCGAAAAGTGCGACGAAGCCTTCTGGCGCGGCCTGTGCGAGCGCGGCACCGAGCCGTTCATGCGCCCGTGCTCCGTCGCCCGCTTGCGCAAGGGCGAGAGCTTCCAGTGCTAGCGTTTCTATCACTACCGCACCACGGCCGCCAGCAATCGCCTGTTCGTGTAATGCTCCGAGCAAGGCCAGCGTTTCCGCCAGTGCCGCCTCGTCAATCGAACCCAATCCGCCGAACACGGCGACGCGCGCGAGGGTCAGCAGCTCGATTTCTCGGAAGTAGAGGGCGTCTCATGCTGGTTCCATGGCGTTCGCTCGCTGGCCCAGAGGCGTGCGGCGGCCACATCTCCCGCCATGAGGCGTACCCGCGCAGCGTACGCCGCAAAGAAGGAGCGCTCGCCACTGGGCTCCCAGCCGCTCACAATCGCGTCGACTGCTGCAAGCGCGGCGTTAGCGCCCACACGGTCGCCCTGGAGCTGGCGCAAGCGGGCCAGGAAAATCTGCGCTCGGGCGGCTGGTATTGCAGGCCCATGCTGAGTGAGGCGAATCGCCTCGGCCAGCTCTGCTTCGGCAACAGTAACGTCGCCCTGTTCGAGAAGCACATTTCCGCGCCAGACATGCAGCGCGCTGACCGGCGGAAACTGCTCCCAGCCCTCGTCGACAGCCCAGCTGAGTGTCTGCTCCGCAAAGGCGCGCGCCTCGGCGAGCCGCCCCTGCAGGACGCGCAGCTTGGCCACTTCGGTGGCGCTAAAGAACGCATGCACGACATTTCCGGCCGTGCGGCACAGGCGAACGTTCTCGCTCAGCACCGCGATAGCTTCAGGCGTGTGCCCAAGCACATACAGCGCATAGCCGAGCAGGAATGCACAGTTACTGCGCGCCCAGTGCTCATCCGCTGGCAGCAGCGTCAGCGCCTGGCGGGCCAAGGCGAGGGCGTCGGGGTAGGCGCCCCGCTCAGCGAGTACATGGGCGCGCATATACAGCAGCTCACCACGCAACCCCAGCGCTCCCGTCTCATCCATAGCCGTCAGCGCCTGCTCGGCGGCATCTAGGTAGGGCTCCGCTGCGGCCATCTGGAACTTGAGGATCAGCGCCTGTGCCTGCGCCAAGCACAGGCGCGGGTTGCCGAGTAGTAGCTCGCGGGGCAGCGCGTCAAGCCAGCGCTGCAATGTCTGCGTCTGACCCGTGGATGCGATCTGGGCAGCGTGCGCGGTCAATAGGCCGACAACCAGTTCGGTATCGGCCGAAGCCAGGGCGTGCTCTACCGCTTCGGCAACCATGCGCTGCTGCTCAAACCAGCGCGCCGCGCGCCGATGCAGCTCGGCCACCAGCGTGGGGTGCTCCTGCTGGAGCCGGTGCCGCAAGAGGTCGGCGAATAGGTGATGGTAGCGGTACCAGCGGCGCTCCTGGTCAAGCGGGATCAGGAACAGGTTCGCCCGCTCAAGCTCGTCGAGGATCAGGCGGCTGTAACTATCGTCAACGAAAGACGGAGGACGAAGGACGAAAGATTGGCTACTTTGGCCATTCGTCTTCGGTCCTTCGTCTTTTGTCATTCCTAGCACAGCATCGCAGAGTGGCCCGCACATCCGGTCGAGGATCGACGTCTGGAGCAAAAACGCGCGGATATGGGCAGTCTGGCGACCCAATACCTCTTCGGCCAGATAGTCGACCACGTGGCGGTGGCTACCACTGAAGCTGGCGATAAAGCTACGCACATCGGCCTGCCCCTGGAGCGAGAGCGCCGCTAGCTGAAGGCCGGCAGCCCAGCCTTCCGTGCGCGTCTCCAGTGTGGCTATCGCCTCAGCATCCAGACCGAGCCCCATCGTCTCGGCGAAGAACTGCACCGCTTCTTCGGCGGTGAAGCGCAGATCGGCGGCGCGGATCTCAGTCAGTTCGCCACGTGCGCGCCAGCGAGGCAGCGGCAGCGGCGGATCGATCCGGCTGGCGATCACCAGATGAAACTGCGGCAGTGCATGATCGAGCAGGAAGGTGATCCCCTCGTGGATCGCTGGGGCCGTGATGGTGTGGTAGTCGTCCAGAATGAGCGCGATGTTCTCTGCGTGCTCGACCAGCGCATTGAGCAACTCCGCCAGCGCTGGCTCGATGGCAGCCGGCGCGGCGCGCAGCAACGCCAGGGGAGCCGCGCCAACGCCAGGGCTGGCCCGCTCAAGTGCGGTGCACACGTAACTCCAGAAGCGGCTTGCGTCGTTGTCGCCTTCGTCAAGGGCGACCCAGGCCACGCGCGTGGCTTGGGGCTTAGCGCTTGGTGTTTGTGAAGCTGAACGACCTGCAAGTCCCACGTCCCAAGCCTCAAGTCCCTGAGCAAGCAATGTGCTCTTGCCAAACCCGGCCTTTCCAGCTTTCCAGCACATTGGGATCCTAAGCTTAGAATTCCACGTGGACAAGTTGTCGCG
>JADMIO010972878.1_pt1 | contig 14139 bp, 16 predicted proteins | sample 8958161 | NCBI WGS metagenome assembly JADMIO01 (sample SAMN16585339, study PRJNA669376) | soil metagenome | isolation source: Crop rotation soil | place: USA: Cullars Rotation, Alabama | collected 2011 | reverse complement strand
CGACTTCAAGTCACGTGAATTCCAAGCTTCGGATCCCACTGTGCTGGAAAGCGACAGGACTCCTCAAGAGATTGTGGAGCGGTCCCTCCGTCCTAGATTAAACCCCATCGCCAGCGCCAAGTCACGCGCATTTTTCCCGCTTGCGGTGTAGCGTTACTTCCCCCAGAAGCGCGTGAAGCACGTCGGCGTCCCCTGGTTCATGTTGATGCCGACGATTAGGTCCTCCGCCTGCTTCCGATAGGATGCGTCCAACTCCGCCGCCGTCTCCAGGTGCTGGACCGCATCGCCGGGCCTGCCGACCTCCTTGTAATGTCGGCCAAGCTGAAACTCGAAATACGCCTTGTGCTCGGGCAATTTGGCCAGGCCCTCACGATAGTTCTTCTCTGCCTCGGCGAAGTCACGCTGCTCGCGGGCGTTGAAGGCGAGGCCGCTGTAGACACGCTTTCGAGCAGCAGCAATCAGCTTGTCGTCGCCGCTTGAACTCGCCAACAGCTTTAAGGCGCGGCGATACTCTCCCGTGCTTTCGGGCCAGCGTTTTTCAGCCTGGAGAATCGCGGCCCGGAGCATCGCGGCGTCCACGTCGGTCGCAGGAGCATCGGCAAGTTGAGCCAAAGCCTCGTCATAACGTCCCAGCTTCGCCAGCACCCCCGCACGTTGCACCCTGACTTCCAGGGGCGCGCTCTTCGGCAACGGTGCGCGTACCGCCAGAGCGTGCTGGGCCAACACGGAACGAAGGTTCGGCAGCATTTCTCCCATGGGCTGTCCAGCCAGCGGTTCTCGGCTCCCGAGCGCATGCAGCCCCTCGGCGACATTGTGGGCACTCGCCAGTCGATCGCGCTGAATCAGCTCGGCGAATTGCGTCGCTTGCGTATCGATCAGGTGGAACGTGAACAGCAGCGGTCCAGCCACCGAGAAGAGGGCAGCCAGCACCGCGCCTGACCAGTGGACCGGCCAGGCGGAGTCGGCGAGTTGTCCCCCCAGGAGGCACCAGGGCAATTGCAGGAGCAGACACCAGAGAAAGCGTACCGCGAGATGCGCCACGAAGCCGCCGTCTTGTAGGTCCAGCCAGCCCGCGAGCTTGGCGCCATTCAGCACCGTGACCACCGCGAGGATCGCCCCCAGCACGCCCCACACCCAGGCCGTCTTCTTGCCCTGGCCGGGGAGTTGGCCAAGTTCCTCCAAAAGAGCTGAGAGGAAGGAGCCTTCGCCGGTTTGTTTCTTCAAGAGCTGGAGCACGCCGGCGGCCAGGACCAGGCTGAGCGGCAGCGTCGCAAGCAAATGGGCGGCCAGCAGGCGTTGCCAGGCGAACGGCGGCACGATCATCTTCAGGGCGCGCTGTTCCGCACTGGCCGCGAAGGTCAGCGCTGCCCAGGGAATCGCCAGGGCCAAAGCGCCACCAAGAATCCAGCCAGGCACACGCCATTTCATGTGGTCACCTCCTTTACTGCCGTGGAGGTCACGCGGCTCGGCAGGGTTCGCGCACGCTTCCCTTGATCGCCTCCCTCAATGCCCAGCGCCTGTGCCGTGGCTGGCCGGCGCAGCTTCCAGATCATGCCGTCGTAGGCATAGTGCAGGAACGCGGCCCAGAGATTAAGCCCCAGCCACAACTCGCCGAAGTGGCGTTCAATCAGGGCGGCGGACAGGCCGAGAATCACCACGTACGCCGCCAGCACGAGCAGCCAGCGTCGGGCCATCATCTGAAATAAGCCGGCGCTGCCGGTGTCCTCGCGCCGCCAGGCGTAGTGCGTGACGATGGCCAGGTACTCAATCGCATGAAACGCGGAGAAGGCCGCCGCCAGGGCAATCACCAGCAAGCTGGCACGCAGATTAAGCGCGATCAGCACCGCGGAGTAAAGGCAGCAGACACTGGTCAGATAGGTCAGCTTGGGCAGAGAGCCTGGCGTCCGATCGCGCCACGCCGAAGCCAACACGACGGCCGCCAGCAGCAACATGCCGAGGTCAACGAACGGCAACCAGGCGGCGAGGTCGTCGGGATAGCCATCGAGCCAGCTCGTCGTCCAGACAGGCACGCGGATGATCGCATAGACAATGAAGACGCGCAGGCCATAGCGCTCCAGGTTCGGCCAGCCGCCCCCCACCTTGCGGCCATAGACGCGCAGGACGCCATGATGCTGCGAAGCGAAGTGCCAGGCGTTCCAGCAAAAGTCGATGAGCGCCAGGCAGAAGAACACGCCCGTGCTCACCCACACCCCCGCGACCACGACCGCGGCCAGGATCGCCAACCCGAGAAACCAGCCGGTCCGCCCCTCGCGCCGATCCGGATCGAACGCGACCAGCCCGAGCGTGATCCAACGATGAGGCGTGGTGATGAAGTAAACCTGCCAGAAGTCGATATGGGTGCCCGGCGCATCCGCCAGCGCAAACCCCGGAATCAACGCCAGCACCCAGGCGACGTTGGCGAAGAACAACAAGTCGAAGGCGGGCGAAACAATCCAGCTGGATTTCCGCAGTTGGTCCATCGGTGCATTCGCGAGCGACGAAGAGGGGGAATCCGCAAGCGCTATTATCTCAGGCGGGTCGGGCAAATCAACGTGGAGTCATTGGCGAGCGGGGGCCCTGAGGCCCCTGATGATTTGGAGCGATTTACGCGCTTTGATTTGAAGGATGGCCAGCAAGTCGGCGATGCGCAGATACTCGTTGAGTTCCTCCTGATCCTGGGCGGACAACTTGCCGGCTTGAGCCAGTCCCGACAACTCCGCCATGCGGTTATGGTCGGCTTGTGGAAATTCGAGATGCAGAAAGTACCGCGCGGCATCCGCCGACAGATCCGCCCGGTCAGGCGTTAGAAGTCGGTTCCAAATGGCAGTGCTGCGATTGTTGTTCATGACGGACGCAGTCCTAGAGAAACTCTGATTCTCTGCGAATTATAACCCCTAGCTGTCTATGTCGCCACGGAAAGGACGGCGATCGGGACGAATTGATCCGCACCGAGTTCCCGTCCCGCCGCGCCTTCTGCAAGGCCACCGGTCTTTCGGAAACCATGGTCAGCTACGTGCTGGCCGGCCGTAAGGACCTGTCGCTGGCCACACTGAATGAGGCGCTGACGCGCATCGGCTACCGGCTGCACATCACGCGGGTGGCGCCGCGGAAGCGGACGGGGTGAGAGGTGTGAACTTCCCGAGGCCCGCCCCATGAGCGACGGCCACCGCAAATGTTGCGATACGACTCATCTTAGCCAGTGCAATTCCATGATCTCGTTAAAGGAAGTACAAGCCATGACCTGACGTTTCAGATTGGTCACTTCACCGGTGTCCGAACCTTCATCCCAAAACTCGGTATTTTGGTCAATTCTGGTGCATATCTCGAATTGCATCTCTGACAGCGACATAGGCGTAGCGGTCTCGATCTCAAGGGAGACTCGTAATCCAGACGAAAACCCCCTGAGGAACCATCGCACTGGACCCATTGCCACGCGATCTAGGACTGCGGACCGAACATTGAATCGCGATCCATTGCGGTCGACGAGAATCAGGTTGCGATAATAACCTCCACGGAACGCCTTTAGCGTGCACGTCGTCAGGTCTATATGAGTCGCGGATACCAAAACAACGCCTGGTTCACCGTTTGGAAGCTGCAGCACAGGGAAATCAGGTGCGCTCATTTCTCATCCTTGCGACAGGGGGCGGAGTGCCTGTGTCCGCTCGACTCCGAGTAAACTTCAGCTTTCCGGATTATTCCAACTCGCGTGGGCTTCTAACTTCCACCACGACCTCGGGCGCAATCGATCCTGCGTCATCCTGGTCGAGGCATCTAGTGACCACGAATTCTCCCCTCTCATCCGGCGGGCCGTCGGCCTCGCTGAGTACGCCAAGCACTCGTATCTTCACGACATGAGGAGAGGGGCGCTGGAAGTTGGCGAGGAAATCCGCGGTTTTGGGAGTGTCAGCGGATACCCATTTACCTACGCAGAAATTGTCGTAGACGGTAATGTCTTCCAGCCAGCCGACAGGGTGATCCTGCCAGAGGATTGGCCAACGTGCCGTAGGCCAGGCGCCGCTCGGCGACGTGAAATGGGCCTCCCCCGCCCACTCCGCCTCGTCCATGAGGAGTCGAAGCTGGCGGCGATGCGCATCCAAGCCAACGTGTTTACGGAGGACGGCCCGCCACAACGCCTCCAGGTTGTACCTGATTCTCAGAGACACGCTGCGACTGGCCGAGAAATGCTCCCGGTGCCGCTTGAGGAAATTGAGGATCGTGGGTGCTCTGAAAGCGTACTCGCCGACCCTCCATAACACCAATTCAAGTTGTTCTTCGGTCAGGTCCACCGCCCAACGCGAATACTTGCCTGTACGCAAGCGCGCACGGAATTCTTCTGAGAACATCGCTAGGAACCTCCATCGCGAAAAGGAGCCAGAACAGGCTATAGTGTACACGCGCCGACTACCTCGCGTTCACGAATTTCCATCATTTGACGTTCAGGCAGCGAAATCGGCGGCCGCGAAAGCATGCCGTCGACACAACTTGGACCCTCCCTCTTCCTCTCATACGATAGCCGCTGACGGCAAGCGCCCGGAGAATGCCTCGCTTCGACCCGGTGAGAGTGAGGATGGCCATGGCTCTGAGTACTCCCCTTCATGATTGGCATGTCGCTCGCGGTGCGCGCATGGTCGATTTCGCCGGCTGGGACATGCCCATCCAGTACACGAGCATCATCGACGAGCACAAGGCCGTGCGCACCGGGGCCGGGCTGTTCGACATCAGCCACATGGGGCGGCTGTCGTTTGGCGGGCCGGATGCGCTCGCTCTCCTTCAGCAGGTCTTTACCAACAACGCGGCCACGATGAAGGACTTTCAGGTCCGCTACGGGCTCGTCTGCAATGAGCGAGGCGGCATTCGCGACGACGTGCTCGTTTACCGCTGGCCCTACGGCTGGGCGATGGTGGTCAATGCCTCCAATCGCGAGAAGATCGTCGGCTGGATCAATGAGCATATGGCGGGCAAGAACGTGCAGCTGATGGATCAGACGCTGCAAACGTGCATGATCGCCATTCAGGGACCGGAGGCCGTCGATCTCGCCAAGGGGCTGACCGAGGGGAATGCCGGCGAGCTGAACTACTATTACGCGCTGCCGACGCGCTACAAGGGGAAGGGCTGCGTCGTGAGCCGGACGGGCTACACGGGCGAGGATGGCCTGGAGTTCATGGTCCCGGCTGACCTGGGTCAGCAGCTGTGGGATGAGCTGCTCGAGCGCGGGGCCAAACCGTGCGGCCTGGGGGCGCGCGATACGCTGCGCCTGGAGGCCGGCATGCCGCTGTATGGCCATGAGTTGAGTGAGGACCTCGACCCCTTCCAGGCCGGCCTGACCTGGGCCACCAAAATGGACAAGGGAGACTTCTTGGGCCGCGTTGCCCTGGAGAAACGCCACAAGGACAAGACACTGCGCCACCGCGTCGGCCTGGAGCTGGTGGGGAAGCGCATCGCTCGCGAAGGGGCCGTGATCTCGCATCGCGACAAGCAGGTAGGCAGTGTCACGAGCGGAACGTTCAGCCCCACGCTGGAGAAAGCGATCGCCATGGCCTATGTCGATCCGGATTGTGCCGTGGCCGGCATGACGCTGGCCGTGGACGTGCGTGGCCAATCGGTCCCCGCGCAGGTGGTGCCGATGCCGTTTTACAAGCGACCGAAGAACTAATGACTGTGCGCATCCAATGCAAACAGGGCGTCTTTTTCCCCTCTCCCTTGTACTCGTGGGAGAGGGGCAGGGGTGAGGGGGGTACACTGCGAATTCCCCCTCACCCCCAACCCCTCTCCCCCGGAGTACCGAGGGAGAGGGGAGATAGAGGATACAACCAATTGACCAGGCGACGTGTTCGCCGGAATCTCAGGGAGAGGACTGATGGACCCCAAGAAACTCCGCTTCGCCACGACCCACGAATGGGCATCCCTGGACAAGGGCATCTGCACCGTCGGCATCAGTCAGTTTGCCGTCGATCAGCTTACCGACGTGGTTTACATCGAGCTGCCTGACCCCGGCGACAACGTCTTCGCCGGCGACGGCTTCGGCGAGATCGAGTCGGTGAAGGCCGTCAGCGACCTGTATTCGCCGGTCGATGGCGAGGTGCTTGAGATCAACGAGAAGCTCATCAACGACCCGTCGCCCGTGGCCAAGGATCCCTACGGCGCCGGCTGGATGGTTAAAATCAAGGTGGAACCCGGCACGAAGCTCGATCACTTGCTGACGCCGGAAGCGTATGAGAAGCAGATTGCGTCGAAAGAGCCTTGAGCGCGGAGGTGCAGCGATGGCCATGAATGTGGCTGAACGAACGACGCGGCTGAATGTGGCTCAGGAGGCAAAGGAATGTCAGCACTTTGCGCTGCACGACGTGAGCTGGTCGGAGTACGAGTTGTTCCTCAAGGCGGTTGGCGACCGGCCGGTTTTTTTGACCTACGACCGGGGGAGTCTGCAAATCATGTCGCCCGGATCGTTTCATTCGCGTTATGCGGAGATCATTGGACGACTCCTGGATGTGTTAACCGAAGAGTGGGATTTGCCGTGTTTGGCCTGCGGCAACACCACGTTCCGGCGAAAAGACTTGAAAAGCGGATTGGAGCCGGACAAGTGTTACTACATTGCAAACGCGGAACGAATGACGCGCAAGGCCAAATTCGACTTGAAAGTAGATCCGCCACCAGACCTGGCGGTTGAAGTGGATATCACGAGAAGTAGCAAAGACCGCATGGGAATCTATGCAGCTCTCGGCGTACCGGAATTGTGGCGCTTTGATGGAGAAGACCTCCAAATCCATCGCCTGTCAAAGGACGGCAAATACGAGGGAGTTGAGCAAAGCCCCACATTTCCAGAACTACCCGTAAAGGAGCTTGTCGAGTACATCCGGCAGGGGGTTCAAGGGCCAGAGCACAATACGCTGATTCGCGCATTTCGCAAGTGGGTTCGGTCAGTGCGCAAGCGCGACGAGTAGCAGGAGGAGTCCGTCATGGTGACGGCGACAACAGAACCGAAGGTTGATTTGCGTAACGAAGACTCTGAGATGGGAGGGCAGCGCTTTGCCCTCGGCGGAGTGAGCTGGAAGGAGTATGAATGGTTCCTGAAAGCCGTGGGAAATAGGCGCCTTTTCCTCACCTACGATCGGGGGAAGTTGGAACTGATGTCGCCAAGCTATGTCCACGAAAGGGTTGCCGAAGCGCTGGCAGCGATGGTTGTTCACGCCGCTAGGTTGGCGCGAGTGCCGTTCAGTCCCGCTGGCATGACGACGTTTCGTCGCAAGGACTTGGAGAAGGGCCTAGAGCCAGACAGGTGCTTTTACTTCAGCAATGTACAGGCGATTCTTGGATTGACGGAACTCGATCTCACACGCAATCCGCCGCCCGATCTCGCCATCGAAGTCGATTTCGCGAGCAGCTCCTTGAATCGCATGGCCATTTACGCGCCGCTGGGTGTGCCCGAAGTATGGCGGTTTTCCGACTGGCAATTTCAGGTTCATCTGCTGCGGCCGGGTGGTGACTATGAGGCCGCCGAGCGTAGTGAGATCTTTCCGTGGCTGCCCGTCGCGGAACTGCCGGGGATGATTCAGGAATTTCTGAATCGTGACGGTCTCAGTTTCGAGGAGCATTTCCTCGCCTGGGCCAAGCCGCATTTCCAGAGCAATGGAACATCGTCTGAAGCAACGTCGTGACGGAGTCGAGATGGCATACCTTCTGAATACCCCCGAAGATCAGCGCGCGATGTTGCAAGCCATTGGCGTCGCGTCCCTCGATCAGCTCTTCGCCAACATTCCCGACACGGTCCGCCTGAAACGGCCGCTCGGCGTCCCCCCCGCGTTAACCGAGATCGAGCTGGAGCAGCACCTCGGCGAGTTGGCGCGCACGAACGTCGCCGCGGGCGACGCCGTCTGTTTTCTGGGCGGCGGCAGTTATGACCATTTCATTCCCGCGGTTGTCGATGCAATCGCGGGGCGAAGTGAGTTCTACACGGCCTACACGCCTTACCAGGCCGAGGCCAGCCAGGGGAGCTTGCAAGCGTTCTTTGAATATCAGACGCTCATCGCTGAGCTGACCGGCCTCGATGTCGCCAACGCCAGCCTTTACGACGGCGGCAGCGCGGTGGCTGAGGCGATCCTCATGGCGCTCAGCGTCACGCCCAAGCGGCACCGGGTCCTCATTGCCGAGAGCGTGCATCCCGAATATCGGCTGTCGCTGCAAACGTATGTCGCCAACCTCGACATTCATGTTGAGACGCTGCCGACGCCGCGGGGCTTCCTCGATCCGGATGACCTCGCGAAGAAAGTCGATGACAAGACGCTGGCCGTCGTCGTGCAGCATCCCAACTTCTTCGGCTGTCTTGAAGAGGCTGAGGCGCTGGTGAAAATCGCCAAGGACAAGGGAGCGCTGGCCATCGTCAGTTTCGACCCGATCAGTCTGGGGCTCCTGAAGAAGCCGGGTGACTATGGCGCGGACATCGCCATCGCCGAGGGGCAGTGCCTGGGCAATCCGATGGTCTTCGGTGGCCCGTACCTCGGCATCCTGGCATGTCGCGAAACGTTCGTTCGCAAAATGCCGGGCCGACTCGTGGGCCAGACGACGGACCGAAACGGCAAGCGCTGCTGGGTACTGACCTTGCAGACGCGCGAACAGCACATTCGTCGCGAGAAGGCGACGAGCAACATCTGCACGAATCAAGGGCTGTTCGCGCTGCGGGCGGCGGTTTATCTCGCCGCGCTGGGGCCGCATGGTCTAAAGGAGACGGCCGACCTGTGCGCTCGCAAGGCTCACTATGCGGCGGAGCAGTTGCAGAAAGTCGCCGGCGCGTCCTTGAAGTTCCAGCGGCCGTTCTTCAAGGAGTTCACCGTGGAACTGCCTGGAGAAGCGGCGAAGGCGCTGCCGCGATTGCTCAAGGCAGGATATCACGCGGGACTGCCGACGGGGCGCTGGTATCCGGGCCTGGAGAAGTGTCTGACCGTCGCAGTGACGGAGAAGCGGACCAAGGCGGAGATTGACGGGTTGGCGGCGGCGCTCAAGGGGTAAATCGGGGTCGTTTACGGTTTGGCGCGAAACCGCAAGCGGAAGGAATACATGGACAAGTCTCAGTCTACCGAGCTGTTGTTCGAAATCAGCAAGCCGGGCCGGCGTTGTCATCGGCTGCCCGCTTGCGACGTACCCATCGGTTCAGCCGACACGTTGCTGCCGAAGGAGCACCTCGCCAGCGCGCCGCCGCCGTTGCCTGAGATCGGCGAGATCGATCTGATTCGCCATTTCACGAATCTGTCTACGCGGAACATGGCGATCGACACGAACTTCTATCCGCTCGGCTCCTGTACGATGAAGTACAATCCGAAGCGGCATGAGCGGCTTTGCAGTCTCCCTGGCATGGCCAACATTCATCCCCTCCAGGCTGACGAATCGTGCCAGGGAATGCTCGCTCTCCTGTACTCCATGCAGCAGATTCTGGCGGAGATCGCCGGGCTTCCTGCCGTCTCCTTGCAGCCGGCCGCCGGTGCGCAAGGTGAGTTGACCGCACTGCTCGTCGCCGCCGCCTATTTCAAAGACAAGGGTAACAAGCGAACGCGCGTGCTCATTCCCGACAGCGCCCATGGCACCAATCCCGCCAGCGCTGCTCTCGCTGGGTTCGACGCGGTCACGGTCAAGAGCAACGACCGCGGCCTCGTCGATCTCGACGACTTCAAGGCCAAACTCGACGACCGCGCCGCCGTGTTCATGATTACCAACCCGAATACGCTCGGCCTGTTCGACGTGCAGATCGCCGAGATCACGGAGCTGGCCCACGCGAAGGGCGCCCTCGTCTACCTCGACGGCGCCAACATGAACGCCATCCTCGGCATCACGCGCCCCGGTGACTTCGGCGTGGACATGATGCACTACAACGTCCACAAGACCTTCACCGGCCCGCACGGCGCCGGCGGCCCCGGCTCGGGTCCCATCGCGGTACGCAAGCACCTGGAACCATTCCTCCCGTCGCCGGTCGTCGTCAAGAAGGGCGAGGAATACACGCTCGACTACGAGCGGCCCAAGTCCATTGGCCGGGTGCGCAGCTTCTTCGGCAACGTCGGCATTCTGGCGCGCGGCTACTGCTACATTCGCACGCTGGGCCCAGAAGGCCTGCGAGCCGTCAGCGAGAATGCCGTCCTGAATGCGAATTACTTGCTCGCGAAGATCAAACATGCCTACGAGGTGCCGCACGGCGACCGTTGCATGCACGAGTTTGTCGCCAGCGCGCGGACGCTACGCCGCGAGCGGCGGATTAGCGCGATGGAGATTGCCAAGCGACTGCTGGATTACGGCTATCACGCGCCGACGGTCTATTTCCCGCTCGTCGTCCCGGAAGCGCTCATGATGGAGCCGACCGAGACGGAGAGCAAGGAGACGCTCGACGCCTTCGCCAGCGCGCTCCTCATGATTCGCGACGAAGACCCCAGGATGCTTCAATCCGCGCCGCACACTTTGCCCATCAGCCGGCCCGATGAAGTGAAGGCCGCCAAGGAGCCGATTCTGCGGTGGAAAGCGTGATAGTGCGATTGTTGCCATTGGAAGCCGCCGACGGCCCGACGAACATGGCCATCGATGAGGTGCTTTTGCAATCGGCGCAGCGCGGGCTGGCCACGCTTCGCTTTTACCACTGGTTTCCACCCACCGCCAGTCTGGGCTACTTTCAACCTGCTTCGGTTCTCAAAGAAATTGCCTGGCCCGACACCCTTCCATGGGTTCGGCGTCCCTCAGGCGGCCTTACTCTCATTCATTACCATGATTTTACCTACGCCTTCGCTGCTCCCAGCACCTTCCCTCTCATGCGAACGGGATGTTTGACGGGCATGCACGGGATCCTCAAAGAAGCACTCGCAGGAACAGCAGGGATAGACGTTACGATGGCTGACTGCGACGCCAAGTCTCATTCTGATAGCCCTCTCTGCTTCTTGCATATAACACCTGGCGACCTATGCATTGGACCACATAAGGTTGTCGGCAGCGCCCAGCGCAAACAGAAAGGGGCGGTGTTACAACACGGTTCAATTCTCCTCCTCCGCGATAAGTTCGCACCCGTCCTCCCAGGCATTACTGATCTCGTTGGTGTTGGCATCAGTAGATACGATTTTCGAGATTGGTTCGTCTGGCATTACTTTCGCAGAAGCACCGGCATAGAAGTGGTTGAGGGAGAATTGACGAGCCAGGAAAGGGAAGCCGTCGCTGACCTGGTGAAGACCAAGTATTCCCAATCGAGTTGGAATCAGAAGCGCTAGACGCTTGCGGTTTCGCGCGAAACCGCAAGCGGAAGACGGGAACGCAGAAACCCCGCGACCGACTTGGGCGAAGCCGGTCGCGGGGTCCTGCGGGGCGAAGGCGAACTCCGTCTTAGAAGTCGCGACGCTGCTCGGTGATGCCGGGCGGGGTCACGATCGACGGGGCCGCTTCCAAAGCCGGCGCGTTCACCGGAATTGGGGAAGTCGGCGTGATGATGCCGGTGGTCTTGCCACCTTCAGGCATCTTCTTCGGCGGATCGGTCGGAGCCGGGATCGTCTCGCCGGCCTTCGGGGCGACCGCCGTGCCACAGCACGAGGGAGCCGGAGCGGCGCAACCACAATCGCTTTGGCGATGATGGCTGCTGAACAGGCCGCTCAACCGATTGCGCAGCTTGTCGATCAAGCTCTCGCCGCCGCAACCCGAGTTGCAGGTGCTGCAGCTTGGGGCCGGAGCCGGAGCGCAGCACTTCGGCGCGGGGGCCGGAGCGCAGCAAACAGGCTTCGGAGCGGGTTCGCAACAAGGCTTCGGAGCCGGGGCGGGAGCGCAGCAGACGGGCTTCGGAGCCGGGGCACAGGTGTTGCAGGTCGGAGCAGTCGCGCAGCCACAATCACTGCTGTGATGGCCGCCGCCGCTAAACAGGCCGCTCAGACGATTGCGCAACCGGGTGCAAAAGCTCTCGCTTTCGCAGGTGTTGCACGTGTTGCAGGTACTACACGAGGACGTGGCGACGACAGGGGCCGCCGCGACGACAGGAGCGGGCGCTGGCTTGCCGGCCGGCGCAGGGGCGGGTGGCGGGGTCTGGCCGCTAAGCCAAGCCGTCGTCACCAACAAATAAGCAACGTTCACGAGGTTTCCTCCTAGGGGGTTCAACCTGGCTTGGCGCGCCCGGGGGCATTCCTGACACGCGTCAGGCGCCGGGCCCATCGCCGAGCCTTGCGTTTCATCTCCGTGGTTATCTCAGGCCGGCGGCACACACGGAGTTTGCCGGGGCCGGGATTTGCCTTGCTCAGTCATTTTCTTTCGGCTGCCTAACCGGTCGGGCTTTAGCTGGGTTTCCCAGAGACCCTGGCATTCCCGGTTGACGGACTTGACGGGCTTTATTTGTGCGGAGAGTTGAAGGGTGGCGTAGAAGAGGGGTTCTGCATTGGCCGTGGAAAGGTAGGCGCCGCTTGCCAAGCGGCACCCGGTCCGGCTCGGCAAGCCGGACCTCCTTTCAATAACGGATCTCCAGACCGAAGTTGACCCCCTGGGCCCAGAAGTCGGTCTCCTTGTTCAGGAAGCGCGGGCGGCGTTCGCCGACCAGGGGACCGGGCTGGTCCTGGAGCAGATTCAGCGACGTATCAATCTGGTCGCCGGGGCGAATCATGCGGTTGATGTAGAGGCAGGAGTAGCCGGCCAGGGCGCGGATGTTCGGCGTCAGCTTGTAGCCGACGTTGAAGCCGAGTTCCGGCACGAGGGCGATCTCGTTGCGCGTGTAGTCGCCGATGTTGGACGGCTGTGCAAGGAAGCCGTGATTAATGAATCGCTGAGCGCCGCCGGCCGGAATGACCACCGTACTGCCGCCGATCTCGGCCTGCTCCTCCATCCAGCCCACCGCTAACTTGGCCCGCACGTCCACGAAGAATCGGCCATGGTGGAGTTCGCCTTCAAAGCCGATTTGCGCACCATTGAAGATGTTGCGCGTGGCGAAGGAGTCGAAGGTCCGCGCCTCGGAGCGTCCAAAGATGATTAGCGGCGACTGAATCGACCGCGTGTCGTTGATGATGATGTCCTCTTCGTAGTTGATGCGGCGGTAGCCAGCCAGCATGTCGAGATGGAAGCAAGAGGTGCGGCACAACTCGTGGCGGAGGTTGGCCTCCGCGCCCCAGAGCTGATCGTTTTTGCGCACTTCCACACCGCCGCTGAATGACCCCGGCATGGCGACGAAGTCGAAAGAGGGCTGCTGCGTGTTCACGTCGAAGAAAGGCCGTGCGATCAGCGGCGGGTTGGGCGAATCGATGTTCAGGTGCGGGCTGCGCGGCGCCAGCCAGAAGCCGCCGACCTCAATCGCCAGGTTCTGGTACTCGTTCAGCCACAGGCCCATATTGGCCCGCGCGCCGTAGCGCTCCTGCTCGTCGAGGTCCTTGGGGCCGCCAATGAGGATCGTGGAACCCGGAGCGCTGGCTGGCCCAGTGGTCACGAGCGCCGGCACGTGGCCACGCTGCGTCCACCACATGATGCCGTCAGCCCCGGCGTAGAAGTGGTAGCCGCGCGGCCCGATATGGGGCGGATTGTGCTCATGGGGCGGCGCCCATGGAGGCGGCGGCGCTTCATCGGTATAGAGTCCCATGCCCGGCTGCGGATCGATCGACGCGACCGGAGGCGCCGACTTGAGCGAAGGCGACATCGGATGATGGTCTTCGGTCTCCAGGATGCGCGGCTCCTCGCGCGGCCGGGGCAGGGGCGTAGGCGCGTCCTTGGGGATGGCCAGCGTCGCGGGGGCGTCGTTGGGAATCGCCAAGGGCATCGGCGCGTCCTTGGGGATGGGCAACGGCGTCGGCGCTTCTCGGGGGAACTCGAGCGGCTGCTGCGGCCGTGCTTCAAAGCGCGCTGCTTCTGGTTGCGGCGGACGCGGCTGGAAGGAAGGGCGTGGCTCCGGTTCTTTCCAGAACGGCATCTGCTGCTGCATGGGCATGGCCGGACGCATTTGCATCGGCGGCGCGGGGGTGTAGTTCGCGGGATAGACCGGCATCTGCTGCGGGTACTGACCGTAGGCTTGCGGCCTTTCCAGCACATTGGGATCCTAAGCTTAGAATTCCACGTGGACAAGTTGTCGCGGCCGCTTCTATAGTGTCACCTAAATACTAGTGACTCCAGCGTAACTGGACTGGCCACAGTTAGGCCGCAAATGTAATCACACTGGCTCAC
>JADMIO010842086.1_pt1 | contig 14140 bp, 11 predicted proteins | sample 8958161 | NCBI WGS metagenome assembly JADMIO01 (sample SAMN16585339, study PRJNA669376) | soil metagenome | isolation source: Crop rotation soil | place: USA: Cullars Rotation, Alabama | collected 2011 | reverse complement strand
CTTTCCCAGGCTTACTCCGCCGCCGCCGCTCGGTCCACGGCGCCCCGCGCGCGTGCGGCGCGACATGGCTCCGCGCCGGGTGCGCTGCTAGGCTCGCGCGCACATGGCCACCCAGACCGGGCTGCGCGTGCTGGTCATCGACGACGAGCGCAACATTCGCACCACCGTGGCGCTCTGTCTCGAGGGGCTCGGCTGCGCCGTGACCGCTGTCGCCAGCGCCGAGGCGGCGCGGGCCGCGGTGGCCGCCGGCCGCTACGATCTCGCCTTTCTCGATCTCCGCTTGGGCGAGGCCAACGGCCTCGATCTTCTGCCCGAGCTGGTGGCGCGCCTGCCCGATCTCGACGTCGTCGTCATCACTGCCTACGCCACCATCGACACCGCCGTCGAGGCGATGCGCCGCGGCGCCCGCGATTACCTGCCGAAGCCGTTCACGCCGCCGCAGATCCGCCATGTCGTCGAGCAGGTGGCCGAGCGCAAGCGGCTAGTGCGGCAGGTCGCCGAGCTGCGGTCGGAGCTGGCGAGCGCGGCGCCGGAGATCGAGCTCGAGAGCGTGGCGCCGGCGATGCGCGCCGTGCTCGACGTGCTGCCGCGCATAGCGGCGGCGGACGCCACGGTCCTGCTGCGCGGTGAGAACGGCACCGGCAAGGGCGTCATCGCCCGCGCCCTGCACGCCGGCAGCGCGCGCGCGACGCGCCCGTTCATCACCGTCAACTGTCCCACGCTTTCGGAAGAGCTGCTGGCGAGCGAGCTTTTTGGGCACGCCCGCGGCGCGTTCACCGGCGCGGTGCGCGACCAGCCCGGCCGGGTCGAGGCCGCCGACGGCGGCACCCTGCTGCTCGACGAGATCGGCGAGATCTCGCCCGGCCTGCAGGCGAAGCTGTTGCGCTTTCTCCAGGAGCGCGAGTTCGAGCGCGTCGGCGAGAGCGAGACCCGCCGCGCCGACGTCCGCATCCTCGCCGCCACCAACCGCGATCTCGATGCCGACGTCCGCAGCGGGCGCTTCCGCGAGGATCTGCTCTATCGGTTGAACGTGGTCGAGGTGCGCCTGCCGCCACTGCGCGAGCGCGCCGAGGACATCCTGCGCCTGGCGCGGCACTTCCTCGCCTTCTTCGCCCGCGCCGCCAAGCGGCCGGTGCCCGAACTGTCGCCGGCCGCGGCCCAGGCGCTGGTCGCCTACGCCTGGCCGGGCAACGTGCGCGAGCTGCGGAACGCCATCGAGCGCGCGCTCATCCTCTGGCCCGCCACCGTCATCGAGCCCGCCGCGTTCCCCGCCCGTATCGCCGCCCAGCCCTCAACCGGTCCGCGACTGGGCGGCGACTACACGCTCGACGACATCGAGCGCGAGCACCTCCTACGCGTGGTCGCCCGCAGCGGCACGCTCGACGACGCCGCGCGCATCCTCGGGATCGACGCGTCGACGTTGTATCGGAAGCGGAGGAAGTACGAGGACAAGGCGTGAGCGGGTGCGCCAGTGAGCCGGTGCGCCAGTGCGCCGGTGCGCGAGGTGGACGGGTGCGCGAGTGCGCGGGTGCGCGAGTCCACGTCGCTTGCGCTCACGCGTTATCCGGAGGCGCGTACTCGCGCACCGGCGCACCGGCGCACCGGCGCACCGGCGCACCGGTCACCGGTCACCCCTTTCCTCCCACCGGCAGCGTGAACCAGAACGTGCTGCCACGGCCGACCGCGCTGTCGACGCCGATGGTGCCGCCGTGGGCGGTGACGATCTCGCGCGCGATGGACAGGCCGAGGCCGGCGCCGCCCGGGGCGTCGTTGCCCTGGGCGAACTTGTCGAAGATGATCTGTTGACGCTCGGCAGCGATGCCGGGGCCCTCGTCGTGTACCTCGACCCGCACCGCGCCGTCGGATGCCGCGGCGCGCACGGTGACGGTGGCGCCGGGCGGCGAGTGGCGGATCGCGTTGGTCAGCAGGTTGGCGAAGACCAGGTGCAGGCGGTCTTCGTCCACCGCCACGTCCGGCAGGCCCGGTGCGACCTCGCCGGCGAGCGGCACGCGGCGCTCGGCGGCGACGCTGCGCTGCGCGTCGAGCGCCTCGTCGACGACATCGCGCAAGGCGACCGTCCGCCGTTGCAACGAGAGGCGCCCGCCCTGCAGCTTGGCGAGATCGAGCAGCTCGTCGACGATGCGCTGCAGCCGCTCGCAGTCCTCGCGCGCGGCCTGCAGGAGGTCGGCCTGGCGGTCGGTGAGGGGGCCCGCGGTCTCCTCCAGGCAGAGGTGGATCGCCATGTGGAGCGATGTGAGCGGGGTGCGGAACTCGTGCGCCACGGTGGCGACCAGGTCGTTCTTCAACTGATCGACGCGGTGCAGGCTGGTGACGTCCTGCAGGGTGACGGTCGCGCCCGAGACGTTGCCCTGCTCGCCGTACACCGGCGTGGCGCGGGGCAGGTAGTAGAGATCGCCGTCGCTGCCCGACGCGCGCCGCACGGCGTCGCCGAAGAGGCTCGGTACGTAAGCGCCGCGTCCGCTCAGCACGTGACCGCGCGCGTCCTCGATCGCGGCGCGCAGCGTCGGCTCCAGGTGTTCGAGGGCCGCGCGCGGGCTGCGCCCCTGGCCGAACCCCAGCAGCTCCTCGGCGGCGCGGTTGACGATCAGGACCTCGCCTTCGGCGTCGAACACCAGCACGGCGTCGGGCAGACTGTCGACCGCCGATTGCGCGGCCTGCTGCGCCAGCAAGAGCTCGCCGAGCGAGCTGCGGCGGTAGCGGTCGATGCGTTCGGCCATCACGTTGAACGTCGCGGCGAGCTGCGCCACCTCGTCGGAGCCTTCGACCGGCGCGCGGGCGCTGAAGTCGCCACTGCCGATGCGATCCACCGCGGTGCGCAGGACGCCCACCGGCTGGAGCAGGCGCCGGGTGAGGAGGGAGGACAGCAGGACGCCGATGACGAGCGCGGCGATGGCGGCGAGGAGCATCCCCGAGACGGTGCGGGCGGCCTGCGTGCGCGCACGGTCGCTCTTGCGCACCATGGCGTCCTGGTTGAGGTCGAGCAGGCGGGTGGCGGCCGCGCGCACGGCGAGGAAACCCGGCCCCAGCTCCCTGGCGTAGAGCGCCCGCGCCTCGACGGTATCGAGGGTGGGGAGGGTGGCGATCCGCTCGCGATAGCGCGCCCACTGCTGGCCGATCTCGGCGACGATGCCCTGTTCGCCGGGCTCGGTGACGTTGCCCTGCTCGACCGCCAGCTCCGCCGCGAAGCGCTGCGTCTCGCGCTCGATCGTCGCCGCCTCCAGCGGCTGGAACGCCGTCAGGTGCAGCAGCGCGGCGCGGTCGATTGCCTCGATCGCCTCGCCCATGCGCTGCGCCGCCAGCACGCTGCGATAGTTCTCGTCGAGAATCGCCGTGGCGCCGGCGCCGAGCAACGTCGTGGTGCGGACGGCGACGAAGGCGATCAGCAGCAGCGCCAGGCCGAGCGGCGCCTGCGCCAGCAGCACCTTGAGGCGAAAGCTCACGCTTCCTCCTCGCGGTCGAGGGCGACGACGTGGAGATCGAAGTCGTCGCCGGCGCGCAGCATGCGCTGCACGAACGTGAGCCCGAGGCGATGCCGCCACCACGGCTGCGACGAGCGGCCGACGAGGATGTGGGAGACGCCGTGACCGCGCGCGAACTGGAGCAGCGCCGGCACCGCGTCGCGGGCCTGCAGGCGGCGCACCTGCGCGCCGAGCTCGGTGGCGCGCTCGATGTTGTCGATGAGGCGCCGTTGCGCCTCCGAGTCGATGCGCATCGGCGCCTCGCCCGGAGTCTCGACGTAGACGACGAACCAGTCCGTGTTGAGCCGTCCGGCCATGCGCGAGCCGCGCCGCAGCAGCTCGGCGGCGCGCGGCGACGCCGAGGCGAGGCACACCATCACGCGGCCGCCGGTCGACACCCGCGCGTCGGTCCGGCTGGGCGCGGCGGTGGCGCGCGAGTCGAGCCGCTCCGCCACCTCGCGCAACGCCAGCTCGCGCAGGCTGGAGAGATTCTCCTCGTTGAAGAAATGGCGCAGCGCCCACTCCACCTTGTCGGGGGCGTAGATCTTGCCGCTGCGCAGGCGCTCGAGCAGGTCCTCGGCGTCGAGATCCAGGTTCACCACCTGATCGGCCTGCTTCAGAAGCGTGTCGGGGACGGTCTCGCGGATCGTCACGCCGGTGGCGCGCTCGACGACGTCCTTGAGGCTCTCGAGGTGTTGGACGTTGAAAGCGCAGATGACGTTGATGCCGGCGGCGAGCAGCTCGAGCACGTCCTGGTAGCGCTTGCGGTTGCGCGAGCCGGGCACGTTGGTGTGGGCGATCTCGTCGACGATCGCCACCTGCGGCCGGCGGGCGAGCACCGCGTCGAGATCCATCTCCTCGACGGACAGGCCGCGGTACGCGACGCGGTGCCGCGGCACCGCTTCGAGGCCGTCGAGCAGCGCCGCGGTGTCGCCGCGCCCGTGCGTCTCGACGAACCCGAGCACGACGTCGACGCCGCGCTGGCGCAGCGCGTGCGCCTCCTCGAGCATGCGGTACGTCTTGCCCACGCCGGCCGCCGGCCCGATGTAGACCTTCAGCCGCCCGCGCTTGGCGCGCTCGACGAGCTCGAGAAAGTCTTCGGGTCGGCGGTGCTCGGTCACGGTGATGCTCGCTGCCCGCCGGGCGCCCGATCATGTCGGCCGATATCTTGGAGACAACACCGCGGGCCGCGTGACGCTCGACCCGCCATGGCTGCGCCGCCTCGCGCAATGACCCGTGCGGCGGTCACGAAATCTTCCCGAACTGTCGGTCCAACGCCAGATTCACCAACAGCACGTTCACCCTGGGCTCCCCCAGGACGCCGAAAGTACGGCCTTCGATGTTCGCTTCGATCAGCGCTTGGACGCGCTCGGGGGCGACGTTGCGGGCGTGCGCCAGGCGCGGCACCTGCCACAACGCCGCGGCGGGGGAGAGGTGCGGATCGAGTCCGCTGGCCGAGGCGGTGACGAGGTCCGCGGGAATCGGGCCGCGTGCGTCCGGATTCGTCTCCTTCAGGCGCGCGATGTCGGCGCTGATGCGGTCGCGCAGCTTCTGCGACGTCGGGCCGAGGTTCGAGCCCGAGGACGCGGTCGCGTCGTACCCATCGCTGCCCGCCGCCGACGGCCGCGGCCACAGATACTCGGGGCGGGTGAAGGCCTGGCCGATCAGCTCGGAGCCGACGATGGTGCCCTTCTCGTCGCCCACCAGGCTGCCGTTGGCGCGATAGGGGAACAGCAGTTGCGCCGCCCCGGTCATGCCGAGCGGATAGATCACACCGGTGAGCACCAGGGTCATCAGGGTGAGGCGCAGGGCGATCTGAATGATGGAGCCCATTGGCTTCCTCCTCCTACACCAGGCCGGCCGCGGTGAGCAGCAGGTCGATCAGCTTGATGCCGACGAACGGCGCGACGACGCCGCCGACGCCGTAGATCAGCAGCGAGCGGCGCAGCAGCGCTGCCGCGCCGAGCGGGCGGTACTGCACGCCGCGCAGCGCCAGCGGGATCAGCAGGATGATGATGATCGCGTTGAAGATCACCGCCGAGAGGATGGCGCTCAGCGGCGAGGTGAGGTGCATGACGTCGAGCGCCTTCATCTCCGGGTAGGCGACGACGAACATCGCCGGCAGGATGGCGAAATACTTGGCGACGTCGTTGGCGATCGAGAACGTGGTCAGGCAGCCGCGCGTCATGAGGAGTTGCTTGCCGACCTCGACCACCTCCAGCAGCTTGGTCGGATTCGAGTCGAGGTCGACCATGTTGCCGGCCTCCTTCGCCGCCTGGGTGCCGGTGTTCATCGCCACGCCGACATCGGCCTGGGCGAGCGCCGGCGCGTCGTTGGTGCCGTCGCCGGTCATCGCCACCAGCTTGCCCTTGGCCTGTTCCTCCTTGATCAGTTGCATCTTCGCCTCCGGCGTCGCCTCGGCGAGGAAGTCGTCCACCCCCGCCTCGCGCGCAATCGCCGCCGCGGTGCGCGGGTTGTCGCCGGTGATCATCACCGTGCGAATGCCCATGGCACGGAAGCGGTCGAAGCGCTCCTTGATGCCGCCCTTCACCACGTCCTTGAGATGAATGATGCCGAGTAGGCGATTGCCGTCGGCGACCGCCAGCGGCGTGCCGCCGGTGTCGGCGATGCGATGGACGATGGCATCGAGGCCGACGGGCGGGTGGCCGCCGAGTTTCTCCACGTGCGCCAGCACGGCGTCGACCGCGCCCTTGCGCACCTGACGCCCGTCGAGGTCGCAGCCGCTCATGCGAGTGTGGGCGCTGAAGGGAATGAACACCGCGCCCAGTTCGCGCACGTCGCGGCCGCGCAGCTTGTACTGCTCCTTCACCAGGACGACGATCGAGCGGCCCTCCGGCGTCTCGTCGGCGAGGCTGGCGAGCTGGGCCGCGTCGGCGAGCGCGAGCTCATCGATCCCGCCGGCCGGGATCAGCTCCGTCGCCATGCGATTGCCGAGGGTGATGGTGCCGGTCTTGTCGAGCAGCAGCGTGTCGACGTCGCCCGCCGCCTCCACCGCCCGTCCGCTCATCGCCAGCACGTTCTTGCGCAGCAGGCGGTCCATGCCGGCGATGCCGATCGCCGACAGCAGGCCGCCGATCGTGGTCGGGATCAGGCACACCAGCAGGGCGACGATGACGGTCACCGTCAGGGTGATGTTCGAGTAGAGCGCGATCGGCACCAGCGTCGCGCAGGCGATGAGGAAGATGATCGTCAGCCCGACAAGGAGGATGTGGAGGGCAATCTCGTTCGGCGTCTTCTGCCGCGCCGCGCCCTCGACCAGCGCGATCATGCGATCGAGGAACGAATGGCCGGGATCGGCGGTGATGCGGACGACGATGCGATCCGACAGCACCCTGGTGCCGCCGGTGACGGCCGAGCGGTCGCCGCCGCTCTCGCGGATCACCGGCGCCGACTCGCCGGTGATCGCCGACTCGTCCACCGAGGCGATGCCTTCGATCACGTCGCCGTCACCGGGAATCAGCTCGCCGGCCTCGACGACGACCGTATCGCCCTTGCGCAGCCGCGAGGCCGGCACGGCCTCCTCGCGACCACCGCTCAGCCGGCGCGCCACGGCGTCCTTGCGCATCTTGCGCAGGGTCGCCGCCTGCGCCTGACCGCGCCCTTCCGCCACCGCCTCGGCGAAGTTGGCGAAGACGACGGTGAACCAGAGCCAGAGGCTGACGCTGGCGGTGAACCACAGCGGCGCGGTGTGGACGCCGGCGATCAGGTCGCGCAGAAGGACGAGCGTCGTCAGCACGCTGCCGATCTCGACGACGAACATGACGGGGTTCTTCGCCACGTGCCGCGGCGCCAGCTTGCGCAGGCTGGCGATCGCGGCGGGGCCGACGATCGCTGGGTCTAGCAACGAGAATTCTCGAACCTTGCTCATCCCTCTCCTCGATCCTTCACACGCAGGAACGGACTCTCCGCTACTCCGCGCCTCGGTGTGAAAATTCCGGGCATCAAAAGAGCCGTCCGGCGTCGGCGAGGAAGTGCTCGGCGATCGGCCCGAGCGCGAGCGCGGGGAAGAAGGTCAGCGCACCGACAATCACGATCACGCCGATGAGCAGGACGACGAACAGTCCGCCGTCGGTGGGGAACGTGCCGGCGGATGGTGGCACCGTCTTCTTGCCGACCAGCGAGCCGCCGATCGCGAGCATCGGCACCATCATCAGAAAGCGGCCGGCGAGCATCGTCAGGCCGAGGGTCGTGTTGTACCAGGGCGTGTTGGCGCTGACGCCGGCGAACGCCGAGCCGTTGTTCCCGGCGCCGCTGGTGAACGCGTACAGGATCTCGCTCAGGCCGTGCGGGCCGGCGTTGTTGAGCGACGACAGGCCGTATGGCGCCACCGCCGACCAGGCCGAGAAGCCGAGGATGACGAGCGGGAAGATCAGCACGTACAGCATCGCCAGCTTGATCTCGCGCTGCTCGATCTTCTTGCCGAGGTACTCGGGCGTGCGCCCGACCATCAGGCCGGCGATGAACACCGCGAGCAGGACCATCACCAACATCCCGTAGAGTCCCGCGCCGACGCCGCCGAAGATCACCTCACCGAGCATGATGTTGACCAGTGGCACGAGGCCGCCGATCGGGGTGAAGCTGTCGTGCATCGCGTTGACCGCGCCGCAGGACGCATCGGTGGTCGCCGTCGCGTAGAGCGCGGAGTTGGCGACGCCGAAGCGCACCTCCTTGCCCTCCATGTTGCCGGCACTCTGATCGATCGCGAGGCCGTGCATCACCGGGTTGCCCGCTGCTTCGAAGCGATAGGCGACGCCGACGCCGACGAGAAAGAGGATCGCCATGGCGGTGAAGAGCGCCCAGCCCTGCTTCTGGGCGCGGGCCATGCGGCCGAAGGTGTAGGTGAGCCCGGCCGGGATGGCGAAGATCATCCACATCGAGAGGAGGTTCGTCAGCGGCGTCGGATTCTCGAACGGATGCGCCGCATTGGCGTTGAAGAAGCCACCGCCGTTGGTGCCGAGTTGCTTGATCGCCTCCTGCGAGGCGACCGGCCCGAGCGCCAGCGTCTGCTTGGCGCCCTCGAGCGTGGTCACCTCGAGGTAGGGGCTGAGGTTCTGGATGACGCCGAGCGCGACGAGCACGAGTCCGATTGCGACGCTGAGGGGCAGCAGGACGTAGAGAGTGGCGCGGATGACATCGACCCAGAAATTCCCGATGCCCGGACCGCCGTCGGCGGCCGGGCGTCGGGTCAGGCCGCGCGCCAGCGCCACCGCCGCGGCGATGCCGACGGCGGCCGAGGTGAAGTTGTGCCAGGCGAGCCCCGCCATCTGGGTGAGGTAGCTCATCGTCGCTTCGCCGACGTAGCCCTGCCAGTTGGTGTTGGTGGTGAAGCTCACCGCCGTGTTGAAGGAGGAATCCGGGCTCACGGCGGGCAGGTGCTGCGGGTTGAACGGCAGCACGCCCTGCAGGCGCTGGATCGCGTAGGTGACGAGCACGCCGAAGGCGCTGAAGACGAGCAGGGACAGCGCATACTCCGTCCACGGCTGCTCGCGCCGCGCGTCGACGCCGCACAGACGGCACAACCCGCGCTCGAGCGGCCCGAACATCCGCGGCAGCGGCTGCCGCGCGTCCTCGAGCACGTCGTACATGTAGACGCCGAGGGGCTTCGTCATCGCGAGGACGGCGAGCGAGAAGAGAACGATCTGCGACCAGCCGACGAGGTTCATCACCGGTTCCTCAGAAGCGCTCGGGGCGCAGCAGCGCGTACACGAGGTAGGCGCCGATCAGGACGGCGAGCACGCCGCCGACGACGTAGTCCAGGGCCATGCCGTTCTCCTCAGAGTTTGTCGCAACCGCGAACGTACGCGGCGGCGATGACGAAGAACGTCACGGTCACGAGGATGAAAATCAGGTCTGCCATTCGTCAGCCTCCGAATCCCCGTTCAGCAAGCGCGGCGCCAGCGGTGCGAGTGGCGGTCGGAATGGAATCGCGCTCTTCCGCAGTGCAGTCTGCACGACCGATGCTGGGACGACGGCGCAAGGGCGAGAGTTCGGCGCTGGAATCCTCGTCGATCGCGAAGTTGGCGTCGTGCGGATCGCCCGCAGAGCATCCGCGACCGTGGCCCAACATGCGCTTCGCCAACGGACTCGCCCGTCGCCGCGGAAGTGGGGACCGAGCGCGCGACCTGGATCAGTCCTTGCTCCGCGCCGTGAATGGATACCGAGCAGATGTTCGACGGACCTTCACGTCATCGTCTACCCGCCGAGGCATCGCCTCCCCCGCGCATAAAGGCAGCGCTTGAGGGCCGCGCTCCTGCGTGGCCGCACCCGTGCGCGTCGTCGCGAGCACGGCGCCGCGGGAGCGGCGCCCTCCAGCGCCATCATGCGTCACCGGCGCGGCGTGCAGCAGCACCGCCGCAGATCGATCGCCGGGGAAGGAGAACCACCAATTAGCGAAGGAGGATCGACCGAACACCGACTCTGATCAGCCTCGGCATGCCATGCAGTTTGCACGAGGGCCGACACGAGCCTCGACCTGAGGTAGATGCCGAGCGCAGGAACCGCGGACAATCGCCACGTTGCGCCTCGTGCATTCCGCACGTTGGGATGCCGGCGCGGCGCGCTGGGCCGTGCAGCTATGCTCTGCCCACGCCGACGGCGGTGTACAGTCGGAAAACGCGATCGGCTGGAGTGATCCTTGCTGTCGAGCGGGCGATGCTCGATCTCACCTTGTGCGCGTTCGCCCGGTGGCGGTGTTGATGCTCGCGCCCGTACACGAGCCCGAGTACGTCCACCCAGTCATTCACCCGATCGAGCTCTCGACGGAGGCGGAAGACGCCGCGCCGCGGGGCAGACGTCTCATGGTGCTCTCGCTCACCGCGTTGGGCATCGTCTACGGCGATATCGGAACGAGTCCCCTCTACGCCGTCCGTGAGTGCTTCTACGGCTCCCACCGTGTTCTCGTGACGCCCGCCAATATCCTTGGTGTGCTGTCGCTGATCTTCTGGTCCTTGGTGATCGTCGTCACCGTCAAGTACCACGTCTACATCATCCGGGCGGACAACCACGGCGAGGGCGGCATCCTCGCACTGATGGCGCTGGTGCGCGCCAAAGTGGCGGGACGGGCGCAGTGGGTCGTCGTCCTCCTCGGCTTGTTCGGCGCCTCGCTTCTCTACGCCGATGGCGTGCTCACCCCAGCCATCTCGGTTCTCGGGGCGGTCGAAGGGTTGGAGGTGATCAATCCCCTCTTCAGCGAGTACGTCACACCGGCCAGCGTCGTCATTCTGATCGGCCTGTTTCTCTTTCAACGCCGGGGCACGGCCGGCGTCGGAGCGGTGTTCGGACCCGTCACGCTGGTCTGGTTTTCGACCATCGCCATCCTCGGCATCGGCAGCATCGTTCGGAACCCCGGTGTGGTGGTGGCCGTCAATCCGCTGCACGCGGTGCACTTCTTCATCGCCAACGGCCTGGGCGCCTTCCTCGTTCTCGGCGCGGTCTTTCTCGTTGCGACCGGTGGCGAAGCGCTCTACGCGGATCTCGGCCACTTCGGTGAGCGGCCGATTCAGATCGACTGGTTCTGTCTCGTCGGGCCGGCGCTCCTGCTCAACTACTTCGGTCAGGGCGCGCTGTTGCTGGCCCATCCCGAAGCGGCGCAAAACCCGTTCTTCCTGCTGGCCCCGGAGTGGGGCCGCCTCCCGCTGCTGATCCTGGCTACGCTGGCGGCCATCATCGCCTCCCAGGCGATCATTTCCGGCGCCTTTTCCCTGACCCGACAGGCGGTGCAACTGGGGTACCTGCCGCGCCTCACCATCATCCACACTTCGGCGACCGACATCGGTCAGATCTACGTCCCCGGCATCAACTGGGCGCTGATGGCGGTCACGATCTGGGTGGTGATCCACTTTCGCAGCTCGACCGACGTGGCGGGCGCCTACGGCGTCGCCTTGACGATGACCATGCTGATCACGACGCTGCTGTCCTTCGTGGTCGCCCGTCGGTTGTGGGGCTGGAGCCTCTGGCTCGCGACTGCCGTCACCGCAACCTTCCTGGTCGCCGACGTTTCCTTCTTCGCCGCCACCATCGTGAAGATCTTCGCCGGCGGCTGGTTCCCGATCGTGATCGGCGCCCTCGTGTTCCTGTTGATGACGACCTGGCGTCGCGGGCGGCAGATTCTCGCCCAACGCCTGCAGGCCGGCCAGTTGCCGCTGCCGGATTTCGTGCTCGACCTGCAGGCCAGCAATCTCCCGCGCATGAAGGGCACCGCCATCTTCATGACCGGCAACACCGACGGCACGCCGCAAACGCTGCTCCACCACATCAAGCACAACCGCATGCTCCACGAGCGGGTCGTGCTGGTGACCGTCGTGACGGAAGAGATTCCGCACGTGCCGCCGGTGCAGCGGCTCGAATTCACGGCGCTCGGCAGCAACGTCTTTCGCGTCATCGGGCACTACGGCTTCATGGAAGATCCGGACGTGCCGGCGCTGCTGGAGGGATGTGCCCAGTACGGTCTCGACTTCGACCCGATGACGTCCTCGTACTTCCTCGGCCACGAAACGCTGGTGACCAGCAAACGTCCGGGTATGCTCGCGTGGCGGGAGCAATTGTTCGCCATCATGTCCCGCAACGCGCTGCGGGCGACCACCTACTTCCACATTCCCCCCAACCGCGTCGTCGAACTGGGCGCCATGGTCGAGTTGTAAGGGCGCCGACGTCGAGCTCCCGCGTTTCGTGCACTCTGCACGGGGCGCCTCTGCACACGGCGGCGCGGGCGAATAGAGACCAGGAACCGTGCCGAATCGGGAAGTTGTCGGCGGGCATCTCGCACCTCGGACCCCGGCATGGGACCGCACGGCGTGCATCGTGCTCGGCGCAACGCCGTCGCCAATCGGCGGCTGGAAGGGGACGCAGGCTGGTTCGGTCCTTGCTCTGGATCCAGGATGGATCGGAGGAACCGATGATCGACTACACGCTGTTCGCATTCACGCTGGCGATCCTCCTCGTCGGCATCTGGTACGCCTGCACCAGCGCCAACATCTCCGGCAGAAATGACGTCGAGGACGACGGACGTGGCAATCCCTCGCCACCGCCACCGCTGCGCTTTGGAATCCGCCGTCGCGGCAGCGCCAAGGACCCCAAGCCGACCAAGTCAGCGGAGTAGCGCGGCGCAGCGCCCGTTTCGGCCGATCCGCTTTTCGCCGCGCTCGGCGACGCGCGCGAGCCGCTCTACCCCGATGCGAAGCGCGTTCATCCAACGACCGGCGATCACCCACGCGATGAACCACATCCCGCTGGAGGCACAGCGATGAAGAAGATCGAAGCCATCATCCCCCGGTTCGAGCTGGACGACGTGCGCGAGATGCTGATCGCCGCCGGGTCGATGGGATGTCCGTGACCGAGATCAAGGTGCTCGACCCGCTCGGTGGGACCGCCTGCTATCGCGGCGCGACGTACGAGGTGTCCTTCGTCCCGCGCTGCACGATCGAGGTGGTCGTTGCCGCGGAACGGGTGGCGCGCTGCCTGGACGTCATGCGCGCGCACCTCGCCGGTGCGCTCGAGCTGGCGGTCCACGGGCTCGACGACCTGATCCGCATCCGCACCGGCCAACACGCCTCCCGCGCCGCGTGAGCTCGGGGAAATTCGCCGCGCTTCAGCGTCGCCCGCGTTCGCCGCGAGCGCGCGCGCCCTTTGCCAGCAGACGCGCCAGGCGCTCGACGCCGCTGCGGATCTCGCGTTCGTCGAGCGCGGCGTAGCCGAGCAGCAGGCCGGCGCGCGGCGGCGGCGTGTCGTAGAATACGGATACCGAGTAGATGCCGACGCCGACCTCGGCGGCGGCGCGGGTCAGGGCGCCGACCTGGGACGGCGGCAGGTCGCGCAGCCACAGCACCAGGTGCATGCCGGCGTTGGCGCCGCTGATCTCCACCGCGTCGCCGAGCGTGCGCTCGAGCGCATCAAGCAGCGCCGCGCGGCGCGCGCCGATGCGGGTGCGCGATCGTCGCAGGTGGCGCTCGAAATCGCCGCTGGCGATGAAGTCGGCGAGCGCGTCCTGCTCCAGCACCGGCGAGCCGCCGTCGGCGATTGCCTTGGCGCGGATCAGCGGCTCGATCAGCGCCGGCGGGGCGACGGCGTAGCCGATGCGCAGCGCCGGAAACATCACCTTCGAGCAGGTGGCGACGTAGAGCACGCGCCGCCGCTCGTCGAGCGCCTTCAGCGCCTCCAACGGCCGGCCGGCGAAGCGGAACTCGCTGTCGTAATCGTCCTCGACGATCCAGGCGTCCGAGCGCGCCGCCCAGTCGAGCAGGGCGACGCGGCGGCGGTACGGCATCACGCCGCCGAGCGGGTATTGATGCGACGGCGTGACGTAGACGAGCCGCGCCGCCCGTCCGGCGTCGCCGAGCACGGCGGGATCGAATCCCTCCTCGTCCACCGCCGCCCACACCAGCTCGGCGCCGGCGGCGCGCAAGGCGTGGCGCGCGCCCTCGAAGCCGGGTTCCTCGACCACGGCGCGGTCGCCGCGTTCGAGCAGGACGCGGGCACTCAGATCGAGCGCCTGCTGCGAGCCGTTGACGATCAGGATCTCGTCCGGCTCGCAGGCGATGCCGCGGGCGCGCCGCAGATAGCCGGCGAGCGCCGCGCGCAGCGCCGGCGATCCCTGGCGATGACCGTAGTCGTAGGCGCGCGCGGACGCGCGGCGGGCGGGAAAG
>JADMIO012752997.1_pt1 | contig 14143 bp, 9 predicted proteins | sample 8958161 | NCBI WGS metagenome assembly JADMIO01 (sample SAMN16585339, study PRJNA669376) | soil metagenome | isolation source: Crop rotation soil | place: USA: Cullars Rotation, Alabama | collected 2011 | reverse complement strand
CCGTCAGAGTCGCGACCACCATTGTTGCGTCCGGGAAAGATGGGGCATCCGGGGTAAGTCATCATCACCACCGTCGGATGCTTTCCATTTCGAGCGCGCGCGAGCTGGTCCACGCGCGGCCAGTACTGCGCCATGTGCGAATCTCCCCAGAAGAGGAGAGTGTTGCTGTCATCCTGGTGAAGTTGATACAGTCGTCCGCCGTTTGGCGACCGCTTGTTGTTCGGAATCTCCAGACCCTCTCCCCACCTTTCATAAATCGTCTCGGCCGCCGGCTGGAGTCTCGGCCCCACCGGACCGTTATACGTGGCGAGTCCCAACAGTGCAGTGGCAACGAGACCGGGCACGAGAATCATCACCGCTTTTTTCTTTCTATTGCCGAAGCGTATCGGCTTCTCCACAAACTGGTACGTCGCTGCAGCGAGCACGATCGATACCGGGATCACCGCAATCGCATACCAAGCCGGAAGAACTTCTTCGAACAGAAGCCATCCATATACGATTATTGGCCAGTGCCAGAGGTAAAGCGGATAGCTGATGAGCCCGAGTGCAACCAGTGGACGACTGCTCAACACCGTGCGATTGACCAGCGCTGCTGGTCCCGCTGCTATCAGCAGCAGCGTGCCGACAACTGGCATCACACCCTTGAAGCCCGGCCACAGGTCGTACGGGTGTACGATCGCAATCGTCAGCACTATCAGCGCAGCGCCGGCGATCGACATCACGTCGCGAAATCGCGGCGACATGTTCCGGTACTTCTGGCCGATCGAGTCGGTGGAATTTTCTATCTGCAGAAGAAGCGCGCCGGAAAGAATTTCCCAGAAGCGGGCGAGCGGCAGATAAAAGGCTGCAGGCACGCCGGAATGTCTTACCTGATAGATGTTGATGACGAACGATATCTCGATGATCGCAATGATCGTCCATCGTACATTCCGCTTTGTTCGCCACACCAGGAGCATGGTGAGCGGCCAGATGAGATAGAACTGTTCCTCAACCGCCAGTGACCATAGGTGCAGCAGCGGCTTGTCGGCTTCGTCCCAGTAGCCGAGGCCGTGGTAGAAAACAAAATTCGAGACGAAGGTAGAGCCGCTGAGAATGTCACGTCCAAGAACCCAGAACTCGCGCGCGTACATGAACATCCATCCAGCGAGCCATGCTGCGAGGAGCACCACGAGAAGCGCGGGTACGATGCGCTTGATGCGTCGCGAGTAAAATCCGCGGATTGTGAAATCGCCTTTCTCGAGTGCGCGAACGATGATCCCGGTAATGAGATATCCCGAGATGACGAAGAACACGTCGACACCCGCAAATCCGCCGTGAATGAGCGGAACACCAAGATGAAAGAGAACGACGGCTGCAACGGCGACAGCGCGTATTCCGTCGATGTCTCTTCGATACTCTGCGCCACGAGGGTGCGGCGCAGTCACATCTGCTACTCCCAAAATCAGAACTGGAAGTAGATGAACGCTTTAGCCTCGGTAGAAATACCGAGCAGCCAGATGGCCATGCATGTCGCGTAGTACACAGGCCACCGCACCCATATCGGCTGCAGCCTGAATTGCTTCAGGACGTTGATGCGAGTCGACACGAGCTCGAGCGTCATCAATCCGCCGATCAACAGGAAGCAGTAAAAAACCTCGAACTTGGATATTCCTTCGGCGCGAATTGCATCGGGAACGACCTGATGCAATGTGGGAACGGCGATCGCTGCGCGAAGGACGTGAAGCGCGTCATTCAGCGTGTGCGCGCGGAAGAAAACCCACGCGATGCAGATGAGCGTGAAGGTGATCAGTGTGCTGATGACTGCATGGAGTCGTGGCGCACGGCTCAGACCAATTGCCCGATTGAATGATTCACGCGCGCGCTGAGTGAGGAGCGAAAAGATGAGATAGAATCCGTTGAGCCCGCCCCAGATCACGAACGTCCAGTTGGCGCCGTGCCACAATCCGCTCAACAAGAACGTGATGAAGAGATTGAAATACCACCTCGGCACCTCGACCCGGTTGCCGCCGAGCGGGATGTAGACGTAGTCGCGAAACCATGAGGACAGCGAGATGTGCCAGCGGCTCCAGAATTCGCTGATCGATCGCGAGAGATATGGCCGGTCGAAGTTGTTCATCAGCCGGAAGCCCATCACTTCCGCGGTTCCGATGGCGACGAGCGAATAGCCGGCGAAGTCGCAATAGATCTGGAACGCAAAGAAGAATGTCGCGACGACCAGCGACAATCCCTGGAAATCAGTCGGAGTCGTGTAGACCACGTTCACGTAACGCGCGAGCCGGTCGGCGATGACGACCTTCATGAAAAGTCCCATCGCCATTTTTCGGAGGCCGCTGGTTACGCGCTCGTACTCGAAGAAATGTTTCTCGTAGAACTGATGCAGCAGATTCTGCGGACGCTCGATAGGACCGGCGACGAGCTGCGGGAAGAACATGACGTACAGCGCATAAATGCCGAGATTGCGTTCTGCCTGCTGTCGTCCGCGGTACACCTCGATGGTGTACGACATTGCCTGAAACGTGTGAAACGAAAGTCCAATCGGGAGAATTATTCCGAGAATCGGAAATTCATACGGCCAGTGAAAAACTTCCGCGATGGCGTTCGCGTTGGACGTGAGAAAATTGAAGTACTTGAAGACAGCGAGCACGCCGACGTTTGCGACGATGCTCATCACCAGCCACAGCTTTCTTCGTTTCCCTTCTGCGTTCTCGATCAGGATTCCCGCCGCGTAATCGATCGCGATGGTGAAAAACAGGATGAGGATGTAGACGGGAATGAACGCCATGTAGAAGTAGCAGCTCGCTGCGAGCAGCCACGCCCTTTCCCGCCCAGCGCCATCGGTGGGGCAGGACGAAATAGATCGTCGCCACCACCGGAAAAAAGATCAGGAAGGTGAAGGAGTTGAAAAGCAATTATTATCAGCGGGCAGGTGTGCGGAAAATTTAACGGCGCCTGCAGTCCATGAAGCAACAACCCTTGCCTTTTGTGCCGCGGATTTGATACTTCGGGACCTGGCCACTGATCATCCGGAATCCGCCGCGTGCTGTTCTTCGCCGACAAAATAACGATCCCGCTCATTCGTGAAGGCGGGAAGAAATCCATCCTCGAGATCGGGTCTTCCTACGGCAACAGCATCAGGCCGATTCTCGAGCTCGGCGACATCAATGTCTCGGTCATCGATCCATGCATCGACGCCGACCTTTACCGCGAGTTCGGATCGAAAATCCGCCTGCACAAAGGGCTGAGCCTCGATATCCTGCCGCACCTCGAAGGCTCATTCGATTGCATTTTCATCGACGGCGATCACAACTGGTACACCGTCTACAACGAGCTGAGGTACATCGAGCAGCGAGATCTGCTCAAGCCCGATGGAATCATCTTCATCCATGACATCGGCTGGCCATATGGACGCCGCGACATGTACTACGACCCGAGCACGATTCCTCAGGAATTCATAAACCCGCATGCACAGCGCGGGATGCAGAAAGGCAAATCGAGGCTGCTCGAGAAAGGCGGCGTCAATGAAGGTCTCTTCAATGCTCTCGACGAGGGCGGCGAGCGCAACGGGGTCCGCACTGCGATTGAGGATTACCTGAAGCAGTCGGGCAACGAGTTCTACTTTGTGACTGACCCGAGAGAATTCGGATTTGGAATTCTTCTCCGGAAGTCAAAGGAGAACAGCTGGGCCAAAGCTGCGCGGCTTCGCATGAGAATCTTCCGTCAGATGCGCGTTGATCCTCTGCTCAAGCCGGTGGCGGATAGTGCGCAGCGTCTTCGATCGTCAGCGCCGGCAAATGCAATCCGTCGGGTGCGCAATTCGGTATTCGGGCGAACGGCCTGACTGTCGGGATGACGAGCGTCGATAAGGAGACTGGAAAGCCGACTCTCGAGAAGAAAGGCTATCGCATCGCCGTCGAGTACTGGGTAGGCAATCTCGGCAATCACCTCATTCAGATTTCCGGCGCACTGAACGTTGCGCAGAACACTCAGTCGACGTTGACGCTTCCCAAACACCCGCTCATAAAACTGAAGCACTTCGACTTCACGAGCTCATCCAACGTGAACTGCAACGATGTCGTTAAAGGCAGATTTTTTTATCAGACCGACTGCTTTCAATTTCCGGTGAGATACGACGTCGATCGGCGCCGGCTCTTTCGTGATTACCTGCTCGATCATCTGCAGCGAAAAACGCTGCGCGAGTCGTTGGCTGATCTCGTCTCGTCAAAAGACGACGATTTTGTTGGACCTGACACGCTTGTGATCAACATTCGGAGCGGCAGAGACATCTTCACTCCGGGCAAGCCGGCGCAGGACGATTACATGCAGCCGCCGCTTTCATTCTACAAGCGCATCATCGAATCACACGGCTATGATGATTGTTTGATCGTCACCACCGCCGACCGGTTGAATCCGTGCGTCGATGCCCTGCTCGCGTGGAAGCCGAGCATCCGCATCAAAAGGAACCCGAGCGTCAGAGGCGACCTGCGCACACTGCTGGCCGCGCGGCATCTGGTGATGTGTCATTCGAGCTTCAGCTGGTGCTTTGCGTTGATGTCGCGAAATCTCGAGGTGCTTCATCAGCCCGAGACTTTCCGCATCCTTGGCGTACCGGATTTATCGATCTACACGTATCACTTCGAGAATTACATCGTCCCCGGTGAGTGGACTTTCTCGGACGCGCAGCGCGATCTGATGCTCTCTCATCCCATCGATGCGGTGACTTTCACTCATCAGCCGGCACACGACAACGTCAATCCTGTTCCATCTGCGTTCTGGTGAAGCACCTTTCCCGCTGATGTGAGTTTTACGCGCGGTCGGTTAGCGGCTCGATTCGCGGCGACGGAGCAGCGGGCTCAACGTGACTCGGCGTTCGAGCCGGCTCATACCGGAACCAGCGATCCTTGTAGCGAAGAATCGGCGACTCGAAATACTTGAACGAGAGTCCTGCGAGCGCGATTGCAGCGCCCGAATACAGCGGAAACTTGAGGATCCACGAATGCCATTGCAGCCTCGACAACGCGCCGAATGACGCAAACGGAATTGCATGCCAGAAGTGATCGAACGCGTACTCGCTGATCAGGTTCGCGAGTGGGACGTGAAAGAGGTAGATGCCGTACGAAATGCTCCCGACGTAAATCACCCAGCGGTGGGTGAGAAGCTTGTCGAGCCATGCAGTTCGAAACGATCCATTCGCTGATTTGAGAACAAGGAACAGCGAGCACGGTCCCATCAACACGTAGCGCCACGAATAATCGACAGTGAGAGCGCTGACCAGCACGGCAAGCACGACCCACTCGACGAGCGAATTGTCGAATGGAGATTTTGTGAATGGCCTCCACGACACCCACGTTGCGCCCAGTGCGCCGAGTCCGAGTGAGCCCATTCGATTGAGGGTGCCGCTGTAGTTGTACATGCTGAGCGACGGCACGATCGAGAATTTGATCTGTGCATATCCAAAGAGAACAATCGCCGCGGTGATGAAGAGGAGCAGCGGTTTCTTTCGTCGCAGACTGATCGCGATGATTGGCCAGAACAGGTAGAACTGTTCTTCAACCGAGAGCGACCAGAGATAAAAGAGCTCGTTCTTGTGATGCGCCGCCTGAATGTCGGCAGCAGCATAGTTGAAAGTGTATGACGCGAGCGGCCCGATGAGCTGGCGAGCCATCGGATAATTCAGCGCAAAGAGAACCGCGAGCAGCGCGTAGTAAACCGGAAAGATTCTCAGCACGCGACGTCCGACAAATGCGCGATAGCTTTGCCCCCAGCTGTGTCCGGAGTCACGCAGCAGAATTCCCGTGATCAGGTAGCCGCTGATGACGAAGAACAGATCCACGCCGTAGTATCCGCCCGCGACGTGACCTGCGAGCGATCCGCCCAGGTGCTCGATGAGCACGAAGGTGATCGCAAGGAATCGAAGCCCATCGATTCTCGGACGATAGCTCAGGACTTCGCTATTCATTTCGCGTCATCGCGTCTGGGTGAATGCGGAATCCAGGAAAGTTGCCCGCGCACGAACGAACGATGCGGTGAGGTGATTGTTGTCCATGTAAACCGGCTTGCCGCCGTTCCATACCGTTGGGCATCGCGCGCCATCGCAAAGGACTTGAAGCGGATCGAGCAGGATTGCTCCAGACTGCTGTGCAACCTTGCGAAGTCTCTCGGTCACTGCGCCCGTCTTTGCGAGAATCTCGTCGCGCGTCACGAAGAGTCGTGGTGGTGCTTTCTCGATCCCCGGCATTCTCGATGGAATCATCGTCTGCGGATCGAATGCGTCGAGCTCCGGATTGGGAAGAACGATAAAAACTTTCTTGCCGGATGCAGTGAGTGACGCAAGCTCGCGCTCGAACATTTGAAAAACAGAGTCGACTTCCAGTCCTGATGTCTTCAGTGACGGTCCCGACTTTTCCGTCGTGAGAAATGTCGCCTGATTGGTCAGGTAATTCTCCCACGCGGCGGCATAAACCACGGTGCGAACGCGCGGGTCACTGATCAGTTTCATCGCAAGCTGGTGAAACCGGTCGCACTCGAATGGCTTTCCGGTAATCGGCGAATTCCCCGCCCGGCGCTCTACGTTTGGCATCGGCACGCAGCTGCCGTACGCAAAGAAAATCGTTTTGGGAAATGAAGGCGACGTGCGTGAGAGATCGAGCGCGCGCGGCCAGTACTGCTGAACATGCGAGTCGCCGATGAATGCAACGACGTCCTGTCTCGTTCCATTGATGGAGTCGAGGACAAGAGTTCCGCCGAACTTGTCGAGACCACCGTTAGTCGGATACTGCCAGTCGGCTCGCGCGTTGTCGACTGTCATCGCGGCATTGAATAGACGCGGCTCCAGCATTTTGCGATTGATAGCGAGACCAATCACGCCGGTTGCCGCGAGTGCGGGAAAGAGAATCATCGCGCTCCGTCGCTTGTGTGCGCCAAAGCGAATCGGAATTTCAACAACGCGGTATGTGACATAGGCGAGCAATATCGTCGCGGCAATTATTGCGAGCATCACACTGAGCTTTACCGGTGCACCGTTGACGAGCTTTGCACCGACCATCAGAGGCCAGTGCCACAGGTACATCGGATAGCTGATCAATCCGATTCCCACCATTGCCTTCGCGCCGAGAACATTGCGATTGAGCCATGTATCCGGGCCGGCGGCGATGATCAGGAATGCGCCGCCTACTGGAGCAATTGCCCACCATCCAGGCCACGACGTGGTACTTTCGACTGATGCGATCGCAATGATGATGAGAGCGATTCCGACAATCGACGCGATCTGTCGCGCGCCCTTGCTGATCGAGAGAGATCTCGTCTCGATGTGCGCGAGCAGTGCACCAGAGAGAATCTCCCAGAATCTCGCGCCGGGAAAATAAAATGCGCCAACGGTGTCGCCGTGTTGAACACGCCACACATTTGCAGCGAACGACAGTGTGACGATTGCAATCAATACCAACCCGACATTCCAGCGCCGTCGCCAAACCACAAATGCGATCGCCGGCCACAGCAGATAAAACTGTTCTTCGATGGCGAGCGACCACAGATGAAGCAGCGGCTTGTCGGGAGAATCGAAGTATCCCGACTCGCGCCACAAGAGAACGTTGGAGATGAATGCAGAGCCGCCAAAGGTATGCTTGCCCAGACTCTGATATTCGCCCGGCATGAGCGTGACCCAGCCGAGCACGAGGCAGAATGCGAGCACGACGAGCAGCGCAGGGAAAATGCGATTGATGCGGCGCGCGTAAAATTCCCTGAAGCTGAAGGTGCCCTTGCCGAGCGCGCGAAAAATCAATCCGGAAATCAGGTATCCGGAGATGACGAAGAAGATGTCGACGCCGATGAATCCGCCCCTGAGCCAGATCCATCCCGCATGAAACCCGATCACTGAAAGAACAGCGACCGCTCTCAGCCCATCGATGTCGCGACGATACTCGGGTGAATGCACAGGGAAAAACTAAACTGGAGTTGGTTGCTAATCGCTATGCCTCACAGTACTGTCCGTGGCTGTAGTCGCAGCAAGCCAACCCGGAGGAGCAGCCCTGTCGAGTATCGAAGTCGCCGCTGATGCACGCGTGCCTTCATCGAGCTATCGCGTTTCGCGCGACCGCGTTCTTTCGTACGCTCTCGGGGCCACCAGCTTTCTGTATCTGCTTCAGTGCCTGAGCCCGCTGCGCTTTGGCGGCGACTCCGTCAGGTATCTGTCGTATGCAGTGAGCATCGCCGACGGAACAGCTCCTGATGCAGCGGGATACCCTCCGGGCTATCCGGCATTCATAGCCTTGCTCGACCGGCTGCACATCGCCAGCGGCTTCACGTTCAATCTCGCTAACTGCGCTTTCTTCGCGATCGGACTTATCTCGGTCCGTCGCATCTTCAATGCGAGAAGAGAAGGCACCGGAAATCTCGTTGCGCTCATCACGCTCATGAGCTGGCTGTTCATTCGCGTGATCGCGATGCCGATTCCCGAGCCGATGTTTTTCGGATCGTCGCTGGTAGCGGTTGCGCTGATGGACGAGTCAGCGCGAACGACGAGAGGATCGCGACGCGCAGTCATGCTGCTCGCAGCGGCAGTGCTGAGCGCGATCGCAATGACGACGCGCGTGGTCGGCGTGTGTCTCGTCGTTCCACTTGTATGGATCGTGCTGCGAGATCCAAGTGCGGCGCGTCCTCAGAAGCGGAGCAAGCTGAGCCGGTGGCTGCTCGCATTGGTGACTCTGATTGCACTCGCGGCCGTGTCGATTCTCGTCACCCACAACTCCTTCAGAAAGTACGCTGCCGATTCTGCTGCCCAGTATCTGCACCACGATTTCTTTCATTTCGCGGTGCAGCACATGATCGGAATTTTCTGGACGCTGGGCTCGGTTACCCTGAATTTTCCTGGAACGCGATTTCACAGTCTGGGAATTACTCTCGCAGTAGCGGGAATGGTGCTGAGCACGGTCGCCGTGTGGATCATTCGTCCGCACATGCCCACGTCGCCAGTTGGAGTCTACGTGGTGACATTTCTCGCGGTGCTCGTCGCATGGTCGCAGTTCGCGGACCGATTGTGGATTCCTGTTTTCCCGCTGATCGTGGGCTACGTCCTGGTTTCGCCGCGAGCTTATTCATCGCGGCTCGTGCGGAACGCCGGCAAAGTATATCTCGCGCTGTTCATGATCGCGGGTCTTGCTGCGCTTGCATACTCGACGCGAATTACTTTCGCAGGTGACAATTTCACAAAAGAGTATGGCAAGGCCGGAGGAATGTCGTTCGGCTCCTCTAAAAACGCCGAGTGGGGCAAGTGGCACGACAAGTGGGTGATGATCCTCCGCGCGAGATACGAACACGGAATTTGACGCTCCCGAAAAAAGATGTCGATTGATTCATGGCTGCTGTCGATCATCGCATGCCCTTACGACAGCGCGCGTCTCGAGCGCGATGACGAACGGCTCATCTGTACGCATGGGCACTCGTTCCCAATCGTAGACGGCATTCCCGTTCTTCTTCGTGACGACACGGATCGAACTCACCCATCGATCGAAAAGACTTTATCTGAAGTTCGAGAGAATCGAACTGACGAGCTGCGGATCAACGTCGATGGAGACCGCATCGATCCCGTCGTACAGAAAGTTGTGTCAGCAACGTGCGGACGATTGTACGCGCCGCTCATCGGCAAGCTCACGCGATATCCGATTCCGCGCAGCCGGCTCGCGCCGGGAAATGGCGCAACTCTTCTCGATATCGGATGCAACTGGGGACGGTGGACAATCTCCGCTGCAAGAAACGGCTATCGCCCTGTCGGCATCGACTCCGATCTCGGTCCCGTACTCGCAGCAAAGAGAATCACACAGCAGCTCGGCGTCTCCGCCCAGTTCGTCGTGGGTGATGCGCGTAAACTCCCATTCATTAATTCATCGTTCGAAAATGTGTTCTCGTACAGCGTGATTCAGCATTTCTCAAAGAGCGATGCGCGCGCTATTTTCGCCGAGTGCTCGAGAGTAGTCACGCAAAACGGAACAGTGACGATACAAATGCCGAATAAGTACGGCGCAAGAAATGTTGTGCATCAGCTCACGCATCGCCGGCCGTCGGGATTCGATGTGCGCTACTGGTCACCGGGAATGCTGAGATCCGTTTTCGAACAACTCATTGGACCAGCGAGACTTTCAGTCGACGGTTTTTTTGGATTGGGAATTCAGCCGGATGATGTCGATCTCCTTCCCTTTCACTACAGGCTGATCGTGAAGAGCTCCGAGCTTCTACGCAAAGCTTCACAGCGCGTTGCAATGCTCGGAGAGGTTGCCGACAGCGTTTACGTCACGGCAACGAAGAAGTCGTCTTGACCGTTCCCCTCGACGAAAAGCCGAATCGCATAAGCAGGATCCTTCTGTGGGTCGTCGTCGCGATCGGCATCGTCATAAGAATCAGTCAAATAGTTCGCAGGCCGGCGCTCTGGCTCGACGAAGCAATGCTCTCGCTGAGCATCGTCAACCGGTCGTGGCGCGCGCTGATTTTTTCTCCGCTCGAGTTCAGTCAATCCGCGCCGCCGCTGTACCTCCAGATAGCGAAGATCTCCACGCTAATCTTCGGTCCGAATGAGCTTGGATTGCGGTTCCCGTCATTCGTCTTCTCGGTAGCGTCGATGATTCTCTTCGCTGTTCTCGCGCGAAGAATTTTCCGCAACGAAGCGGCGGTTGTCGCAACAGCGTTCTTCGCGCTCTCACCAATGCTGGTGGTCTACTCGGCAGAAGCTAAACCATACGCAGGCGACGCCCTTGTCACGATCTCGCTTATTCTGCTGGCGATTCGTCTTCGTGATTCGCGATATGAAATGAAATGGCTCCTCGTGATGGCGGGAGCCATTGCGGTCAGCGTATTCCTTGCGGACATCGGAGTGCTCGTGGTGGCCGGTGTTGGATTGGGCCTCACGTTTCTCGCTTGGCGTGAGCGCGACATGAGAGCCGCGCGCATCGCGAAGATCATCGCTCCGGCCTGTCTGCTTCTTGGAGCGTTTGCGGTGTGGGGAATCCGCCGCAGAATCGGCGGGCATACGACAGTGATGCTGCACTCTGCGTGGAGCGGATCGTTCTGGCCGCTCCTGCGGCTTCACTCGCTCAGAGACCTGTTCTGGCCGCTGCGAGTAACCACCGGAATGTTTCCCGTTATTGTGGGAGTCAGGCCGCTGCAGGGTCTCACGCTGCTTCTCGCGATTATCGGAGCGGTGACGCTGTGGCGAGGAGGAAAGCGCGATATGGCGGCGCTCGTTTTTGGAACCTACGTCGTTGCGCTGGGAGCTTCGGCCGCGAGAGTCTATCCATACAGTCCGAACCGCGTAGCTCTCTACCTCGCACCAATCCTGATAATTGCGATCACTGCCGGAGTGGAAGCGCTCGCAGGGCTCACCCCCCGCCTCAAAACCGTTGTGCGCGTTGCGCTCTTTCTCGTTTTGCTGATGCCGCAGATGTTCGTTCTACAGCTCAGTCCTCCGCCCTGGCTTAAAGAGGACCTTCCGCCTGTGCTCGCTCACATTCGACAGAACCGGCAGCCGGGTGACAAGATTTTCACTTACTGGGCCGCGCTTCCGGCAACGCTTTTCTACGGGCACCGGTATGGAATCAGGCAATCCGATCTCTCGATGGGGCAGATTCACGGTAAGGATAGTCTCGCGTACGCACACGATCTCGCACCACTCATCGGCCAGCGCCGAGTGTGGGTGATTTTCTCTCACGACGAAAATGAGTGGCAGCGAGACCGCATACTCGCCGCGATGGACAGCGTTGGACGAAAGCTGGAGGTGTTTCCAGCGCAGCCAGATCGTCCCGATGCGGTGGTGTTTCTTTACGACCTCAGCGGACGTGCAGCGCCGTAGCCGAGATTCATCGAAGGTCGTAGAGATAGACCGACGAAGGGACAGACCCTGAGGTCGCAATGAATTCGTCGGTGCGTTTTCCGAAGGTTCCCAGTCTGGCGAGAATAGCGTCGCGCTCGTTTTGCTTGTAATGCGACATGATCACCCAGACGCGACTTCTTCCCCGCACTGCATCCACCTCGTTGACGTACGCCTGCAGGTCAGCGCCGTGCGTCTGACCGCCAATTACGTCTGCCGGATCGATTCCGTATCGAGGGCCATAGAAATACGTCGACGGCACCCCTCCCCAATAGGCGAAGATCGCGTCTCCCCGCTGGCGATTGACCTGAATGTGTGCGAGCACTGATGGGACGTCCTCGGTAAGCCACGGAGGAGACGTCCAGTGAATCACGAAGGGCTGAGGTGCGATGAGCACCAGAAAGAGAGCTGCAACGATGACCACGTGCATTCCGGGAGATCGTCGCGCTATCCAGTCGATACCGGCAACCAGAGCGACTATAAGCAGCGGCACGAGGTAGAGAGAGACTCGACTCGGATTGAACGGATACGCGCCAGCCGCTGAAGCAACGAGGCTGATGACGAATGGCCCGCCGAGAACCGCTACGATATCGCGATGTTCGGATCGCCACAAAGCAAACGCGCCGACGAGCGCGAGCAGGACGGGGACACCATAGAGGAAGCGGACTCCGACGAGCGCTTCATACATCAGCGCTGTCTGGTGTGCCGGCCACGAAAGATCCGAAAGGCTGTGCGGAGGCAACGGCCAGAATGAGTGACTCCACGCTGTGTGCAGGACATCAATGGTGTGACCTCCCGTGCGCCGGCGAACTGCCCAGACTGCGGCGCCGCTGAAGGCAATCCAGAACGGCGCGAGGATCGCTGCTTTTCGAAATGCGCGAGAGTCGCGCTCACGCCAGGCAAGGAACGCCATTGCGATGCCGATGCCGGCGACGATGAGCACGCCTGCGTCCGCGAGGAATACAGACATGAATGTGGCGGTAGTGGAAAGGACCATCCAGCGCGTGCTGTACTGCGTGTCTCTGAGCCTGACGGTGGCGAGTGTCAGCAGAACCGAAACCAGGACGTCGCCTGCATAGGGTTTTGCTTCCCCCGAATACCACAGGAGCGCTGGGGCGACAGCAAAAAATGCAACGGCAACGATCGATAAAGAGTTCGGAAAAATGCGCCGCGCCAGGACCGCAAAAAGCAGGAGCGACATAGTTGAAAACATGATCGCGGGGAGTCGCAGTCCAAGCTCAGTGGGTCCAATGACTCGAGTAGCGATTTTCGCGATCTGCAGATAGAGCACGGGGGCGCTCTGGCTGAATTCGAGGGGCGAAAAAATGAGCTGTCGCCAGCTCCGCTTCACGATGCTGATGGACAGCATTGCCTCGTCGAGCCATAGGGCGGGCCGCACGAAAAACTGGTTGAGTCTCAGCGCTATTCCGAGAGCGATAACGCCGAAAAAAGCAAGCTTTTTTACTCGACTCTGGTAGGTCACGCGAGGGGCGCCGGAACATTTGCCGTTAACATTTTTGTTGCCTTCGGACGCCCATTTTTTCTTTGACGATAGTCAGCAGTGTCTTATCATGTTGGGCTGCACATTTTCGAACGTTTTTCCAATAACAATGCTTATTGAACGTTCGCCACCCAAATAAGCCACTAGAATGAACAGCGCAACCTGCAACGGCGGGGTACTGTCGTGAGCTATAACCGTACTATACCCTACAGACCGGGCGCCTCGGCGGTTATGGCAAGAAGTAGAAGTTCAACAGGCGCGACACCAATCTCAGCAGCACCGCAGTCACCACTGACAACAAGCTCGGAATCTTCTGAGCTTATTCGCAAGTGGCAGCTTTTGCGCAGGTATATTGGCTACGCTTTCCTGGCCGCCGGTGTTGGCGTCGCCATGGCCTGGCGTGGACGACCAAGCCAGACTCCTTCCTACACCGCGTCGTCCACGGTGCGCTACCACGATACCCGTGCAGACGTCGCTTCAGGCGTCGGTTACATCGACTATACCTACGATTGGAGGAACGATCCGGTCGCAGCCGAAGTCGAGCTCCTGCAGACTGCAACTACCCGTGCGCACGCAGTCGATGCGGGTGGGCTGCAGATTTCTTCCATCGGACGCGCGTCGGTCGAATGGCTCTCTAATCTCGACCTGCGAGAGGCTGCGTCTGTCGACACGCTGTCGATGTCGTTCGGCGCTCCAGCGGTAACCGCAACCTATCGTGGTCAGACGGCAACCGCGGCCTACGGATCGCCTCTCAGAATCGGCGGGATCTCCATTACGGTGGCCGGGGAAAG
>JADMIO010785117.1_pt1 | contig 14144 bp, 7 predicted proteins | sample 8958161 | NCBI WGS metagenome assembly JADMIO01 (sample SAMN16585339, study PRJNA669376) | soil metagenome | isolation source: Crop rotation soil | place: USA: Cullars Rotation, Alabama | collected 2011 | reverse complement strand
CTTTCCCGAGTGTTATCAGCTCTCGCCCGCATCGGAGTGCAATCAGAACTCGCAATGTCCGCCAGCTAGATAGAGGAATCATCATGAAAGCAATCGCAGTCAAACCTGGAAAACCAAATACCGTCCACCTGACGGAGCTGCCGGCGCCGAAAGTCAGTGATATACCGAATGGACGCGGTGTACTGGTGCGCGTGCTGCGCGTGGGGGTGGATGGCACAGACAAAGAAATCAATGCTGCCGAGTATGGCCAGGCGCCGCATGGATACGACTTCCTGATTATCGGCCACGAAAGTTTCGGCCAGGTTGAAGCAGTTGGTCCAAACGTCACGGAAGTGAAACCTGGAGATTACGTAGTCGCGACTGTACGCCGGCCAGGTTCAAGCATCTATGACCTCATCGGCACAAACGACATGACGACTGACGACACGTACTTCGAGCGCGGCATCAACCTGCGTCACGGTTACATGAGTGAGTACTACGTCGACGATGCTGAATTCATCGTGAAAATTCCTCAAGGTCTGAAGGAAGTCGGCGTGTTGCTCGAGCCGACAACGGTGGTGGAGAAGGGCATTGCTCAGGCTTACGAGATTCAACGTCGTCTCAGAGTGTGGAAACCGAAGCGTGCGGCGGTCATGGGTGCGGGAACGATTGGTTTATTGGCGACTCTGGTCCTGCGTCTCAAGGGATTGCAGGTGACCACGTTTGGCAAGATACCCAAGCCTTATCTGAATTCCGATCTGATCGAGGCGATCGGCGCGGGGTATCAATCGACCGAGGAGCTGTCGATTCTCGATGGCGCAAAGAAGTACGGACCATTTGACATCATCTTTGAAGCAACCGGTTTCTCGCCAGTCGTTTTCGACAGTATGCAAGCGCTCGGGAAAAACGGGGTGCTGGTGCTGTCGAGCGTCACCGGCGGCAATCGGAGAGTCGAGGTCCCCGCTGACAGGATCAATCTTGAATTTGTGCTTGGCAACAAAGTGATGGTTGGAACTGTGAATGCGAATCGCGAGTACTTTGAGATGGGCGTGAAGGATCTTGCTCAGGCCGAGGCTGAATATCCCGGATGGCTGCGCAGTCTCTTAACACATCCAGTGAAAGGTCTTGAGAACTACGAGGAGTTGTTTGCGAAACTCACCAATCCTAACGGCGCCATCAAGGTGTTCTGTGAAGTAGCTGATATTTAATCGCGAGTGAATGCGATGATTGAGCTGGACCAGAAAAGTTGTCGAGATCTTGATACCGCGTTGTCTCGTGAGTGGCTGGAGACTAATGGCATTGGCGGATTTAGCTCGTCGACCGTCTTAGGTTTGAATACCCGTCGTTACCATGGGCTGCTAACTGCGGCGACCAAACCGCCAGTTGGGCGATTGGTTTTGTTATCCAAGCTCGAAGAGACATTAATGATTGACGGACGCCGTTATGAACTATCGTCAAATCAATATCCCGGCGTAATTCATCCACAGGGTTTCAATTATCTAACAGGTTTCAGGCTCGACCCATTCCCAATCTTCACCTATGAGGTTGAAGGCGTAGTACTCGAAAAAACTGTCTTCATGGTGCAGGGAGAAAATACCACTGTTCTTCAATATCAGATCGCTGGCCTGGCAACCTCGCCGGATGTAAGGCTTGAGATCCGTCCGCTGATTGCATTTCGTGACTACCACAGTACAACGCACGAAAACGGCGCGCTCAATTCACATGTTGAAACTGAACACGGTCGGACAACTCTTCGACCCTACTTCGATCTTCCCGCGCTTTATCTGGCCCACGGTCCAGCAGAGGTCGATTCAAATGGAGACTGGTATCGCAATTTCCAATATGCGATCGAGCAGGAACGAGGATTGGACTTTGCGGAAGACCTCTTCAGTCCATGTGTCTTCACTTTCGATCTGAATGCCAGGAACAGCGTAAGCATTATCGCTTCAACTCAGCCACACGAAGCGAACCAGGCAGAAACCTATAGGGAGGCTGAGATTCAGCGGCGGTTAACTGTCGAGAAACAGGCGAACGGAACGTATGATCTCGTCACCGTCTTGGCGAGAGCTGCCGATCAATTCATCGTGGCGCGCGAACGTGGTGAGACAGTCATCGCGGGATACCACTGGTTTGCTGATTGGGGCCGCGACACGATGATCGCGCTACCGGGGTTGTCGCTTGCCAACGGGCGCTGGAATATTGCGAAAGACGTTCTCGCGGAATTTGCTGGACATGTCGATCAAGGCATGTTGCCAAATCGATTTCCTGATGCCGGCGAAGCGCCGGAATACAACACTGTCGATGCAACGCTCTGGTTCTTTGAAGCCGTACGGTCTTTCCTGGATTGCACGGGCGACTACGAGTTCGTCGAAACGCATTTGTATCCCGTGCTGAAGGACATTATTAGCTGGCACTCAAAAGGCGCTCGTTACCGAATCCACGTAGACGAAGATGGATTACTCTTCGCGGGAGAGCCGGGCGTACAACTAACCTGGATGGACGCGAAAGTTGGTGATTGGGTTGTCACGCCCCGGCACGGGAAGCCCGTCGAGATTCAGGCGCTTTGGTATAACGCGCTGCGCATCATGGAAGCCCTCGCACGCAAATTTAAAGAGTCGAATGCGGAGCAGAAATACGACGCGATGGCAGACCAAGCGCGCGCCAGTTTCAACGAGGTGTTTTGGAATGATGAACTCGGGTGTCTTTACGATGTCGTAAACGGTGAAAACCTAGACGCGTCGATCAGGCCAAACCAGGTGATTGCAATTAGCCTAGCCAACACAATGCTCTCACAAAAGCGAGCCGCCAGTGTGCTACGCGTTGTCGAACGCGAACTGCTGACAGCACGTGGTCTTCGCACCCTGTCACCTTCCGATCCCAATTACATTGGCCGCTATGAAGGTGGTCCGAGCAGTCGTGACGGCGCTTATCATCAAGGAACCGTGTGGCCATGGCTCATGGGGCCATACATCAGTGCTTACATGAAAACGTTTGGGGAAAAAGCAGGTCGCGAATTCGCAGCGACGTGGCTCAGGAACTTCAAAGACCATTTGCAAGAAGCCTGTTTGGGCCAGGTTTCTGAAATCTTCGATGGAGACGCTCCGCACGCTCCACGGGGTTGCATTGCGCAAGCGTGGAGTGTCGCCGAGTTACTTCGCGTTTTAGGCGAGCTGTTTTGATGAGGAATTTCGTACATTTATGGTTGCGAACGCTCAAGCAACTCCGCCGCTTCGGTGAAATCCTAAACTACCTCTTCGATCGTGAACGTCACCGCGGCGATGGGAGCGTTGAAAGCCGCCGCGATTCCAGCCTTACGCAGAGCACTTGTGAATGCCTTCTTAACGTCAGTCAACGGCTTAAAACGTCTTACTGTTGACGAAACATACTTGCTCCAGCCTGATTCCTTCTGTAACGCAAAAGTTCGACCCACCCGGTCTCAGCAGTTTATTTATTTATGGTGCGATTCTGAGGGCGCCTGTGTTGCTGATGCTTCCGTGGGCCCTGATCGTTAGCGTGCAGATGCCCGGAGACAGAGTGTCCGGGAGCCTGATTATTACTTGTGTGAATTCCGTGTTCGGTACAGCACGCACAGCTTCCGCGGGTACGTCGAAGACTTGATTGTTACTACCGATCAAGCGAACTGTCACAGCGGAATCGAGTTCACCGGGATTCAATTCCAGATGGCGCGCGAAGAGAAGCACTCTCGTATTCCCGTGGAACGGATCCCTGATGAAAAGGAAAGCATCAAGAGCCGCAGCCGCAGACTGGCTAACCCCCGGACCCGGTTCTTCAAGAATCAATTCCAAATCATCGTCACTAATTATCGTGCCCACCATAGTGCTCGGCGCACCTAAAACCTCGAGGTTGGAAGCGCGCAATAAGACCGTAAATGTTTCATCGGGCTCGGTGATCGCATCGTTGAGAATCGGGATCTGGAAAGTCTTGATCGTCTCGCCGTTACCGAAGCTCAGCGTTCCGGAAGTTGACGTGTAATCCTGACCGGCAATGGCGGTGCCGTCCTCAGTTGCGTAATCGACGGAGATACTACCGGCGCTGCCACCGGTGCGTAGAACAGTTATGGTAGCGAGATTAAGATTCTCGTTTACCTGAAAATGACTGACAGCGAACTGCGCGCTTCCCCCTGCAGCCGTCTGGTCACCACTCGAAAACTCTGATGTATTCCCATCCTGATCGGTAGCGGTTGCCGTAATCACGCGTCCTGTGGCCAGGACGTTTGCGAAAGTCACGTCGATAGTCGCGTCGCCATTGCCGTTAGTGGTTACGGACATCGTGTTGAAGAACAGCGCGCCCTCGCCATTGCCTAATGGATCCAAAGCAGCATTCGAATAGAAATCGATCTGGAAGGTGGTGTTTGGCGTGGACTTCAAACTTCCCTGAATCCTGGTGTTACCGCTGCCGGTTTGCACCGACGTCAACACGGGAAAGTTCTGTAGCAGATTTGCACCCACATCCGAATCGGTCGGGTCGTTAACAGTCGGGCCATCTCCGCCGAGATCGATTCCCAGGAAGCCGTTTGAAAAGATGGAATTACCACGAATTGAATGGCCCGAACCAGCGAAGACCAGGATACCCGTACCTTCATTGAAAGCAATCTTGTTGGCGGCTCCGCTTTGCGTCCCACCAACAATGACCTTCATCGCCGCCGACATGATTAGGATGCCGGTAAGATTTGGAAGCGGTCCAGTGCCGAGAGCATTTAATCCGATGAGGTTTCCTTGAATAGTATTTGGCTGTGGTCCACCTGCTCCCGCGAGTCGTATACCTTCAAGATTGCCCGAAATCACATTTCCGGCGCCAGGAGTTGTTCCTCCTATCAAGTGGTTGCTGTCTTCGACGGAAATGCCCGTCGCGCTGTCGCCGCCGCTGGCGATGGCACGAGTGCCGGTCACGTCAGTGCCGATGTAATTGCCTTGAACAGTTACCCCTGAACCGGAGCGGTCGGAACCTATCGTGAGGTTTGTAAAAAAGTTTCCTGCAATTACGTTTCGCGCCCCGGATACAGTCCCTCCAATCAACGTATTGTTACCGGATAAAACGCCGATGCCGTTAGACAAACGGAGCGTACCGGTAATGTCAGTTCCGATATAATTTCCCTGCAACCTGCTCCCGCTACCAATTAAAATAACGCCGTTACCGTTGTTACCGGAAATAACATTTCGGGCGCCCGGTGTTAGACCACCGACGAGAATGTTCGTCCCGAAAGCATCGATGCCGTGTAAATTCGGAACCTTCTTCGTGCCGGTTGCGTCCGTTCCAATCAAGTTGCCTTGAATGATGGTGTTTCCCGCGCCGTTGATGGAGATTCCTCTTTGGTTTCCGGAGATCAGATTGCCGGCGCCCGGCGCAGTGCCACCGATCACATTGTCCGTGAACGACGAACCGGAGATACGTATTCCCTCATTGATATTGAACCCTATAGTGCCGGCCGCGTTGGTACCGATGAAGTTACCTTGAACAGTGTTACCGGCGCCGCCTATTTCAAGGCCCTTGAATCTATTCCTCGCAATTACATTGCGCGCCGCGGCAGTGGTCCCACCGATTAGATTGTTTGACGAATTGGAGAGCACTATGCCGGCATCGTTCTCTCGCGCGGCAGTGCCTGTGGCATCGATGCCAATATAATTTCCCTGAATTACGTTGTTATTGCAGCCGCTCAACAAGAGGCCGGTGCCGCTGTTGAAGTTGCCAATCGCGAGTCCCTTAACGGTGCTGCCGCCGGCTTTGATAACGAGGCCAGTGGCGCCCGGAATGAGAAGTGATCCATCGAGCTCGATCAGCGGCGAGCCTGCGTATCCAGGCTGGCTTGTACCGTCGATAACAACCGGGTCGGTGATTTCCGGAAGCGCCTCAGCCAACTTGATAACCTTCACTCCCGATCCGGAAATATTGAACACGATCGTATCCCTGCCGGCGGTGCCGTTAGCATTCAGAATGGCGTCGCGTAAAGATCCTGAGCCGTGACTATTATCGTTCGTCACCACAAAACTCTGACGGATGGCGGCGAAGTTTGCTGTTTGCGAAGCGCTCAGATTGTTGAAGGTTTGGCTTGGTGTTGGAAAGGTGAAACCGAGGCGTGAAGGTGTTACGGTGTAGTTGCCACCTCCGGGAAGCTCAAATGAATAGTTTCCGTTGCTGTCGGTGGTTCTTACTCCGGATTGAGATCCGCTAAGGGTCACGATAACGCCCGGCAATCCGACGCCACTCTCCGTTACTTGGCCGCTGATCGTGAAAAACGCCGTGTTAGTGGCCGTTGCGGTAAAGTTCAAAACCTGATCACTGTTCAGGTTGTTAAATGTCTGACTCGACGGCGTGATCGTGAAAGAGGGCTTCGTTGCGCTTACCGTAAAACTTCCTCCTTCGCGTAATCGTGAAAACTGATAAGAACCATCTCCTTCAGTGGTTACCGAAGTTACCGACGAGCCGTCATTCAAAATCACTTCGACTCCAGCGACCGGAGCGGTGCTTCCGTCCACGACGTGGCCGCTAACAAGGTATGACATTGACAACTTCGAAATGAAGCCGTCGTCGCCTCCACGATTGAAAGGTTGAAAGACATTCGGAGTGGTCGGGAAATTTGCCGAGGAGGCTAGACCGGTTACGTATGCATTACCAGCCGAATCCACGGCGATCCCAAAGCCTTGAACGTTAGCGCTGGGAAACGTGCCGCCAATGAAGGTCGAATAAAGCACGGCGCTACCAGCCGAATTAAGCTTCGTGACGAACGCATCGTCACCGCCCGGGGCTGCTGCCCCCAGGTGTAGGGTTGAAGGCTTTTGCGGATTAAAGGCAAGTGCTGACGCTGCAGGCAAGTTGAAGCCGTTGCTAATCGGAATCCATGTTTGTCCATTGTCCGTGCTCTTGAGCACTCCTCGGTTCGCGTCAAATGACACAAAACTAGCGGCCAGGAAATAGAGTGTAGATGAATTTACCGGATCGAAAACGATTTTTCCTGAGACACCTGCCAGAGATTGCACTGGGGACCAATTATCGCCGCCATCCGTGCTCTTAAAGATCCCTGAGTCCGTCTGAGTGTACAGCAGGCCGGATGTAAGCGGACTGACACTAACCCACCGGGCGCCCGGTCCTGTTTGATTAAGACCAACTGATTGCCAGGTTGCCCCCGAGGTAGTGCTTCTAAAAATACCAGTGGTAACACCACCGGGGCCGAACGCCTGGGCCGCATAAACTGTTGTATGGTTGAGCGGATCGACTGCAAACTCGACAGGAGAGAGAAACGGAGGATCACTAATGGGCGTCCAGTTATCGGCGCCGTCATCAGTTTTGTAGACTGGACCACCAAGCACTCCGGCATATAGCGTTGTTGGCGTTACAGGATCGATGGCTAAGCTGCGGAGATCGGTATTAGCCATCCCACTAATGCGCAGGCTCCAACTGTTTCCTCCGTCAGTTGTCTTGTAAACGCCTTTGCCGAAGAACTCATCTGAGGCTACGTAAAGTGTGGACGGCGTCAAGGGATCGATAACCAGGCCGACGACATTGAGACTGTTCAGGCCGTTATTCACTGCCGACCAGGTTCTGCCGCCATTTGTACTCTTGAAAACGCCTTTATCCGTTCCCGCGTAGAGAATCCAGGGCTGGGTCTTATTAACAACTATGTGCTTGACGGATGATGCTGCTAAGCCATAATTGTCGTTACTCCAGCTCACCGCCCTATCGATGCTCTTATATATAGAACTCCTGGTGTTTATCGCACCCTGCGTCAGCGGGAAATTCAGCGAGCTGGTAGACCCGGTTATGTACGCGTTGCCGAGTGAATCGATCGCTATACCGCGACCAATATCAGCCTTCGCTCCACCCAGATACGTCGAGTAAACCAGTCCTGAACCCTGGCTGTTGAGCTTCGTCACAAAGACGTCGCCAAAAAAATCCTCACCGGTGGCTTGAATCGGATTAAGCGTTGGGAAATCCACCGAGGTAGTCGTGCCCGTGACGTACACGTTGCTGGAGGCGTCCACCGCAATTCCAAAGCCTGTATCGCTCCTGGTGCCCCCAAGATAAGTTGAATACGCCAACACGCCATTGGTCGTTAGTTTTGTGACGAAGGCGTCGAAACCGCTGAAACCGGAAAAAGTTTGCTGAAACGCATTTGCAGTGGGAAAGTCCAGCGAGTTGGTTTGACCAGTCACGTAAACGTTGGCCGACGAATCCAGGGCGACACCGTTTGCCACATCACATTCAGAGCCACCCAACTGGGTAGAAAACACATACGACGGCGTAAATGGATTCAACTTGGTTACAAATCCGTTGCCACAGAACGGGGTGGGACTGGAATTGGATTGAATTGGATTTACCTTGGGAAAGTCTGCCGAGAAGGTTTCTCCAACGACGTAGATATTGCCGTTGCCATCGACCGCGATGCCATTACCAAATTCTTTATCTGTTCCTCCCAGCAAAGTCGAAAACAGCAATCCTGAGCCGGAGGAATTCAATTTAGTAACAAAGGCATCTCCAAAGGTGCTTCCTGTCTTGAGGCCATTAACAGTGGGAAAGTCATCAGCCGCTGTGTTGCCGGTGACGTAAGCATTGCCCGATGCGTCCACGGCGATGGCTCTTCCCGTCGAGTTACTGGCGAGAAAGGTGGAATAGACCAGCGCGCTGCCCGTCGAGTTGAGCTTAGTGACAAATACTCCGCCTGCATCGCTCGTAGTTTTGAAAGCGCCGGCCGTCGTCGGAAAGGAGTTGCTGGTAGTATTACCCGTGACGTATGCGTTACCTTGTGCATCAACCGCGATACCTAAAGCGAAATCACCGCCGATGCTGCCTAAGTAAGTCGAGTACGACAATACCGGATCGATGACCAGCGGCTTGCGGGAATCAAATCCCTGAACTTTGAATTTGACTTCACTTCCTTTGACTACATAGGCGCCCTTTACTTCGCGCCTGTTACCCGCGTCAGTGAGTTGATAGAGCAACGGCTTGTGTAATCGTACTTCGCCATGTCTCAAGTTGAGCAACAGATTGCCGGCCTGGTCCAAACGCATCTTGTCCGCGCCTTCGACAGTGAACTTGATGACTTTTGGGTCCACGCCTGGAGCCACAATGAAGTCGTATTCGAGCTCGCGCTGGTTGCCGTAGTACACGACGTCGATTCCAGGATAGACGTTCTTGTAATAGACCTTGCGATACGTCGGAATGTTGCGACGCCATTTCTCAGGATCGTTGCCACGGAAATAATTCACTTTGCCCGGAAGCTCGTCCTGACCTTCAATCTGCGGAGCGGTGTTAGCGCCAATCATTTTCAGGCGCACGACCGAGTCTTGACGGATTTTTGTGTCAGCTTGAGGCTGGCGCAGTGTCAGCACCGCTTCGTTCGCGGTAAGAAACAGCTCATAGCCTGGTCCGCGTGAAAGGAATTTGACTGGTTGATCGAACTGGCCTTTGTTGACCTCGAAGCTGAGTGGCAATCTGCCAAAATGGTCGGCCACGCTGGCTTTCAGGGACGGAGCCGTTGTTGTCACATCGTCATTGCCGGCAGCTACAAAGATCACGCCGGCGAAGGTTGTGACCAGACAAATAATTCCGATAACAAGCACAACACGATTGGTGCGAGAGAGGCGAGGGATCAGTGAAGTCATTTTTCAGGTCGTTCTAATTGTCGACGAGATTCTGAGTTTTCGCTGATGGGGAGCAGAACCTCACGACGTCTGAAGAAGATTTAGTTTGCTTTGTGAACTCTAACGAACCACTGGTAAAGTCTCGAGTGAGATAGTTACCTTATGCTGTAGCGTCACATCAACGCTTTGAGGCTGAAACGCGGGATATTCTCCGTTTAATCGCGAGAGATGTCAACACAAACTACTCTATGCTGGAGAACCAGCCGCCGAAAGAGAGATCGGCCCGGCAGACGCTGGCGGCATCGTAGTCTCAGAGGATTTTTGCAAACAGCGGCTATGTAAATCAGCATGAGTCACTCCACCAAGCAGCGACTATTTTTGATTCTATTCTTTCTGGGATTTGCCGGCATCGCATCGTTTCTTCTGATCGATCTGTCTGCCCTCGTAGCGTTGATTCCAAACACAACAGACATACCGACAATGACGCCCGCATTGAAACTTCTAAGCCTGGTCCAACCGACGCTAATCCTCACCGTGGCGGTTGTAATTGGTGTGGCTCTGACGCCAGGAGTGGGTCTATCGGCACCTGTGGCAGAAGCACTAGCCGCCGGCGGCAATATGTTTAGATCTCTCAGACCACAGCTTGCGCCAGGTGTGATAGGTGGATTAGTTGGAGGAATTTGTATCGTTCTGATTTCATTGCTGAGCAAGCCCTTTCTTTCGGTTAGCGCAGTCGATCGCATCGCTAAGTTCTCCAAACTCCTGCCACTTCCAGCCCGCATACTTTATGGTGGCCTGACAGAGGAGTTGCTGTTGCGGTGGGGCTTTATGACGCTGATTGTGTGGGCAGCGTGGCGTGTTTTTAAGAAAGGACAGAGCGCTCCTACCAAGGCATACTTTGTCGGTGGCATTCTGATGTCTTCACTGCTCTTTGGTGCTGGACACCTTCCTGTAGGCTACATGTTGTTACCTGATTCCTTCGGCCTCGCGTTGGTGTTGTTCATCATCCTTGCGAATTCTGCTTTTGGTCTAATTGCGGGCTACCTTTTTTGGAAGCGCGGTCTTGAGTCGGCCATGATCGCGCACATCTTGTGCCATTTAGTGTTGGCTTTTGCTAGTTGGGCCGGTGCATACTTTTGAATTCGCGCCGCGGGATCTACTACTTCGTGATTCGCTTTCTCGGTTTGCGGTGAAATACAGGTCCTCTTAATCTGGCCCACGCATCGTTCATAACAGTACTAAGGACGCAGATCCCCGACGGTTGGCTATCTTCATACCACCGCGCGCACAGGCTCGAACTGGAAATTCGTCTGCAAGAATGCTGCCGATACGTAATTAGTCTTCACGACCTGAGGAGGCATTAGACAGATCATGATAAGCGAAGCTCCTGTCCACGGAGTTAAACGCTTTCCCATCTACTTCAACGTATGGATAGATGAAGTAATTGAGCGGCTCTCCACGCTGCTGCGGTTCAAGGATCAAATCGCGACCAATGGTGAACTCCACGCGATTCTCATCATGTGCGCCGAAGAAGTATTCACGTTTAGCCGGGTTCTTAGCCGCTTCTGAAGCATCAACTGGCACCCAACCGATCCCATTAGCATAGAACTCTGCCCAACAGTGATAGCCACTCACCTCGCCTGCCCCTCTATCTGTAGGCAATGGAAAACCAATAGCAAAGCGTGCGGGAATTCCTACCGCCCGGGCATAGCCGATGAAGATGGCGTGAAAGTCCGTGCAATTGCCGCGTCGAGCATCACAGGCGTAGTAGATGTCACCACGTCCCCAACCCTGACCGCTCTTGTCGTATTTTACAGTTGAGACAATGTGGTTATAGATAGCGCGTGCTTTCTCCAGGTCGGTTTTAGCGCCGGCCGTATCTACTACTTCCTGCGCCCACTGCTTAATCTTGCCGTCAATCGGCACTAATCGATCCGGACGGAGCCAGCGGTCCATGTTCGGGTCACGCTCTTCTCTCACAGGAGCATGATTAGCTTGCTGTAGCCTTTCCTGTAGATGTTCCTTTCGAATTGTATTAAAGCGCATAGTGACGACGAAGCTTGATTCCTGAGGGTTATTCAAGCTGATATGCATGACTTTATTTCCATACTGAGACGTATGAATCTTATATTGATAAGGAGAATCAATCTTCATCTCAGTGATCTTTTGGAAAGGGCTGTCGTGTGGAACAGGCATCCAAAGGTCAACTTTCTTTGCGCCGGTCGGAATTTCCTTTCCCAGGGCTTTATATTCAAACTCAAACTTACGCTCTCGTGGCGCAGTCGCTTCGACGCGAATAGCCGAAGTTGAAATTTGTCCGATTGGCAAAGTCTGAGCTGACGTGACTCTAACGAAGATAAAGATTGTGCCGCAGAGTGCAGCAAGAATCAGATAGGATGTGTTCATGACGACGAGTGACTCGCTTCTTCAGGCTCAAGAAAGCAAGCGCCTCATCGAGTAATTAGACGAAGTCTGGCGAGTTACTCCTGAGTCTGTAAAGGTAAGGGCGTTTGCGATCCATACCAGGACCGCTATGACCCATTCAGTTAAATTCTTTGTGGCTCATAAGAAATTGAACTACGCATCTTGGGAGTCGCAGCTAACTTGCGAACGCGATGTACTGCTCTCCTATCCAAAGGATGGCTCTTCACGCCTATATCGTCGTAGAAGATCGCAATCCTGATATCCGAGCTACTCCTAGCCACGGCGCCAGGAGTGCAGATTCATGCAGTTAACTGCTACATCAGTTTATCATCTAGACTGCCTCGATTGCAGTTTTCGTTCTGAAATGGGTCGCCCTTCACGGCGCATGCTGCCCGTTCCCGTTTGATGAAGGGACTTTTGTGTCGGCTCTATTTCGAGATGACAGCCTTCGTTCGACTTGAATACAGGATTCAGGATCTTCAGCGCTAACGGAAATCACGAGGACCGCCTTCAAAGGTCCACTCCGTGATGGGCGTAGGCTTTTCAGCATCGAAGGTATCCAGCTTCGCGTCCCAACGGTAGACATGCTGGCCCAGCCACTCGGTCACCAACACGACGAAGGCATGCTCCCAGTATAGGTGTTGAAGAAGATCCTCGAATTTGAAGAGCCATTCAGACCATTCCTCATAAATAGAGCTGAACGACCCGCCAAAATAAATGACTGGACCACGATATGTCGATTTCAGGGCATCGGCAGATACTCGAGTCACGATCGGCGACGTAGAAAACATACATTTTCCAAGGTATGGCCATTCCTCCTCCTCGTCGCCCGGCAGAGAATTCAGCACCAGGCGGTTGTGCTCCCACAGTCGGACGATTGCCTGATCGGATCCCTTGACGTACCAGGCCTCCTGAATGTGACCGCTCAACGTGTTTCGATGGCCCATAGGATTAAGCGACCTCTGTCACTGTTTCAAGTAACGAAGCGCAACACATCCTGATTTAAAAATCTTTGACTCAACAAGTTTCATTTGTAATCCCTCCTGCAGGCTAACACCTTCCAACAACCGTCTCCCTTCTCCTGCAACCATTGGCGAAACGACAAAACGATATTCATCAACAAGATCAAGCTCTATAAGTTGGGAAGGAATACTTACACCACCAATCAAAATATTTTTGCCCTGTTCTTGTTTCAATTTAAGTATTTCGTCGTGAGGGTTCGTACGAACAATTCTCGTATGTCTATCTTCAGCGCTGTCTAATGATCGTGAAAAAACAATTTTGTCGATAGAGTCAAATGTTTGAGCAAACTCGTTCGATGCTTTTGTCATAGACTGGTTTTTGGCGACTTCAGGCCAAAAAGGAACCATCAATTGATAGGTTTTACGCCCGAAGACGAGCAGGTCAACCTCTCCGAGGAGCTGCGTAAAATATTCATGTGTTTCGTCATCAGCAAGTTGTTTGGTGTGGTCGACGCAGCCATCCAACGTAGTGTTGATTGCGAAGATTACATTTCTCATTTGACTAAAAACCTTCACCACCCTCTAACAGTTCACTGCCCAGTCAACTTCCTCAATGCTTGCTTTGCGCTTTCCAGCGCCGGATCGATGGCAAGCGCGCTTTTGTAACTCTCAATCGCCTTTTCTCTGTCACCGTGCACCATGTAGGCCTCGCCAAGGCTGTCGTACACGTTTGCTGATTGCGGATACGCTTCAACGTTGAGCTTAAACACTTCAATCGCTTCGTTCACTTGTTTCTTGTTTAAGAGCCGGTAGCCAAATGCGTTGATGTCTGACTCGCCGACATACAGATCCGAACCTCCCGCACTCTTCAGGCTGTGAAATTCAGCAATCATAGCCTCGAGGCCCTTTTCGCTAAGCGTCTTTGATAGAACGTCGGTCAACGACTTTGCTTTGACGTCGACGACCTCGATGATAAAAATCAAAGTCGAATCCGGCGGGATGATGTTGGGAACGCCTTTTGGCCCATAAGCAAGCTTGCCCGGAATCACCAGGATTGCCTGATCGCCAACGCGCAGTTTGGCAACACCTTCATCATATCCCTTGATCACCTGACCGGCGCCCAGTTTGAACGCAAAAGGCTCTTGGCGATCATGCGAACTGTCAAACTTCACGCCGTTTGTCA
>JADMIO010957532.1_pt1 | contig 14145 bp, 8 predicted proteins | sample 8958161 | NCBI WGS metagenome assembly JADMIO01 (sample SAMN16585339, study PRJNA669376) | soil metagenome | isolation source: Crop rotation soil | place: USA: Cullars Rotation, Alabama | collected 2011 | reverse complement strand
GGATCTCCTTGAAATCGTCCTCGTAAAAAAGATCGAGATCCAGCTTTGTGCGCTTCACATCCATCTTGGTGAGCTCCAATCCGTAGTCGCCCCGCGTGATGAGATTGATCTCTTGGGGGCGTGTCCGGCGATGGCCGCGGACGCCTGTGAGGCGCGCCACGAGCGCCTTATATAGCGGTCCGTTGGTGTTGACGTAATAAAGCTCGGCATAGCCGTCGCCCATTTCGATCATGATCTGCTCTTTGAGCCGGATCACGGATTCTTCCTTTTCTTCCTTTTCCTTTTTCGGATTGATCGACGTATAGTGGTGCTCGTCCTCTATTTGGGCAGCGAATTCCTTTTTGATCATCGCATATGCCTTGTCGTAATCGACCTGGCGAATGATGGTAACATTGGGAAGCAGGCCGAACTCGTGGAGGTAATAGCTCTTGGTATCTATAAAATGTCCGCTGAAGAGGTTGCTGCGAACAAATACCTCATTGAAAGGCTGGGGCATAGATGGGGCATCTTTCGCAGGGTTGTTGCTGCTGTGTAGGGGCGATGTAAAGGGGGGAGTGGTCTTTGCTTTCTGCATGTCAGTCGCTTCGTAGGGTTTGCTTAGGGCACGGTTGCACCGGCGGCGGTTCAGACGAAATCGCCCCGATCCATAGGCCGGGGCGATCTGCTGAACGGTCAATGATCAGACCACTCTATGTCCCGTGAAACTCCGGTAGTAAGCCGGTTGTGACCTGCGCATTTTGGGGCATATTGGTTGCATCATTATATGAATAATAACCGTTGGGACAAAGATAGGCCTTAGCGTCAGGGTATTTGGTTAAAATGCTATTAGTGGTAAAATGGAAGATGTGTAGAATATTTATTTACAATGGCTCAACTTTTCCTCCCTTATGATTTTTCCAATTGATGCTTCTGCCGAGCGTACCATTTAGTCGTGTGCTGAAGCTTTGTTTTTCCTTAATGGACGACCAGTTTTCCACTCGTGCGGCGGAGGGGTTAATGACCGGATTCAGCCCGTTGTACGCAGAGAGCGAATCAACAATAAAGGGAATATGATAAATGGGCGAACCGAAGCGTTTTCGGGTGAAGCCGCGGAGCATGAACGACTGAAAAGGGTCGGTAGCGAGGGCGATGGATTTGAATCCGTTCTTTTTAGCCAACAGGTAAGAATAATAAACGTTCTCGGTACTGTGCTTAGCGATGGTATCGTAGAAGATATGCTTGCCGGGGATGCCGAGAGCCTTGCCATAAAGGCCCATCACCCGTGCTTCGCAATAAGGAGTGTACACGGCGGTGCCGGAGTAAATGATATTCTTTGCATAGCCGTTACGGTACAGGACATAGCTCCAGAGCACGCGAGCTTTCATCACCGAATCCCAGTTCTTTCCGTTAAAGGGCACGCCGGGTATGATCACAGCGTCAAAAGGGATAACAGACTTGACGCCGGCATATGCTTTACGCGGGCCTTTGCGGGGCGTTATGCAAGCGGCGAATGCGAGTAATATCAGGGGTAGGGAATATCGGAGTTTCAAGGGGCAATGGTATTATGGAATATGCGTCTAATAATAATAAAACGATACCAGCTGACTTGATGCAAGGCAGTGGCAAAAGCCATTGGCACTTCGCCCATAGGTTCATGCGCATAATCAATTCGCAGCAGAATCATCCAGCCGTCCCGAACCACCATTGGAGAATCGGAGAATCGGAGAATTGGAGAATTTAAGCACTTCATCAATCAGCGCCGGCATCACAGTACAGGCCTGAATCCCCCATTGGCTCATTGGCACATTGGCTAATTGGCTAATTATCCCCGGTATGGCTTCACGATCGCCTTCATTTCATTCAGCTTCATCAGCGCCTCCACAGGAGTAAGCGTATTGATGTCCGTATCGTCGAGCACTTGCCGTATACGGCGTAGATCCTCGCTGAGGCCGTCAAAAATATTCAGCTGGAATGTCGCCGCTGCCGGTTGCTTCTTGCGGATGCGGGTAGCTGTATCGTCTTCCTTTCCGTCGGTGCTATGCTTCTCTTCCAGCAAGGCCAGGATTTCGTCGGCGCGGTCCAGCAGCTCGGGCGGCATTCCCGCCATGCGCGCCACCTGTATCCCGAATGAATGCCGCGAGCCACCGGGGGCCAGCTTTCGCAGGAAGATGACCTTATTGCCCACCTCCTGATGAGTGATATGATAATTACGAAGCCTCGGCAGCCGCGCTTCCAATTCGTGCAGCTCGTGATAGTGCGTGGCGAAAAGGACTTTAGGCCGCGCCGGATGCTCATGCAGATGCTCGGCGATACTCCAGGCGAGGGATATACCATCGTAAGTGCTGGTGCCGCGTCCGATCTCATCGAGCAATACAAGGCTACGCTCGGAAATGCTGTTGATAATGGAGGCCGTCTCGTTCATCTCCACCATAAACGTGCTCTCGCCGCCGCTAAGGTTGTCGCTGGCGCCGACGCGGGTAAAGATCTTATCGGTGAGTCCGATCGTGGCAGCATCAGCCGGCACGAACGAGCCCATGTGGGCCATGAGCGTGATGATGGCAGCTTGGCGGAGCAGGGCGCTCTTACCGCTCATGTTCGGCCCCGTCAGGATAATGATCTGCTGGCTTTCCTTGTCAAGCTTCAGGTCGTTGGCAATGTACTTTTCGCCGGGTGGCAGACGCTGCTCGATAACCGGATGACGGCCTGCTTTGATGTCAAGGGAAGCGTCCTCTACAACGTCCGGCTTGTGATAATTGTAGCGATGCGCGTGCCGCGCAAAAGAAAGCAGGCAATCGAGTTGCGCAATAAGCCCCGCGTTCACCTGGATGCAGGCAATGAAGGGCTCGATGGCGGCCAGGAGCTGGGCGTATAATTCCAGCTCGAGGCTCAGCATTTTTTCTTCAGCGCCGAGAATTTTTTCTTCGTATTCCTTCAGCTCCGGCGTAATGTAGCGCTCGGCATTGGTCAGCGTCTGCTTGCGGATCCAGTCGGTCGGTACCTTTTCCTTATGGGCGTGCGTTACTTCGAGATAGTAACCGAAGACATTGTTGTAAGCGACTTTCAGGGAAGAGATGCCGGTTTGTTGCGCTTCCTGCTGCTGGATCTGCAGCAAATAGCTTTTCCCGCTGCGCGAGATATAACGCAGCTCGTCGAGGCCATCATGGATGCCATCGCGGATCATGCCGCCTTTGCTGGCTACGGCCGGTGATTCTTCCTGCAGCGTACGGCGAATACGTTCCTGCAATTCGCTGCAGGGTTGGATGTCGTGAACGAGATTTTGCAGGGCCGGAATTTCGCTGTCGCTGCAGAGCTTCTGAACTGACTCCATATGCAGCAGGCTTTTTGCGAGCTGCAGCACTTCACGTGGGTTTGCTTTTTTCAGCGGGATCTTGCTCACGAGTCGTTCCATATCGCCAATCTGGCGGATATGCTGGACGAGGCTGGCAGCGAGGTCAGTTTCCTTAATCAACGATTCAACGAGGGTTAACCGCTGATGGATCTGGTGCAGATCAAAGAGCGGGAAGATCATCCAGCGTTTTAGGAGGCGTGCGCCCATTGGCGTGTGCGTTCCGTCGAGCGCCTGCAAAAGGCTGGATGTGCCGGAGTCGCCGGATGGCAGCAGCTCGAGATTACGGATCGTGAACCGGTCCATCCAGAGAAACGAGCTGGCGACTATCCGCCTGATGCCGGAGATATGCTGCAGATGCGGATGCTCTGTGTCTTTCAGATAATGAAGCGCTGCGCCGGCGGCCACTGTGGCTGCTTTCAGCTCTTCGATGCCATAACCTTTCAGGCTTTGCGTGCCGAAATGGTCCAGCAGAAGATCGTAGGTATAACGCTCGGCAAAGACCCAGTCTTCCAGCGCGAACGTGTAGGTGCTGCTGTCGAAGCGCTCGCGGTATGTCTTGACCTTGTTTTTTGGAAGAATGATCTCAGAAGGACCGAAGCTTTGCAGGAGCTTGTCCATGTAATCGGCATTGCCTTCGGCGGCGTAAAATTCGCCGGTGGAAATATCGATAAAGGCCACGCCACACAAGCCGTCTGTTAGATGAAGTGCAGCGAGGAAGTTGTTGCTTTTGCCGTCGAGCAGCTTGTCAGTGGTGGCGATGCCGGGCGTTACGAGCTCGGTGACCCCGCGCTTAACGATGCCTTTGGCGAGCTTCGGATCTTCGAGCTGATCGCAGATGGCGACGCGATAGCCGGCCTTGACGAGCTTATGCAGATAGGTATCGAGGGAGTGGTGGGGGAAACCTGCCAGCTCGATGGCGGAGGCCGAGCCGTTGCTACGTTTAGTAAGCGTGATGCCTAAAATGCGGGAGGCGGTTATGGCATCTTCGCCGAAAGTCTCATAAAAGTCGCCGACGCGAAACAGGAGCACAGCATCAGGGTAGCGGGTCTTGATCTCGCGGTGCTGCTGCATCATCGGGGTCTCCGATGCTTTCTCCTTTGCCATCCGGCGAAATTAAGTTGACTCGTTGACTAGTTAACTTGTTGACTTGATGGATTGGGAAATTGTGGCGTTACCGGTGGGTATCTTTTAGGATGTTGTATGGTTGTTTCGTTGTATGGTTGGGTTTGGGAAATGGACAGCATTGGCGAATTGGAGAACCGGCGAATTTTCACCTCCGTTTTTCAATCTTATAGAGGCCGGCTGCTTTAATGCTCAGGTTCTTCCTTTTAAAATCCTTTATGACATAATCTGAGCCGTTCTGCACATTCGGATAAATGATCCGGAAATCCTTGCCGTCCTGCGAAATGACCAGGGGTGCAGAGAAATTCGGTGTGGCATTGGCCCAATGCAGATGCAGGTTGTTCTTCCGGTCCATCTTCCACTGTAAAGTCGGAATGGCGGTGCTTCTTAAGTATTGGTCGAAGAACGGCTTCAGATCGATGCCGATATAGTCGTCAATGTATTTTTCCACTTCATCGCTGCTGACTGTTTTATGGTAAAAATCCCGGTTTAGTCCGCGCAACAGATTGCGAAAGGTCGTGTCGTCTTTCAGCATCATCCGGACCATGTGCACGATGGCGGCACCTTTCTCATATTTGTCGCCGGAGCCATCATCGTGTACGCCGTATTTGCCGATGATGGGCCGGTCATTCTTGATGAGCGCCCATTTTCCCGTGGTATAGGCCAGAGCTGAGTCCTTGCCTTTTATCCATTCTGCGAAAAGCGATTCTGTATAGGACGTAAATCCCTCGTGCAGCCAATTATCAGCGACATCTTTTGCCGTGATGTTATTGCCAAACCATTCATGCCCGCTTTCATGGACAACGATATAATCGAAGCTCAGTCCGACGCCGGTGCCGCTGCGGTCCTTGCCGAGATAGCCCATCTTATATTGATTGCCATAAGCGATCGCACTCTGGTGTTCCATGCCGAGGTAGGGTGCTTCCACCAGTTTGTAGCCATCCTCGTAAAATGGATAAGGGCCCATCCAGTATTCAAAGCAGCGGAGCATTTCTTTCGCGACCGTCCACTGTTTCCTGGCTTTAGGCTCATTGTATTTTAACGGATAAAAATCCAGATCGAGTGGGCCTTTCTCGCCTTGGAGCGTATCGTGCCAGTGGGCGTAGTCGCCGATGTAGATGGTGGTGTTGTAGGTGTTGATGGGGTTGCGAACGGTAAATACGTCATAATCATGGTACCAATTCATATGCGGACCATCGATCGTCGCAGCATGAAAAGCAGACACTGACCTGGTCTTTGTTCCATTGCTGATAGTTGACATGTAGGCGGGATTTTCTATTGAGAGCCGAGTCCCGCTATCAGGTTCGTCACCCTGAAAATCTTTGCAAGGCCACCAGGCACTTGCACCTAAGCCTTGGCAAGCGACGGCAAACCAAGGATTTCCGATGCTGTCAGTTGTCCAAATTAATCCTCCATCCCAAGGCGGATTTTTTGCTTCTTTCGGTGTTCCCTGAAATTTCAGAGTGATTTCCTGTACACTTCCAACAGGCCATTCCAAACCGTTGGTTTTTAACCAAAACACATTTCGTTCACGAACGCGCCGCATATTCCATTGATAGCATAGTGCCCCATCGAGTTCCATTCCCTCCTGTAAATCAATTTGCATACTGTCGCGTTGTTTATCGGTCACGCGAAATGATATCGTAACACGTCCGGAAATGTGTTTCGGAATGGTATCAATTGAAATATTCAAATCATATCTCAGCACATCCCACCAATCCCGTCCCCGCCCATTGCTCCCCCGCAAAGTATCCTGCCGCGTGTGGGCGGTGGCGTAGGATGCACAAAACAGGAACAGGAAAGCCAGGAGGAGGTTTTTCATGTAGTAGAGGGGTTATCGACGCGTCAATGCCCATCGACTTGCCAAGTCGGTGACTTGGCAAGTGGGGGACTTGGCAAGTCAAGCTTTCGTTGAGTAGAACCCATTCGCCTGCGTGATGCAGGTCAAAGTCAGATCATTGATGCACACATGCGCCGGCAGATTAGCGCAATACCAGGCAGCATCGGCGATGTCTTCGGCGGTCAAGGGCTGATAGCCTTCATATACACTCTTCGCCCGCTCCACATCACCTTTGAAACGAACCACGGAAAACTCCGTCTCCGCTGCTCCGGGATTGATCGCCGTCACCTTGATGCGGTGCGGCAGCAGATCGATGCGCATGGCTTGGTTGAGCGCATCCACGGCATGCTTTGTAGCGCAATAGACACCGCCATTCTTATACACAAGCTTGCCCGCAGTCGAGCCGATATTGATGATATGTCCGCTGCGGCGTGCCGTCATCCGCGGAGCGATCGCGCGGGTCATATAGAGCAGGCCTTTCACGTTCGTATCGATCATCTGATCCCAATCGTCAAGATCGCCTTCATCGATGGTGGAAAGGCCGGCCGCGAGGCCCGCATTGTTGACGAGCACATCGATCTGCAGGTCGCCGAGACTGTCGACAGCAGCTTGCACGGCCTCCCGGTCGCTGACATCGAAACAGAGTGAGCGAACGCTGACGCCTTGGGTATAGAGCTCTTTAGCGAGCTCGTCCAGGCGCTCCGAACGACGGCCGGTGATCACGAGGTCATATCCGCCGGCGGCAAAGCGTTTTGCGATGGCCAGCCCGAAGCCGGAGGTTGCGCCTGTGATGAGGATGGTCTTATTCAATGTGTGAAATGTGGTTGAATGTGCGGAATCTGGAAGAATGTGCTAGTTAATAAAAATGTGGTGGAATGTGCGCGGTTACAGCTCCACATTCCACCACATTAGATCACATTCAAACACATTTCCCACATTATCCTACCGGATCAATGCCGCGTCGCCTTTCAGCTTCTGTTCGTTGCCGAAGCGGTCGGTGATGCTCAATACCCAGAAATAGGTACCGATATCTGCCTTGTGTCCCTGATACGAGCCATCCCATCCATCATTGAAGCGGGTGCCGTAGAATACCGGCTGGCCCCAGCGGTTGAAGATGCGGAAGTAATTGACGTTGCGGTATCCGATACCGATCGGACGGAGGATATCATTGCGCCCGTCGCCATTCGGCGAAAAAGCGCTAGGTACGAAAACCGAGCTCTGCTCTACCACCCACACGGTAATCGAATCATCTCCTTCGCAACCGCCCTCGCTGGCGATATGCACCGCATAAGTAATGCGCATCGTGTCGGGATAATATCCGATAGGATTGGGCGTCTGCGAATTATTCAGGTAGGAGGGTGGAGTCCAGGTGTAAACGCTGCCGCCTTTGGCATTGAAGATGATGCTCTCGCCCTTTACGATAATGGTATCATTGCCGGCAAATGGCCGGAAATCCTCAATGCTTACATCTTTTATGGCTGTATCGGCGCAGCCCTTAATATTTTTCGCACGCAGCGTGACCGTGTAATTGCCGCCCAGATTATAAGTATGCTGCGGGTTCTCCACACCGGAAAAGGATCCATCACCGAAATCCCATGAATAATACGTGATCGGCTGGAATGTTGAAACTGAGGTATTTAGAAACTGTATTGGCTGTTTGGGACAAGGAAAACCTGTATGCTCGAAGTTGGCATAAAAGTCCGGGTAGATCTTAACCAGACGGGTGATGCTGTCGGTGCAGGTACTGCCGCGGTTGACAATAAGCTTCACAGTATATACGCCCGTGTCGGGATAGGTGTACTCTGGCTCTTTCAGGTGCGAAGAGTCGCCGCTAGCGCCTTCCACGCCAAAATCCCAGGTATAAGCATCGGCTCTATTGGCATTAGCGCCCGTGCTGAGATTTGTAAAGCGGACCGTATACCCTTTACATTGAACGATATAAGTGTTGAATTCGTCGGAGTACTGAGGAATATTGGCGACAACTGCCTTTGAGCAATTCGTCACCACAAATTGGAACTCCCGGGTTACAGTATTGATCATCACACCATTGCGCCATTCGTGGCAGCAAACGGTCACTACATAGCGTCCGAGCTGGTTAGGCGTGCCGGTGATAAGTCCGGTCTTAGAATCGATCTGCAGCGGTGGATTGCCACGCATCGGCATGGTTGCCGAATAGGGCGACAGATAGGCTACGGGCTGGAACGCTGTAGATACCGGCTTAGGCTTGGCATTAGTCGCTGATCCACCGGTATATGCCGTACAAAATTCATAGCTGAGTGAGTCGCCGTCAGCGTCTGTTGCAGCATGATCGTAGAAGAGGGGATTGTTGATGCAGATGATCTGCGGCGGATAATTCTTGAATACCGCGCTGTTGTTGTAATGGGGTGCGTTGGGATTGCCGGACGGAGGTGGGATTATGGCGTAATAGCTCGCGCCAACAGCTCCGGGATCAATAATGTTCAGAATGCTTCCATTCCTGCAACAACGTTGGTACACAATCTCATAGCCTGTGGCATTTGGAGGCAGATTAAAGACTTTTATGAACGAAACCTTGTTAAGACAAGTCTTAGGCTTATTGTTTACGCAGTCGTTGCTAAAATTGTCCGGTACCCGTAGGTCAGAAGAAGCCAGGATGGAGTCGGTGAGATAGAAGTTGCCATTACCTGTGAATATCGAGACGATGGCCGGATTATCCTGCTCTATAGCTTTAGGATCTCCCGAAATGCAATCCTGATAAATATCGATCCGGACGCGATAGTTATTATTGCCCAGATACACATAGGATACCTCACCGCCGACGATATGCGTTGCGTGCGCGACGTTGAAAGCGCCGGCCACGAATAACAACAATAAGTAAGTAAGCCGCAACTGTTTCATCGTCATGATCTTTCTGCAACTCTTTGAAGACAGTGTTCTACAAACATAAGTAAGTCTTTCTGCAATAATTCTTTTTGCTCAATCATACTCATGTGCCCGCAGTCGTCATATAGCTCTACAAAGCTAACGCCCGGCAGCGATGATTGTTGCAGGTTGTTCCGCCATGGAATCGTCGTATCTTCTTTCCCCATTACCCATTGGACAGGAAAGGTAGCGCTTTGCAAAACCTCTGTTCGTTCAGGCCTGTTTATCATTGCATTATAAAATGCAATGAGAGACTCCGCCGGCAATTTCAGGCCTTCCTCAATACGCTCCTGGATAATCCCGGAATGTGTTTTCCTGAACTTTTCAGAAAATAAAGGCGGGATCATGCCGCGGACAAACTGCTCCCTGCCGCCTTTCCGAACGAGCTCGATCGCTTTTCTTCGTTTTTCTTTCTTTTCCTCATCGTCGGCAAGCGCTGTGGAATGAACAAGGCTCAATCCGTTAAGCCGGTCCGGAAATAAAGCCGCTGCAGCCAGCGCGATATATCCACCCATGGAATGGCCGGCAAGTACACAGCGATCAAATCCTGCATCATCCAGAACTGCCGGGACGATCGTCGCCAGGCTCTCGATCGATACAGCCTCGCCATCCAGCCGGCTGTCGCCGCTGCCCGGTATATCGGGGACGAGTACCGTCAGGGCGCGCGCAAGGTGAAAAACGACCTCTCCCCAAAGACTGCCCGAGGCGGGAAAGCCGTGCAGGAGCATGATTGCAGGTCCGGAGCCATACCGCCTGTAGGCCACGGCCGGAAAATGTTTTGTGGCGATAATGTGCTGCGGATTCATCGATAGAAGCGTATCAGACAACGAATTAATTAAAGCAGAATCATCGTTCGGCGGTAGGATCAAAGCGTATTAAGCTGCTGATATGACCTGCGCGCTGGCGTACCTTGAAGTTCCTGAATTAATTTGATCCGCCACACCGCTTTTTAACGGCCTGCGATAAACTTAATGATGATGATGGTGGTCTTCCGGCCCGCTGACCGCCGGTCGAACGGCTGTGCGGTACATTACGGCGAATCGCGCAAGCAAAGCAACGATCAGGGGCCAGAGAATATTCAGCGGCAGAGCCTGGACACCGAAGGCATGAAGGCCTACGGCAACAATAATCAGCAGCATCGCTACCAACGCATAACGACTTCTTTTCTCGCGCTTTACGAATGGAATAATGACATTCGTCGGCAAGGCCCAAAGGACATTCCAGTTATTCCGGCAAGCCTGATGATCGGTGCCCAGCCACATAAAGATGATCAGACACCCCAGAAGACCTGAAATAACGAGTAGCGCATTGCCCGCCACGTGACCGATAATATTAAACCCGGGAATGACCGATCCCAGGATGACTACAGCGGCAAAGACCAGAGTAAAAATGAATGGGCCATTGCCCGGCTGCGGCAGTTCAGGTCCCGCTGGCAGAATTTCAACAGGTTTTGTCGCTACGGGAACTCCGTTTACACTTGCGCCGGTAAGACCGTTGCGCAGGTAGTCCGGCAGGAACATGGCGTCCTCGTTACTCATCACTTTATCAATCTTCGCCCCCAGCAGCAGGTTTATGCCGAAGCGTTCCCAGGGAAGTCCTGAGAGGTAATGATTGATCTCGTCGCGGAATGTGAGCCTGCTTCCTGCGGGAAGGGCCGGCCCGTAGCGGAAGGCGGAGCCAAAGGTCTTGGGGAACACGTCCCGCAGACGAGTGGCGCAATTGTCGTAGAGAAAATCGTATTTGTAATAGCGGTTTTCTTCTTTCAGATTTTCCTGAAGAAATGAATAAAGCTGCCGCTTCTGGTTTTCGGACAGGAGAAGGCTCTGTTCTTCCACCTTCCGCTGCTCGTGCACATAAGTGCTGTAGAATTGCAGGTAGGTTTCGGACGATGCGTAATAGAGCAGCTTTCCGCGCATGAACTTCATTTCGAAGTCCTCCTGGAAGCCATCGAACGTGCCCCAGTTGTAGACAATGTCTTTGCCGTGCGCGCTATCGATTACCCGTATGCCGGTATGCCCGAACGATGCATAGATCTCGTCGCCTACGCCCACCGTCAGCAGGGAAAAACGCAAATGGCTGGAGCTATCCTGCTGAGCGAAAGAAAAGACCGGGCATAAAAAAGCCAGGACAACGAATATGAGGTGCTTCATTGTCCTGGTCATTCCTGAATTAATGTGATCTTGTGTCTTAAGCGCCCACTGAGCTGCCGGAGAAAATAGAGCCCATATACTCGCGGTTGAGGCGGGCAATGTTCTCGAGCGAAATTCCCTTGGGGCATTCGGCCTCGCATGCGCCGATATTCGTGCAGGAGCCGAAGCCTTCTTTATCGTGCTGGCTCACCATATTCACGGCGCGGGTCTTGCGCTCGGGCTCACCTTGCGGGAGCAGCGCCAGGTGGCTGACCTTTGCGCTCAGGAAGAGCATACCAGACGTATTCGGGCAGGCCGCAACGCAGGCGCCGCAACCGATACACGCTGCCGCAGCAAAGCTTTCATCTGCCTTAGCCTTTTCAATAGGAATGGCGTTAGCGTCAACAGCGTTGCCGGTGTTTACGGAGATGTATCCTCCCGCCTGAATGATACGGTCAAAGGCGGTCCGGTCGGTCACAAGGTCGCGGATGATCGGGAAGGATTGCGCGCGCCAGGGCTCAACAACAATTGTATCGCCATCCTTGTATTCGCGCATATGCAGCTGGCAGGTCGTGGTATTGTGCCAGGGGCCGTGGGCACGACCATCGATATACATGGAGCAGGTTCCGCAGATGCCTTCACGGCAGTCGTGGTCGAAGGCGATCGGATCTTTGCCTTCGGCGATCAGTTGCTCATTAAGTACGTCGAACATTTCCAGAAAGGACATTTCAGAAGAAATGTTCTTCACCTGGTAAGTCTGGAATTCCCCCTTCGCTTTATGGTTCTTCTGACGCCATACTTTAAGCGTCAGATTCATATTGTAATGCTCCATCGTAAGTGCTTTGCTGATTATTTATAAGAACGTTGAGAAGGATGAACGACATCATACACCAGATCCTCCTTGTGCAACTCAAATTGTGAATCGCCCTTGTACTCCCAGGCCGAAACATACATGTACTGATCATCCTGGCGTAGCGCTTCGCCCTCTTCCGTCTGATACTCTTCCCGGAAGTGACCACCGCAGCTTTCGTTGCGATCGAGCGCGTCCATACACATCAGCTCGCCGAGCTCGATAAAGTCCGCAACACGGCCGGCCTTATCCAGCTCAGGATTGTATTCATCCACGTCGCCGGGGATCCGCACATTGCTCCAGAATTCCTTCTTCAGCGCACGGATCTCCTGAATTGCTTCAGTCAGGCCTTTTGCATTGCGCGCCATGCCGCACTTGTCCCACATGATCTTGCCCAGGCGCTTGTGGAATGATTCTACGCTCTCAGTGCCTTTAATGCTCATCAGGCGGCTGATGCGGTCTGCGACTGATTTTTCGGCTTCAGCAAAGGCAGCGTGATCAGTGCCTTCGGCTTTTTTGGAGATCTCGTCGGCGAGGTAATTACCGATCGTATAAGGGATGACGAAGTATCCGTCTGCGAGGCCCTGCATCAGCGCAGAAGCACCGAGGCGGTTAGCGCCATGATCAGAGAAGTTGGCTTCTCCAAGTGCGTACAGTCCCGGAACGGTCGTCTGCAGTTCATAATCGACCCAGAGGCCACCCATAGTGTAGTGCACGGCAGGGTAGATGCGCATCGGAATTTCATAAGGATTCTCGCCGGTGATCTTCTCGTACATCTCGAAGAGATTACCGTACTTCTCTTCCACCACACCGCGACCAAGCTTATAAATAGTTGCATCGTCCGCGCTACTGAGGCCTTGCTTACCAACTTCGATACGGCCGTAACGCATGATGGCATCCATAAAGTCAAGGTAAACCGCCTGCTTGCTGGAGCCTACACCGTAGCCAGCATCGCAACGCTCTTTCGCGGCACGTGAGGCCACGTCGCGCGGTACGAGGTTACCGAAGGCAGGGTAGCGGCGCTCGAGATAATAGTCGCGCTCGCCCTCCGGAATATCGGAGGCTCTGCGGTTGTCGTTCTGCTTTTTCGGAACCCAGATACGGCCGTCATTCCGCAGCGATTCACTCATCAGCGTGAGCTTGCTTTGATGGTCGCCGCTAACGGGAATACAGGTCGGGTGGATCTGCGTGAAGCAGGGATTGCCGAAGTATGCGCCTTGTTTGTGCGCTTTCCAGGCTGCCGTTACGTTGCAGCCCATCGCATTCGTCGAAAGATAGAATACGTTGCCGTATCCGCCGGAGCAGAGCAGCACCGCATGGCCGAAATGGCGCTCCAGTTCACCGTTCACGAGATTGCGTGCAATAATACCGCGCGCCTTACCGTCGACTTTAACGACTTCCAGCATTTCATGGCGGCTGTACATTTTTACATTGCCCAAAGCCACCTGGCGCTCGAGCGCCTGATAAGCCCCGATCAGCAACTGTTGACCAGTCTGTCCCGCTGCATAGAACGTGCGCTGCACCTGTGTACCACCGAAGGAACGGTTCGACAGAAGGCCGCCATATTCGCGGGCAAAAGGTACGCCCTGAGCCACGCACTGATCGATAATATTGGCGCTGACTTCTGCCAGGCGATGGACGTTGCCTTCGCGTGCACGGTAGTCGCCGCCCTTGATCGTATCATAGAAAAGGCGGTAGGTGGAGTCGCCGTCGTTCTGATAATTCTTGGCTGCGTTGATGCCGCCTTGTGCCGCGATAGAGTGCGCACGCCGCGGTGAATCCTGGAAGCAGAAAGCCTTAACCTTATAACCCAATTCTCCCAGCGCTGCGGCGGCGGAAGCTCCCGCGAGACCCGTACCAACGACGATGATCTCAAGCTTACGCTTATTCGCAGGGTTGACGAGCTTACAGGTGCTCTTGTAAGTCGTCCATTTCTGGGCCAGGTCTCCGGCAGGTATTTTACTATTTAAGGGCA
>JADMIO011426276.1_pt1 | contig 14146 bp, 10 predicted proteins | sample 8958161 | NCBI WGS metagenome assembly JADMIO01 (sample SAMN16585339, study PRJNA669376) | soil metagenome | isolation source: Crop rotation soil | place: USA: Cullars Rotation, Alabama | collected 2011 | reverse complement strand
CGGCGGTTGCGCGGTGTCCTCTGCGCTGAGGCCGCGGTTCTCGATGTGCTGGAGATAGCCGAGCCACAGCAGCAGCACGTATCTCACGATGAGCACGACAAGAAACGTGAGCACGAACGCAATCGCGATCTGAAGCGCTGTGTTCGTCATGTCAGGGCGCCATTCGGATCGTGATCGACGCGCCAACACGCTGATAGTCCCCCGCGCGTCCACGGCCATAACTCACGGCGCCAGCGGCCTCCCACCCGTGAACGCGATAGCCGATGTCGGCGCTGGCGCCAAGCTGGAGCGCGCTGTGGCGAGCTAGCGGCCCGCGAGTGAAAGCCGGATCTCCGAATTCAGCAGCGGGGATGATCGGCGCCTCATCGCTCGTGGCATAACTCGGCATTGCGCGGGCAGCGAAGGAGAGGCCTCGTGCCCGTCGAACGGAGTACTCGACGCCCGCGGATTGCGCCGAGTAGCGCGACGGATCCCAGTAGACCGTGCTCCGCTGTGCGAAACCGAGACCTGTGCCCGAGTAGAGCGCGTAGAGATTGCCACCGAGTGGATAGCGCAGATAGCTGTCGATCGTTAGGCGGCGGTTGCCGTCGCTGAGGAGCGAGCGCTGCACGCCGAAACCGACGTCGAGCAGTCCGACCGGTCCGCCGAGGGTGACGGCAGCATCACGCTCGATGAGCGGCCGGCTGCCGTCGAGGGGAACCAGCGCTTCTGCCGAAAAGAGCGATGGGTACGCGGGTTCGCGCGCCAGCTCGACATCGATCTGCCACGCGTAGAGCCAGACCGCGAGCGCGCCGCGGGCCACGCCGAGCGTTCCAGCAAGTTGGTGGTAGACGGCGCCACCCTGGAGCTCGACGCGGGCGAGCGCGGGCCCGTATGACACCTCCTGCCAGCCGCCGGCGCTTGCACCGATGCCCGTCGCGTCGACACGACGGGCGGCCGTTCGCTCGGCGAGCTGCCGCCACTCCGCGCCTAACGAGAGCCGCGTGGCGGCGGCGACGGCAACGGTACGCCGAAGGGCCAGGGCAGAGTACGCCACACCGAGGTTGTCGGCTGCGGCATCCTCCGTGACTCGCCAGCCGGGATCGTCGCCGACGAGCGGCGCGAGCATCGCCGGCCGCTCCTCGCGATCCAGTTGCGAGAGAGCGGCGGACACGGCAAGGCGCACGCCCGCAGATGCACCCTGACTTGCGGCGACGTACATCGAGCGCGCGCCGCGATAGTCGCCGCGCTCGCGATAAAGATCGCCGAGGAGGAGGTATGCCTCGCCGGTCGGCTGAAGGCGAACCGAAGCCCACAAGTCGGACTCGGCACCGGCGCGGTCGCCTGACGAGAGACTCAGCTGCGCGCGCTCGCGGAAGAGCGCAGGCGAAGGCGAGAGCTGGATGAGGGTGTCGTACTGCGCGCGCGCGGCGTCGAGGCTGCGCGAATCGGCGAGCAGCGTCGCCAGACCGTGACGGAGTGCGGTGTCTGCGGGCGCATCCACGAGCGCCATGCGGAGACGCTCCGCGCCGCGAGTCCGGTCGCCGGCGCTGACGTAGACATCGGCCATCTCGCGGAGGAGCGTGCCGCGGTCTGGCACGCGACCGACGCCGGGACGCGTGAGCAGCGTGTCGTAGTGTGCAATCGCGAGGCTGAAGAGGTGCTCACGCGCGAGCGCGCGGGCCAGCGCGACGCGGTACGGAGCGTACGTCGGCTCGGTGGCAACCCATTGCGCGGCGTCGACGGCGCGCGGGTCGTACGCCTCGCGCACGCTGCGGAGGAGCGAATCGAGACCGGGCGCGTTGGGGCGCTTGGCGATGAGCTGCACCAACTCGCGCTCCGCATCGCGGGGCTTGTCGCCCCACGCGAGCGCGCGCGCGAGTCCCAATCGGTACTCGAAGTTGTTGGGATCGCGCGTGAGAAGAGCGCGGAACTCACGCGCGGCTTCGTCGTAGCGTCCCGACTGAAGCAGAACCGTCGCGAGCTCGGCGCGAACGGCGATGGTGCCGGACGACGATCGACTCGTCCGTCGCGGTTGTTGCGCGCTGACGCCGACGGCGACGCAGAGCCCTACGGCAACGAGCGTGATCCGCGCGACGACTCGCATCGGTTAGTTCGCGCGGTTGTGGAGCGCGAGAATCTCGCGATACCGGACGACGGCGTCGCTAGCGCGGCCGACTTCATTGAGCAGGCGTGCGAGTGAGAGCAGTGATTGCTCGTCGCGCGGGTGGCCGCGCACCCATCGCTCGAGCTCGGCGATGGCGCCGTTGCGATTGCCGTGACGCGTCAGCTCGAAAACGCGGTCCTGCATCGCCTCGCGGGGCGTGCGCCGGCCATCGCCGCGAGCTCTCAGCTCGGCGATCGTGTACTGGCGCGCGTTCCGCTCGCGCCAGAGCCGATCGGCTTCTGCATAACGAGCGTAGTCCGCCGGCGTCGGGACGGCGGGGGTCCGAACCTCGGCACGCGGAACGGTGTCCGCGACAGGCCCCGCGCCTGGTGCCGCGGCGACGATCGACACGGAGCTGATGTGCACGAATGTCGCGACCGCGGCCGCGGTGAGGCCGACGACGGCGAGAAGGAAGGCGAGCGCGTATCGCATAGCTCAGCGGACCTCGAGCGGATCGAGGAGCTGACGAACTGCCGCGCCGTCGCCCGGGAACGACGCGGACTCCACGCGAAGCGGCGCCGAGCCGACGCCACGCCGGCTCCGTACTCGCTCGAGAAAAGGCGCAGCGTCTCTGCGCGCGGCACCGTGCAAGTACACGACGACGGCATCGTCGACGCCTGCGGCGAGATCACCGGAAGCGACGCGCATCGTGCCGAGAACGAGCGCGCCGAAGGCGCGGCGGTCGGCCGCGTTGCTATCCGGAATGGTCAGGCGGAGTACGGTGAACGGTACCGCGTCGTCATGCGCGGATCGTGTCTGGAGCGCCGAGACGAAGAGGTCGCGGCTCGAAAGATCCCCGGTGGGCGCAATTGTTCGTTGCGTGAGCGACTCGTCCTCGTGAACGGCTATTGGAGGTCGCGCGAGATGGCCGCGACGGAGCGCTGTGGCCAGACGCTGGAGCAGCTCGGGCACTCCCATGTCGCCTGCGAGCACTTCGTCCGCTCCGTCGCGCAGGAGCCGGGCGCGATCGAGCGAACGCAGGTTGAAGCGGCTGACGACGACGATGGGCCGTCGGCGATCGGCGTTTGCCCTAACGAGGGACCGTGTGCGATCGAGAGCCGTGTGGTCCGTCTCGAGCACGAGCGCGGCGTCGTCGGGCAGTGTGCCGGTGGCGGCGCCGTCTTTGACGACGACATCGTGTTGCAGGCGAAGCGCGGCGAGGAGGTCGTCACTTCCGGGCTCGACGACGCGCACGAGCACGATGGGCGCGGGGGTATCGATGAACTGCTCGTCAGGCGCCGCGCCGGTTGGCGCCAGCGGCCGCGGCGCTGTGGCGGCGAGACCGGAGGCGTCGCGAAGCGATACGACGTGCATGCGCCGCGTTCGCCCCGCATCGTGGCTGAGACGGAAGACGCCGGCGGCATGCTGAACGATCGGCTCGACGCGGCGGTCGTAACGCTCGGCGAGGTCGTCGGCGTAAGTCAGGAGTGCGGTCGTCTGACTCCGCTCGATCAACTCGACGAGAGCCGAAGCCACGAGCGGCGAGGGCGAGGCGTCGTCGAGGAAAGGCGCAAAGGTATCGATCACGAGCCGACGCGGCCGATACTTGGTGAGCAGCCCTCGAACCTCGTCGAGGACGCGTTCTGTGGTTCCAGCCTGTGCGACGCGGCGCACGAAGTCCGACCGATAGCGGAGGAGCACCACGCGCTCGGATCGAAGAGCCTTGGGTAGATCGATTTCGAGGGAGGCCGCAAGCGAGAGGAGCTCGACACGGGTGGCGTGCGTGAGCATCACGGCAACCTCTCCGCGATCGATGCCTTGGCCGAGGAACTGGAGGGCACAGGTCGTCTTCCCTGCGCCGGCGCCCCCCGTGAGCAGATAGCTCGATCGCGGGCGGAGGCCGCCGCACAGCTCATCTATGAGAACGATCCCGCTTCGAATCATTCGCGCGTTTCAGTCCTTGCGCCCGGTCCTTGGCACAGCAAACCGGACTGCTGGTAATACCCAGACAGACAATGGTTTGGCGGTGGTGAAGCAAGAGCACACTCCGCGCCGATTCCGGCTCGAGGCGATGACTTACGACCCCGCACACCTTCCATTGTGCCGGCTGCGCTTTCGGAGTGGAATCGACCTTGCTCAGCGGTGGTGGTATGCCGAGCAAGGACATCACGGACGCGTCCGGCATGAATTGGCGCGTGTGGAATACGGTGCCGATCAGCGGCGCCGTGATCAATGCGGCGGGATTCGAGAAGGGGTGGCTGACCTTTGAATCGGACGCGGGCGCTTTGCGTCGCCTGGCACCGGTGCCCTCAGGGTGGGAGCATCTGCCGACGAGCCAGCTGCTCGAGCTGCTCAACACAGCGAACGAAGTCCCGCGCCACACCGGGCCGATGCGTCGCGTATCCCGGCCCGAGTCCGGCGCCGATGCGTCTGGCCATGGGTGAACGGCGGCCACTCGTTTACATTCCAAGCTTTCGTTCCTGAACGGCATGAGCGAAGCAATCGTTCCTGAAGAGCTGGCAGCTCGCGTGCGCGAGCTGATCGACCGACATGACCGCGGCGACGTCGCGCAGGCGGCGCGCCGCATCGGAACGCGCGAATGCGACCTTCGGGCGATCGTGCGTGGTGATTCCAGTCACCCCAGCCTCGCTGCGCTCTCGGCGATCGTGAGAGGCTATGACGTGGACACGTGGTGGCTGATCTCTGGTGAGATGGAGGCCGGAACGCGGCTGCCGCCGGAGCGGCGCGTGGGAACGTTGCACCTTCTGTCCGAGCTCGGGACTACGCTCACGATGCAGCGACGGCTCGGCCAGCAGGGCGTCCGGGCCGACGAGAACGCCGGCGCCTCCGCCTAACGATCGTATCGTTCGGGACGCTCACTCGTCCCTCTGATCGCCGGCTCGAGGATACCGGCGAGCCACGCCGGACGGGAGCCCCGTCACCGGAGAAGCGCATGAAGGCCCGCCCGCGCCGCGATGGGGCGCACCGTCGATTATGATTTCAGCATGAGCTTTCACCCGAATGACGTCGCGCGCCGGGGACGACAGGCGAGCGTGCTGCTCCTCGTCGTCATCGGCTTCCTCCTCAGCGCGTTCTTCCGGACGCAGATCCTTCGCAATCAGCAGTGGGTGCTGCAGTCGGAGGAGAATCGACTCCGTGAGGTGCCACTCCCCGCTTCCCGCGGGATCATCTACGACCGGGCGGGCAAGATCATCGCTGAGAATGCGGTCGGTTATTCGGTGTCGCTGCTGCCCAAATCAGAGGATTCGCTTCGCGCAACGCTGCTGCGGCTGAAGAGCACGATCGAGCTGACTCCAGGGCAGATCGAGGCTGCGGTCCGGCGCTATCGGCGCGATCGGGCGCGTCCCGCGGTGATCATCCCCGACGCGTCATTCGACGTGGTGTCGGTGCTCGAGGAGCACCGGATCGATTTTCCGAGCCTGATCATCCAGTCCGCTCCGAAGCGCTATTACCCCGACTCGGGCGCGGTCGCGGCGTTTGTCGGGTACACGGGCGAAATCAACGAGACGGAACTGGCGTCACCGTCATATCAGGGATACAAGGCCGGGCAGCAGATCGGGAAACAAGGCCTCGAGAAGCAATACGAATCCGAGTTGCGAGGGCGTGAGGGCAGCCGCTTCGTCGAGGTGGACGCGCGTAACTCGGTGCTGCGCGAGGTGACCGACCGGCAGCTCGATCCCGTTGGCGCCCCACCTCTCTACACGAACATCGATCTCGACCTGCAGCGGTTCATCGCGAAGATCTTCGCCGATTCGCTGCAGGGTGGCGTGGTCGCGCTCGTTCCGCAAACTGGCGAGGTGCTGGCCCTGTACAGCGCCCCCAGCTTCGACCCGAACCATTTCATCGGCGGCGTGTCGTCCGAGTACTACGACTCGCTCCGCACCGATCCGCGAAAGCCGCTCTACAACAAGGCGCTGCAGGGGACGTATCCGCCAGGTTCGACCTGGAAGCTGGCGACGTCCGTGATCGCGCTCGAGAACAACGCGGTGACGTTCAACGATCACATGCAGCAGCCCTGCAAAGGCTACTACTACTTCGGCAATCGCGCCTGGAAGTGCTGGGACAAGAACGGGCACGGCAGCCTGAACCTGGCGGGCGCAATCGCGAAGTCGTGCGACGTCTATTTCTACCAGCTCGGGCTCAAGCTCCAGGTGGCGCGGTTGGTTGCGGGGGGAGTGAACCTCGGCTTCGCGCAGAAGTCCGGGATCGATTTACCCGAGGAGCGGCGGCCGAGCTTCCCGCCGACGACGCAATACTACGACGAGAAGTATCCGGGTGGGTGGACGCAGGCCGTTTCGCTGAACCTGGCGATCGGGCAGGGCGAGAACTCCCAGACGGTCGTGAACATGGCGCACTTCTACACGGCGCTCGCGACCGACGGCTATGCGGCGAAGCCGCACGTGGCGAAGATCAAGCCGGAGCGTTCGCGACTACTCAACCTCACGCTCGATCAGATGGCGCAGCTGCGCACCGCTCTGGCCAACGTGGCGCAGGCGGGTGGAACGGCAGCGGTCGCGGGCGCGGCGCTCAAAGGCGTCCTCGCTGGCAAGACGGGTACGGCGCAGAGCGGAACGCGCAAGAATGGCGTCGAGCTGAATCATGCCTGGTTCGTCGGCTTTGCTCCGGCCGACCAGCCGCAGATCGTGGTGGCGGTGATGCTGGAGTTTGGCGGACACGGCACGCGCGCGGCCAACATCGCCTCTGCGATCATCGCGCACTACCTGCACTCGAATATCACGAGCACGTTGCAGACGGAGGGCTGACGCTCCGCGTCAGCCCTCCGCCTGCTGTGTGCTCGTGATTCGTAGCCATCGGCCGTTCGCTGGCGCTCACGGCCGATGAAGCTTATTTGATGTCGCGCGCGCTGTTGCGCGCGCTCCTGCTCCTCTCACCCATAAGTGCTTCGTTCCGAATTCGCACATACCTATCAGCTACGGACTGATAGCTTCGAGGGATCGTTCCTTACAATTTGCCGTCACGGGAGCGACTGGCGTAGAAGGGAAAGTGGCCGGCATATTGGGCGCTCCCTCTGAAGGGCATTCCCTCCCCTCACCGGTCCCTCCCCAACATGCGGTACCCATTTTCTTTCGCCGCTGGCGCGGCGGCCGTGCTTGTCGTGTCGTCGATCGGCGCGCGCGCGCAGCAGCCAGACGGCGGCAAGAGCAAGAAGCCCGACCTTCCGTTGAGCGTCGGGCGGCATGTGAACTTCACCACGAGCAAGGGCTCGTGGATGTCGCTGGACGTGAGTCCCGACGGGCAGACAATCGTCTTCGATCTCCTCGGCGATCTGTATACGCTGCCGATCGCCGGCGGCACGGCGACGCGCCTAACGAGCGGCCTGCCGATGGACAACCAGCCGCGATTCAGTCCCGACGGCAAGAAGGTTGTCTTTGTCTCCGATCGGAGCGGCGGCGACAACATTTGGACGCTGTCTCTCGACAAACGCGATACCGTCCAGATCACGAAAGGCAACGACAACCTGTATACGTCCCCCGAGTTCACGCCCGACGGGAAGTACATCGTCGTGGCGAAATCGGGCGGCCTCGGTGGCGCGGCGAAGCTCTGGATCTATCACGTCGACGGCGGATCGGGTGCGGCGCTGATACGCGAGCCCGCGGCACTCAAGGTTACCGGGCCAACGGTAAGCCACGACGGTCGCTACATCTGGTACTCGCGGCGTCAGGGCGATTGGCAATACAATGCGATTCTCCCGCAGTATCAGCTCGCCGTGTATGACCGCGAGACAGGCACGAACACGACAATGTCGTCCCGGTACGGTTCGGCGTTCCGGCCGCAGCTCTCGCACGATGGCAAGTGGCTCGTCTACGGCTCGCGCTTCGAGACGAACACCGGCCTCCGCATCCGCAACGTGCAGAGTGGTGCCGAGGACTGGCTGGTATATCCGATTCAGCGCGACGATCAGGAGTCGCGCTCACCGCTCGACGTGCTGCCTGGCTACGCGTTCACGCCCGACGACAAAGCGGTCGTGATGTCGTACGGTGGCGAGATCTGGCGCGTGCCGGTGGACAAGTCGAAGCCGGTGAAGATTCCGTTCACCGCGAACGTCAATCTCGACGTCGGTCCGGAGGTGCGCTTCGCGTACAAGGTGGACGACGCCGCGAGCTTCACGGCGCACCAGATTCGCGACGTGGCACCTTCGCCCGACGGCAAGCGTCTCGCGTTCGTGACGCTCAACCGCGTCTACGTGCTCGACCTGCCTAACGGCACGCCCCGACGCCTCACGAATCAGGACGTCGGCGAGTTCTACCCGACGTGGTCGCCCGACGGCAAGTCGGTCGCGTTCGCAACGTGGAACGACAAGGCGGGCGGCCAGATCTTCAAAGCGGCCGTCGACGGAAAGAGCAGCGCACCACAGCAGCTCACCAAGACGCCGGCGCTGTACACCCAGCTCGCCTGGGCGCCGGACGGCAGACGCATCGTCGCGGTGAAAGCAGCCGCGCGCGACATGCAGGAAGCGTTGGGCTTCTTCGGCGGCGGCCTCGGGACGCAGTTCGTCTGGGTACCGGCGGCTGGCGGTGACATGGTCGTCATCGGGCCGAGTGGAAACAGGGTCAAGCCGCACTTCACGCAGGACACGACGCGGATCTTCGCATACAGCTATAACGAGGGACTCGTGTCGATGCGCTGGGACGGCACCGACGTGAAGCCGATTCTCAAGGTGACCGGTCCACTGCCGCCGATGGGCACGCTCGACGACGATCATACGACGAGCGTCGACATGCCGATGCCGACGCATTACGAGCTCGAGCAGAATCCGACGCCGCCGCCCGCGGACTTGATCATGATGGCGCCGCGCGGCGATCGCGCGCTGGCGGAGGTCGGCAATGACGTCTACGTCGTGACGGTGCCGTACCTCGGCGGTCCGACGCCGACCGTGTCGGTGGCCAATCCGGCGAACGCCGCATTCCCGGCACGTCGTCTCACCGACATTGGCGGCGAGTTCTCGACGTGGAGCGCCGACGGCAAGATGGTGCACTGGGCGATCGGCAACGCATTCGTCTCGTTCGATCTCGATCGCGCGAAGCAGGTAGACGACAGCGTCGCCGCCGCGAAGCGGGCCAAAGGGGACAGCACGCCGGCCGCTCCGGCTGCAAAGCCCGACAGTTCGAAGCCGGATTCGACGAAGAAGGCGCCCACGCCGATGGGCTACAAGCCGATGGAGCGTCGCATCGCGATTCCGGTGACTCGCGATCTGCCGCAAGGCGACGCAGTGCTCCGCGGCGCCCGCGTCGTCACGATGAAGGGGAAAGAGGTCCTCGAGGACGCGGACATCGTCATCCACAACAACCGCATTGCCGCCGTCGGCAAGCGTGGCTCGGTCGCCGTGCCTAACGGCGCACAGGTCATCGACGTCACGGGGAAGACGATCCTTCCCGGCTTCGTCGACACGCACTATCACCCGCAGTGGCTGATTCCGGGCGTCCACGTGGCGCAGGTGTGGCAGTATCTGGCGCAGCTGGCCTATGGCGTCACGACGACGCGCGATCCGCAGACGGCGACGACCGACGTCCTGACCTACGAGGATGAGGTCGAGGCGGGGCATATGGTTGGCCCCCGCATCTACTCGACGGGGCCCGGCGTCTTCTCGAGCGAGAACCTCAAGGATCTCGATCAGACGCGGAACGTGCTGAAGCGGTACGCGACGTACTATGATACGAAAACGCTCAAGATGTACATGACGGGCAACCGCCAGCAGCGAGAGTGGGTGATCATGGCGGCGAAGGAGCTGGGGCTGATGCCGACCACCGAGGGCGGCCTGGACTTCAAGCTCAACATGACGCACGTCATCGATGGCTACTCGGGCCTCGAGCACGCGCTCCCGATCGCGCCGCTGTACGAGGACGTCGTCGAGCTCTTCAAGCAGACCGGCGTGACGAACTCACCAACGCTGATCGTGTCGTATGGCGGGCCGTTCGGCGAGAATTACTGGTATACTCATGCGAACGTGCACGGCGACGCGAAGCTTCGCCGCTTCACACCAGAGGCGGAGCTGGATGCGAAGACGCGCCGGCGCGGTACGGGTTCAGGCGGCAGCCCCGGCCCCGGCGGATGGTTCATGGACGAGGAGTACGCGTTCCCGCTGCATGCGCAATTCGCGAAGAAGGTCGTCGAAGCGGGTGGCCGGATCGGCATCGGCAGCCATGGCCAGCTCCAGGGCCTCGGCTACCAGTGGGAGATGTGGATGATGGCGTCGGGTGGCATGTCGAACCACGACGTGCTGCGCACGGCGACGATCCTCGGCGCCGAGGGGATTGGCCTGAGCGGTGATGTCGGCTCGATCGAGGGCGGGAAGCTTGCCGATCTCGTGGTGCTCGACAAGAACCCGCTCGAGGACATCAAGAACACGAACACAATTCGCTACGTAATGAAGAACGGTCGCCTCTACGACGGCAACACGCTCGACGAGGTTTATCCGAGCAAGCGCGCGCTCCAGCATTTCGTTTGGCAGGATGGGGCGCCGGAGTTCGTCACGGGAACGCCTTAACTGCAGTCTGTAGCTGCTAGTCCATAGCTGTCCTGTCAGTCCTGAGCGAAGCGAAGGACCTACTCGAGCTCGAGTAGGTCCTTCGTCGCTTCGCTCCTCAGGATGACAAGGCAGCTATCAGAACGCGACACCGACGGTGATGGGAAACATCACCTGGTTCGTGTTGCTGAAGACGTTGCGGTAGCGGCCCTCGAAGTAGACGGTGAAGCCGCTGAGGGGCAGGTAGTATCCGAGGCCGGCGTTGAGGCCGAAATCCCAGTTCGTCGAGGTCTCGGCGGTGCCGATGAGCGTCTGAATATCGCTGTCCTTCGTGCCGAAATAGCCGACACCTCCGGTGAGATAGAGACCGCCGTTGGTCGAGGCGGTGCCGATGTTGTACATACCGTCGAGCGCGAAGCCGTAAATCCGGTGCTTCGCGCCTTGGGAGATGTTGTCCTTCCACGGCAGCTCGGTGAAGCTCCCCTCGACGCGGAAGCTGATCGGCGAGAGCGACTGATGCATCCCGAGCGTTGCGGCGATGGTATAGCCGGAGCTGGTGATGTTGGCGAGATCGCTGACGGGAATCACGAGCCCCGCGTTCGCGCCGATCGAGTAGGAGGCCGAGGAGCCCTGCGCCCGCGCCGTCGCGGCGAGGAAAGCGGTTGCGAACGTGAAGCCGACAACGCGGATGGTGCGTGAACGGATGGTGCCTGCGTGCATGGTGAGAGATCTCCGGTGTTGGGTTGAGCGTCTGCTCATCGAACGAAAAACAACGGGAGCCGGAACCAGGCGTTCAGCCGTGCCTGGTTGCCGACTCCCGTTCGAATTTCGTGCCCGACCGGCGATCTCAGCCGACCCGATCGGACTGTTCTTACTCCTCGCGGGCGTTGAGCGTGACCGTCATCTGACGGCGGCGGCGAAGCAGCTCGACGCGTACTGGCTGGCGCGAATCGCGGGCATCGCGCAGCCGACTCGGGGTGACCGGCGCTCCGTCGACGCTGAGGATCACATCGCCGTTGCGAATCGGGGACCACGCGGCGTCCGCCTGGAGAACGAGCAGACCACGCTCGCTGCCGTCACCGAAGTAATCCGAGAGATCGTCGCTGACGAGACTCAGTGAGAGTCCGGGCACGTCCGCGTTGGTGCTGCTGTTCGCGCCACGACGCGAGCTGGAACGATCGGAGCTTTCATCCGAGCGGCGGCTCTGTTGATCCGCCTGCGCGGCCCGAAGGCGGCGTTGGATGGCGCCGATGTCGCGGGCTGCCTGGAGAAGTGTGTCAGCGAGCGCCGTCGAGCCTTCGTCGTCGGCGAGACGCCGGAGTTGCGACTGGACGTCGGCGAGTGTTTGCATCGTGCCGTTCAGTGTTGTTGCGCGGGCTGGCTCACCCGCAACTGCGACGGCGACTGATGGAGTGGCAGGAGCGGCACTCGGTGTCGAGGGGACGGCAACCCAGCCACCGCGCCCGTTAGCGGTGCTGGCGGTCGGGCTGTTGCCGAGCTGCACGTTCGCGTTCTTGAACTTGCCGGCGGCGAAGACGCGGAGCGCCGCCTGCTCGCCGCCCTGAAGTCCACGAAGCGTGCGTGACAGGCGGCGCATGACGGCATCGATCGCGCCCTGGCGTCCGATGTCGACGGGGTCGAGGCGGAGGCTCACGCCGTCGATTTCGGCGACGCGATTGCCTTCGTCGATCCCGGCGCGATCGGCAGGACCGTCACGCAGCACCTGCGTCACGAGGAGGCCCAAGGTATCGCGATCGGTGCCCGATGTGCCGAGCGTCAGACCAAGCAGCATGCGGGCAGCGTCCGCGTCGGCGTCGCCCGCGCTGGCGCGGCGCGTCACGCCCTGATCGGACGACGAGGTGGACGGAAAGCGTCGGAGTTGGGCATGCGCGGCGCCGGGAGCGACGAGGAGCGCCAGCAGGGCCGTGATCGGCAGTGTTTTGTAGACTCTCATTTTTGCATCCTGTTGATCGATCGAACGTCGTGTCGACTCATGCACCGCGGACGCGCGGTGCGCGCTCGGGGGCGTCGAGCGCGCCCTGGCCGCGTGAATCGTCCCGCCTAACGTGTGGCCGCGCGCGCCCTTCGGCAACGATGCGGCGCGCCGTGACGAGATGATCCGCGAACCATTCCCCCCGCGGTCCCTCGCCCAACACGTCGTACCGCACGCCACCACCACTCGCCGTCGCGTGAACGATGCGATCGTGACCGGCGTAGATGGCGACGTGATCGATGCTCGCTCCGTCATTGCCGAAGAAGAGCAAGTCACCAGGACGCAGCGAACCGACGCGCGTCGAGACTTCCTCACCCAATTCGGCAATCGCGTGCGACGTGCGCGGCAGCCCGATTCCTTCTTCCCCATACACATACTGCACGAACCCCGCCGCGTCAAAGCCAATGCTGGGATTCGTGCTTCCGGATCGGAATGGTGTATCCACTAAACCTTCCGCACGGTCGAGAACTCGGGCAGTAATTCGCGCTGCAGACTCCGCCGTCTCGAAACGATCCACCTCAGGCTGCTCGCTAGGCATGATGATCCCACGCGGCGGCCGGCTCGGCACCGCGGCGCGATGACCTGCGAAGCTGATCGAGAGACCCGCCCGATACTCCCAATTGCGTCGTGAGCCGATCGCCAGCGCACTGTCGCTCTGAAACGAGCGGCGATTGCGCGCCTCCGCGCTCAAGCCCAACCAGCCAAGGAGGTCGTGGTGCACGCCGACGCCAAAGCTCCAGACGGCGCGGCTCGTGTCCGCCGCGTTGCTGGGATTGATGCCCTCGCCGCCGATGCCGACGAATGCATATGGCGAAAAGCCGAGGAGGAGTGACTTGGCAACGGGCAGCGCGCGGAACGGTGAGAACAGCAGATCCGCGTCCGCACTCCAGCCGCCGACGCCGATGCCGAGACCGGAGTCGTAGCTGTAGCGAGGACCGGTGCGATAGGTCCGGCAACCGCCAAATCGATCACAGCGATAGTACGTCCCCGCCCTTTGAGCCTGGGGCGAATTGCCCCCGTTGTTGAAGTTGAGCGCCCCGCTGACGCGGATCCCGAATATTCCGCTGTAGCCGGTGAGACCGAGACCGGTGAAGAGTGGATCGCTTGGCGATTCCTTGCGCGCGGCAAAGGCGTCGAAGAGCCCGGGGCCCTGTGCGGCAACGTTGTGGATTGGACGAGTGAGCGAGAGAGCGCCGGCTACCAGCAGGAGCCGGCGACCGGAGATGTGGGGTCGCGTCATTTTTTCAGCCTCAACGTGTCTCGTGGTTCGCCAATGCAGGAGACACGCCGGAGTGTTGAGACCCCTATTTCGGTTGACGGTTGGCGATTGAGGGTAAATGGGGCTCGTTAGGCCCAGCCGCCGATTACCGATCACCGCCCACCGTCTACCGATCCAAAAGATCGTTCGCTTTGACGAACGACCGCTGGCGCTCCTACCTTGGGGCGCATGACGATCGATGCGGCGGTAACGACTGTCCAGCTCACGTATCCGCAGGTGTATCTCGCGTGCCACACACGGCACCAGCGGAAGCGCACCACCGAGCAGATCGGAAGAGCGTCG
>JADMIO011276644.1_pt1 | contig 14146 bp, 10 predicted proteins | sample 8958161 | NCBI WGS metagenome assembly JADMIO01 (sample SAMN16585339, study PRJNA669376) | soil metagenome | isolation source: Crop rotation soil | place: USA: Cullars Rotation, Alabama | collected 2011 | reverse complement strand
AGGCCCGCGCGGTCCGCCACTCCCGCGCCGCCTGGGTGCGGGAGATGGACAGGGCGTCGGCGGCCTCGTCCTCGCTGAGCCCGCCGTAGAAGCGCAGCTCGACAAGGCGGGCCATGCGCTTGTCCATCTGCTCCAGCCTGCACATGGCGTCGTCGAGCGAGAGCAGGTCGACCGGGGCGCCGCTGTGGTGCCACATCGACGCGTCGAGCGTGAGCATCGGCCGGCCCCCGCCACGCTTGTCGGCCGCGCGCGCGCGCGCGTGGTCCACCAGGATCTGACGCATCACCTTGGAGGCCAGGCGGAAAAAATGCGCCCGGTCGGTGATCGGGCCCGCCGGCGCGCCCGAGAGCCGCACGTACACCTCGTGCACCAGGGCCGTGGGCTGAAGCGTGTGCCCCGCCCTCTCCTCGCCGAGGTGCGCCGCCGCGAGCTGGCGCAGTTCCTGGTACACGCGCGGCAGGAGCTCACGGACAACCGCCTCCCCGTCGGGGCCGAACTCCGCGAGGATCTCTCCCGTGCTCCGGTCGTCCACGCCCTAGTTGTACAGGGAGCGCCGCTCCGTCGCCAGCGCGACGGCCGCGCGAGGCCGGTTGCTACAGTCCGCCGATGCGCATCCTGCTCACCAACGACGACGGCATCCACGCCCCCGGGATCGTCGCGCTCTTCGACGCGATCGCCGGGCCGATCGGAGAGTTTTCCGGCCCGCTGCGGGTCGGCCCCGGCGGCAACGCCACCGACGGGGTTTTCGTGGTCGCGCCCCTCACGGTGCAGTCGGCGACCGGGCACGGTGTGACGTTCAAGCAGCCGCTGATGACGACGGACGTGCGGGTCAACGAACGCATGCGCGGCGCGGCGGTGGACGGGCGCCCCGCCGATTGCGTGAAGCTCGCCGTCGCGAACATCTGGCCGGAAAAGTTCGGCGCCAATTCGCGCCCCGATCTCCTGATCTCGGGCATGAACGCCGGCGCCAACTGCGGGATCAACGTGATCTACTCGGGCACCGTCGCCGCGGCGATCGAGGCGGCGTTCCTCGGCGTGCCCTCGATCGCGGTGAGCCTCATGCTCGGCAAGGGCCAGGCTCGGTTTGACGTCGGTGCGCGGCACGCCCGCGCGATCCTGGAGTCGCTCCTGGCCAAGGGCCTCCCGGACAAGCACGAGTGTCTCTCGATCAATCTCCCCGTCACCGAGCGCGACGGTCCGGTCCCCGAGGTGCGCGTCTGCCCGATGAACACGCACGGGCTGGTGGACAAGTACGAACGGCGCGTGAGCCCGATCGGCGACGTGTACTACTGGGCCGCGGGGCACGGGCTGGATTTTCACGCGACCCAGGAGGGCTCGGACGTGGAGCTGCTCAAGGCCGGGTGCGCGACGATCACGCCGCTGCACTACGACCTGACGCTGCACGGATCGATCTCGAAATGGGCGCGGCGGTAGAACGCGCGCCCGGTATACTGCCCGGCGTCTTTCTTCCCGACCCGGAGCGCCCATGCCCGAGCCGCGTCAGGCCGACGTCTTCCCCGCCACGATGCTCTCGTGGATCGACGCGCGCCTGAAGGACGGCGCCGGCGGGCGGCAGGACGTCAACCGGCACATCATGACCGTCTACGACTTCCCGCTGCGGGTCTATTTCATGGGCACGCGCGACCGCTGGATGGGCGAGCCCGAAGACGTCGTGCAGGGCTTCTTCGCCAGCCGACTCTCGAAGGAAGACTTCCTCGCGCAGTGGCGCTCGAGCAGCCTCAAACTACGCCAGTGGCTCATCAACGCGTTCTGCTTCTATCTCAAGGAGATGCACCGCGCGCGGCGGCGCGACGCCCGCAACGTCGCGCAGGCCGAGGAGCCGGTGGTCGAACCCGATCACGCCGCGGCGTTCGACCGGGCGTACATCGTCTCGGTCGTGCGCGAGGCGCTCAAGAAGACGCAGGAGCAGTGCGACGGGGAGAAGCTCGGCGCGCACTTCGAGATCTTCCTGCGTCACTACTACCAGGGCCAGGCCTACGCCGACTTCGCGAAGGAATTCGGCGTCGATCCCTCGCGCGCGGCGGTGATGGCGCGCACGGCGCGTTCGAAATTCCAGGGCACCCTGCGCGTGATGCTCGCGCGCGACGGCACCGGCGAAGACCCCGACGAGGAGATCCGCTCGCTGCTGGAAGGAGACGGTTGATGTCCCCCCGACCTGGTGACGCAAAGCCCGACCTGACCATGAGCTTCCCGGGGCGCGACTTCGCCGACCTCGGCGAGGATCAGGCCAAGCGGCTCCTGCGCATGGGGCTCGCGCAGCCCTTCCGGCCGGTCGACGCCCTGATCGACAAGCTCCTCACGCCGGGCGGCCCCGATTGGTTCCGCCGCGCGCTCTTCGGGCCTCCGTTCACCTGCGACCCGGCGCTCGCGGGCGGCCAGGCGCTCCTCACGGGGCGCGTGATGCTCACCCAGCTCATCAACCTCAAGGAGGCGAGCAAGACGCAGGCACGCGACAGCGACCAGAACGCGCGCCTCGCGGCACGGGCCGGGTACGACCTGGCGCTCGCCGCGGCGCTGGTGCACTACGGGCGGATGATCACGTCGCAGCGCACGAGCGAACTGGCGATGGCGCTGGGCGACCTGGCCGAAGCGCTCCCGGAGCCGTGGGCGGCGCTGGTGCACACCGCGATCGAGCGGCTGGGCGGCGGCGAGACGCAGCGCCGCTAGCCGCAGGGCCCGGGCCCACCACCCCGGCGCTCCCGCGTCGGACGGCGGCTGACTCCGTGCGCTGCCCTCACGCGAACATACTCTCGAACGCAGAGCCGATCGATTCCCGACCGGCGCCCGCGAAAGGAACACGCATGCCCGCCCGCACCGCCGAAGCCCAGTGGACCGGTTCGCTCACCGAAGGCAAGGGCCGCATCAAGGTCCAGAGCGCGACCTTCGACGCCCCGTACGACTTCCGCGCCCGCACCGGCGACGGCAAGGGGACCAACCCCGAGGAACTCATCGCCGCGGCCCATGCCGGGTGCTTCACGATGCAGCTCTCCGCGCTCCTGGGCAAGGCGGGCTTCACCCCCGAGCGGCTCAAGACCACGGCCCGCGTGTCCCTTGAAAAGCAGGGTGAGGGCTTCGCGATCCCGAAAATCGAGTTGGAACTCGAGGGCACCGTCCCCGGGCTCGACGGCGCGGCGTTCCAGAAGCATGCCGACAAGGCCAAGACAACGTGCCCGGTATCGAAACTGCTGGCCGCGGCGGAAATCACGCTCACCGCCCGGCTGATCTGAGTCACACGACCCGGTCGATCAGGGTCGAATGAATTGGCGTACGCGCCGAACGCCGTTAGACTGCGCTGGGGAGGAATTCTCGATGCAGCCAGCGGTCTTTCGCGGCGTTTCGCGATTGGTCCTTGCGATGGCGTGCGCCGGCGTGGGCACGGCTTCGCGCGCGTCCGCCCAATGCGATCCTTCATGGTCAGCGGGCGATGCGGTCCCCGGCGTCGACGGCACCGTGAACGCGGTGGTGCACTGGGACCCCGACGGCATCGGGCCGCGCCCGACGCTCCTGATCGCGGCGGGCAAGTTCACAATCGCCGGGCGCGCCGAGTGCAACAACATCGCGGCGTGGGACCCGGACACGCGCCGCTGGTCGCCGCTCGGGAGCGGCACCGACGGCGAGGTGTTCGCGCTCGCGGTGCTGCCGAACGGTCAACTGGTTGTGGCGGGCACATTCCTGAACGCCGGCGGTGTGGCGACGCGCCGGATCGGACTCTGGGACGGCTTTCAGTGGCACAAGCTCACCGGCGGCGGCCTGGGCGGGAACTTCTACGGGCCGATTATCTACGCCCTGGCCGTGCTGCCCAACGGCACGCTGATCGTCGGTGGAGACTTCGACGTCAAGGGCAACAACATCGTGGCGTGGGACGGCGCGGCGTGGTCGAAGCTCGGCAACGGCCTTACCGGGGTGACGCTCGCCAACTCCGTGCGCGCGCTGGCGGTGCTCCCCAACGGGGACCTCGTCGCCGGGGGCGAATTCGAGAACGCGGGCGAGGTCGCGGCCACCGCGATCGCCCGATGGGACGGTGTCGAGTGGCACTCGATGGGCGTGCTCCACAAGGTCGACGCCACGGTCCGCGTGCTGTCGTTGAGCGTGCGTCCGGACGGCGGCGTCGTCGCCGCCGGGGACTTTGACACCGCCGACGACATCTCGACCGGATCCGTCGCGTTGTGGGATGGCGCGGGGTGGTCCCCCTTCGCCGGGGGGCTGTCGGGCGAGGTCCGCGCGACCATCGCGCTCTCCGACGGTTCGCTCCTCGCGGCGCCGACCGAGTTCCTTCCGGACGGCACAACGGTGGACCGGATTTTCCTTTGGAATGGCCTCGAGTGGGCGGAGTTCGGTGACGAATTCTCGAGTGGTATCAACGTGTTCGCGCCGACTCCGGACGGCGGCCTGGTCGCCGCCGGCAGGTTCACCACGGCCGCCGGAGTCCCCGCCTCGCACGTTGCGCACTTCAGCGGCAATTCCTGGCACTCCTATGGCACCGGGACCAATGACTCGATATTCGCGCTCGCGACCCTGTCGAACGGACTTGTCGCGGCGGGCGGAGATTTCACCTCGGTCGGGGGCGTCGCGGCCAGACACGTCGCGGTGCTGGAACCGCAGACCTGGCAATGGTCTGCGCTGGGTTCGGGAACCAACGACACCGTGTCCTGCCTCGCGGTGCTCTCCGACGGGCGCATCGCGGCGGGCGGCAGATTCACCATCGCGGGCGGCACGCCGGCCAACCACGTCGCGGTGTGGGACGGCGCAGCATGGTCTCCGCTTGGAGACGGGACCGACGGCCCGGTACAAGCGCTGGCTGTGCTGCCCGGCGGCGACCTGGTTGCGGGCGGGTACTTCTTGAAGGCCGGGGGCGCGGTGGTCCGCTCGGTCGCGCGGTGGGACGGCGCCGCGTGGCACCCGCTCGGGCAGGGGATGGTCGAGTGGAGCGCAGACCCCTTAGGGAACGTGAACGGGCTGGCGGTCCTGCAGAATGGCACTCTCGTCGCCACCGGGAGTTTCAACACCGCGGGCAACGCCCTTTCGGTCAACCTGGCGCTCTGGAACGGTGTCGAATGGATCACCTTCGGCGGCCTCTCCGATCCTGCGGCAGCCGTAACCGTGATGCCCAACGGCGATGTGATCGTGGGCGGGCTGTTCGGCTATGCGGGCACGGTAACGACGCCGAACATCGCACGCTGGAACGGTTCGTGGTCCGCGCTGGGCCCGGGCACCAGCAGCACCGTCTTCTCGGTTCTGGGCCTGCCGGGCGGTGACGTTCTCGCGGGTGGTTTCTTCACCGCCGTACCCGGAACGCCCGGCCTCAACCGCATCGCCCGCTGGAACGGCGCGACGTGGTCGGCGCTCGGACCGGGTCTCAACAAGTCGGTGTTCGCGCTCGCGCACCTCGGGAACGGCGACATCCTCGCGGCGGGCATGCTGACGAGCGCGGCGGGAGTGGTTGCCTCGGGAGTCGCGCGCTACGGCGCCGGCGCCGTCCCGGTCGTCACCGTGCAGCCGGACGCCGCGACGGCATGCCGAACCGGCGCTCTTTTTTCCGTTGTTGCCGAGGGTTCGGGCCCGCTCACGTATCAATGGCGGAAGAACGGCGCGCCCCTCGCGAACGGCACACACATCATCGGCGCCACCACCCCCTCGCTCGCGATCGTCGGTCTCACGGGTGCGGACAACGGCGACTACGACTGCGTGGTGACCAACCCGTGCGGGAGCGCGCAGTCCGATGCCGCGCCGCTGGTCGTCTGCATCTCCGACCAGGACTGCTCCTCGTTCGTCAACGGCATCGACTTTGACCTCTATGCCGGCGCGTTCGAGGCGGGCGATCGTGCCGCCGATGTGAACGGCGACGGGTCGGTGAGCGGGCCGGACTTTGATGCGTACACGGAGGCGTTTATCGCAGGGTGCTGACCGATTCGTCCCTCCCGACAGCGCACGATCGCGGCGTCGGGCGGCGCGCCGGGCGGGACCACCGGCGAAGTTTCCAGACGCGTCCCTACCCTCCCCCTCGATGCCCCCGCCCCCCGAGCCTGCGCGCGACGATGCCGAGGACCGCGCTCTCGTCGCCGCCATCCGGCGCGGCGATTCGGCGGCGTGGGGGACACTCGCCAAGCGCTACCAGCACCGTCTCTACTCGATCTGCGTCCGCATGGTCAACAACCGCGAGTGGGCCAACGACCTGACGCAGGAAGCCTTCGTCAAGATCATCCAGGGCTTCGACACGTTCGACGACATGGCCCGACTCTCGACGTGGATGATCCGCGTCACAATGAACACGTGTCTCTCGGCCCTGCGCGCGCAGAAGGTCCGGAAAACCGCCCGATTGGAAGCCGTACACGACCATCGTGCTCCGGGAACCGTGCCGCGCGATGCCGATTGGGAACCGTCAGGCCGCTCGCGTGTCGAACAGGATGAGGAGCGGCGGCGGCTTCTGGAGGCTCTGGACCTGATCGATCCGGAGCAGCGCGCGATCCTGGTCCTCCGCGACGGGCGGAGCTTGGATTACGACCAGATCGCCGACACGCTCGGGATCCCGGTGGGCACGGTCAAGAGCCGCCTGTTCAGGGCGCGTGCCGCACTGCGGGAAAAGGTCGAATCGCTCGGGCGCCCGGCGCCCGACTCTGAAGGCGATCCGGCCGATGGCAACGGGCCGGGGCCGCGCCCCGGCGAGGAAGACAGCGGGCTGCGACTGCGGGGATAATCAACGCACGGACCATCAGCGGGCATGACGAACCGACCAGACCAACCCGGACGCGACGCGCTCTTGAGCGAAGAGTCGCTGCTCGCGCTCCTCGAGGGCGAGTTGAGCGAGACGCGCCAGCGGGAGGTCTTGGCCGCGCTCAACCAGCGGCCCGAGTTGTTCGCGAGGGTGCGGGGAATGGCGCGCGACAGGGCGCTGCTGACCGACCTCTGCGATGTCGAGGCACCGCCCGAGGTCATCGAGGCGGTGAACGCCACGCTCGAGCGCGCGGCGCTGTTCGACGCGCCCGATTCCTTCTCTGACCTGCCCCCGGCCCCGATCGCGATGCCCCGCCCACGCTCGGGCCGCAACCTGTCGCGCATGCTCGCGATGGCCGCGGGCGTGGCACTGCTCGCGGGCGCGGCGGGCTTCTGGGCGCTGACGCGCCCCGGGAACACGCGCACGGCCGCTCCGGCCATCGGCCCGCTGGCCGTCAACAAGACCGATTCGATCGTGGCCCCGCCGCCCGAACGAGCCGCCACGCCCCCGGAGGCCGGCGAGGCAACGCGCACGGCGCCGCTGGCGCTCGCAACGCCGAACGACGAACCCGCCGGCGCGAACTCCCTCAAGACGGGAGGGACGCCGACAGAGCCGGTCGCTCCGGCTGCGGTGGACGCGCCGCGCACGGCGGCGCCGGCGTCCGAGCCGGTCACCGTGCTGGCCTCGGCCCCGATCACCAACGAGCGAGCGGTCGAGCTGGCGTGCCAGGGACGGCTCGCGGTCCGGGTGCGGTCGAGGTCGATCGGGGAGACGATCGACAGCATGGACGCGATCGCCTCGCGCGCCGGCGATCGCTCCTGGCGCCTCTGCCGCGCGAACGAACCCAGGCAGGACGCCGCGCAGGCCGGCGTGGCCCAACTGGCCAGGAATGACACCGCCCGCGCGGCCCGCGAAAAGCAGGAGGGCGCCGTGGCCTCCGCGACGCCGGGGTTCGGCGACGTGCGCGTGAGCGAGTCGCGCCAGGACCGCAAGGCCGTGGGCGAGCCGCACCCCTACTTCGCCAGCGTCGCCCTCACGCCCGAGGCGCTCGGCTCGCTCCGGAACGCGATCGAGTCTTCCACGGACGCACGCGTGGTCTTCGAAGAGATCGAAGGCCCCGTCCAGCCGGCCTCCACGATCGACGAGTCCGAGCCCCTGTGGTGGGAGGACTCTCCCACCCGCTGGGTTCCGTGGACCGACGTCTTCGTGGTTGTCGAGGGCTGACCGCCCAACCCACCCCGCTCATCGCCGGAGGCGGCGCTCAGCCCGTGACGATGTTCACGAGCTTCCCCGGTACCACGATCACTTTCTTCACGAGCTTCCCCGCGATGTGCTTCTGCACCTCGCGGTCCGCGAGCGCCGCGGCCTCCACGTCCTTGGGCTCGGCCTCGGCCGGCACGGTGATACGCGCTCGCACCTTGCCCTGGATCTGCACCGGCATCTCGACCGATTCGTCGCGCAGCATCGCCGCGTCGTAGCCGGGCCAGGGGGCCAGGGACGCGAGCGTCGTCTTGCCGAGCATTGACCAGATCTCTTCCGCAAGGTGCGGCGCGAACGGGCAGAGCGTCAGCGCGAAACGTTCGGCCTGGGCGCGGGTCAGGCCGCCGGCGCCGGTCGCGCCGTTCACGAACTCCATCATCGCCGCGATGGCGGTGTTGAAGCTGAGACGCTCGATGTCCCCCTCGACCTTCGCGACCGTGCGGTGGAGCTGGCGCTCCACGGCGTCGTCGGGCTTCTCGATCGGGCGCAGCGCGCCCGACTGCTCGTCCACGCACAGCCGCCACGCGCGCTGCAGGAAGCGGAAGCACCCCGCGATGTCGCGCGGGTTCCACGGCTTGCTGGCCTCGAGCGGCCCCATGTACATCTCGTACAGGCGGAACGTGTCGGCGCCGTACTCGGCGATCACGTCGTCGGGGTTCACGACGTTCTTGAGCGCCTTGCTCATCTTGGCGACGATCTGCTCGACACGCTCGCCGGTGGCCTTGAGGAAGCACCCCCCGTCGCGCTCCTCCACCTCGTCGACCGGGACCAGGCGCCCGGCGCCGTCCTGGTACGCGTGGCTGGTGATGAGGCCTTGGTGAAAGAGCTTGCGGAAGGGTTCCTTCGTCGAGACGTGGCCCAGGTCGAAGAGGACCTTGTGCCAGAAGCGCGCGTAGAGCAGGTGGAGCACCGCGTGCTCGGCGCCGCCGATGTAGAGATCGACGCCGCACTCTCCCATCCAGAATCGCTCGGCGTCGCGCCCGCAGAAGGCCTGGTCGTTCGCGGAGTCGCAGTACCGCAGGTAGTACCAGCACGACCCGGCCCACCCGGGCATCGTGTTGGTCTCGCGCACCACCGGCGTCGCGGGATCGAGCCCGGGAACGCCGGCAACCCCCGCCGTGGTGCGCACCCAGTCGCGCGCCTTGGCCAGGAGCGGGCGCGGCTCTTCGGACTCTTCGGGCTGGTACTCGCTCATCTCCGGCAGCACGACCGGCAGCGCGCTCTCGCCCACCGCGTGGTGATCGCCGTTCTGGTCGTGCACGATGGGGAAGGGCTCGCCCCAGTAGCGCTGGCGGCTGAAGAGCCAGTCGCGCAGCTTGAAGTTCACCCGGCGCCGCCCGACCCCGGTCCGCTCCAGCCACGCGACGATCGCCTCGGTCGCCTCGGCCCGCCCCAGCCCGTCGAGGGAAACACCCGCGCCCGAGGAGTTGACCGCCACTCCCGCGCCGGCGAACGGCTCGCCGCGACGCGCGTAGTAACCCGCGCCCGCGAACACCGCCCGCGCCTCGTCGAAGGACGAGAAGCCCATCGAGACGATCGAGTCCAGCCACGACGAGGAGATCGAGCCCCGCTTGTGCCCGACCGCACCAGGGACCGTGGTGCGCGGCCCGGAGTAATCGACCGGCACCGCCGTGCCGTCCCCGGCCCGCGTGCGGCGCGTCCGCACGGTCTGCAGCGCGTCGGCGTACCCGGCGGGTGACGTCGAGTACGTCGTGACGAAGCCCAGGAAGTCCGCGAGAATCCCCTGCCAGCGCACTTCCGAGCGATCGTCAACTGTCGCGTGCGCCACGAAGTAGAAAATGGCCGACTCGGTCCTGGGGTACACCACGTCCCGGATCGGCAGGTTGAACTTGACGGCGAACTCGTAGTCGCGCTCGTCGTGCGCCGGCACCGCCATGATCGCGCCGTGCCCATAGCCCATGAGCACGTAGTCCGCGACCCACACCGGGATCGTCTCGCCGGTCGCGGGATTGCGCGCTGAAAGCCCCGTGAAAACGCCCGTCTTGTCCTTGCTCTCCTGGCGCTCGACGTCAGAGCGGTTGCGTGCCGCGGCGCAGTACGCCCGCACCGCGGCGCGGGTCGCGTCGTCGACGCCCATCTCCCCCGAGATCACGGCGTCGCATAACGAGTGCTCGGGCGCGACCACCATGTACGTCGCGCCGAAGACGGTGTCGGGACGGGTGGTGTAGACGGTCAAGGACGCCGGGCCCGAACTCCCGGATTTCGGGCCCGCGGCGCGGGACGCGAGACCGCAGATCTCGAACCGGATCTCCGCGCCCTCGCTGCGGCCGATCCACTCCTGCTGCATCGTCCGCGTCGAGGTCGGCCAATCGACCCCGTCCAGGTCGCGCAGCAGTCGCTCGGCGTAGGCCGTGATTCGGAAGAGCCATTGCCGCAGCGGCTTGCGGAACACAGGGAACCCGCCGCGCTCGCTCCTGCCGTCGATGACCTCCTCGTTGGCCAGCGCCGTGCCGAGCTTGGGGCACCAGTTGACGACCTGCTCGCCGACGTACGCGAGGCGCTGCCCGTCGATCACGCGCCGGCGCTCGCGCGCGTCCAGGCTCAACCACGCGCCGGCGCCCGGCGTGCCGGCCCGCACGGGACGCGACCCCTCCCCCACCGCCAGCTCGCCGCGCTCCAGGGCGCCGACCAGTTCGGCGATCGGGCGGGCGCGATCCGCCTCCGTGTCGTACCACGCGTTGTAGATCTGGAGGAAGATCCACTGGGTCCAGCGGTAGTACCGAGGGTCGATCGTCGCGAACTCGCGCGACCAGTCGTAGCTGAACCCGAAGCGCTTGAGCTGGCGCCGGAACGTGTCGATCGCGCGCCGGGTCGTGACCGCCGGGTGCACGCCGGTCTGGATCGCGTACTGCTCGGCGGGCAATCCGAAGGCGTCCCACCCCATCGGGTGCAGCACGTTGAAGCCCTTCAGACGCTTGAAGCGGCTGATGATGTCGGTGGCGGTGTACCCCTCGGGGTGCCCCACGTGCAGCCCGGCGCCCGACGGGTAGGGGAACATGTCCAGGCAGAAGAACTTCGGACGAGAGCCGTCAAAGCCCTTCTCGCCGGGGTTGATCGCGCGGAATGCCCTCTCCGATTCCCAGCGCGCCTGCCACTTCTCCTCGAGGGTCCCCGCGAGGCTCGCCGTGTAGCGGAACGGCGGCGCATCGGCGGGCGATGATCGTGACGTCGGCTCGTGAGAAGACATGGGGTCAGGAGTTTAGCGTGCCTTCGATGGGCCCCGCCACGAACTCAGCGGTCAGCGATACGGACCGCCGCGCCCGGCCTGCGCTGCACCGTGCGCCGGTGCGACCGAATGCCCCGCGGATAGCGCCGGTCACGGACGTGCCTGCGTGCGGGGCGTCCCGGGCCTGGTCTCGACCTGCGGTGCACTCTCACGCCTGGCCCTGTCGAGCATCAGCTTCTTGGCCTCGCCGGCCAGGTAGAACGACCCGGTGACGCAGATCAGATCGTCGCGCGACACCGCGCGCTGGGCGATCTCCATCGCCTCGCGGATCCCGGGCGCTGTCTGGCTCATCTTGTGGCTGATCTCGACGAAGCGCCGGTGAAGTTCGCGCGGCTCCATGGCCCGGGGGTTCCCCGCGGCCCGGGTGAAGATCACCTTGTCCGCGCCGCGGGCCACCTCGGCCAGCATCGCGGGAACGTTCTTGTCGGTGTTGCAGCCGAAGATCACCACCGTGGACTCGGGGCTCAGGTACGCGCCGATCGCGCGCACCAGCTCGCGCACGCTCTCGGCGTTGTGCGCGCCGTCGATCATCACCTTGGGGCTCGACGACACCACTTCCATCCGCCCGTGCGTCGGCGTGCGCGCCAGGCCCTCGGTGACCTTGCGCTCCGAGATCGTGAACCCGCGCCCGCGCAGCACGTCGAGCGCCGCAAGCGCCAGCCCGCAGTTCAACGCCTGGTGCTCGCCCTTGAGGGGCACCGGCAGGTGCTCGAACTCGCTCTGGCTCGTCGTGAGGCACACGCGCGCGTGCGGCCCGAGCTCTGGCGTCGCGCAGAACCGGTAGCTGAAGTCCAGACCATCGCCCAGCACGGCGAACGGCGCGTCCGCTCCCGCCGCGGCGCCGCGGAAAATCTCGAGCACCGCCGGCTGCTGGGGCACGGTCACGACCGGCACGCGCGGCTTGATGATCCCGGCCTTTTCGCGCGCGATCTTCTCCAGCGTGTCGCCCAGGATCTGGGTGTGCTCGAGCTGGATCGACGTGAGCACGCTCACCTCGGGGGTGATGACGTTGGTCGAGTCCCACCGGCCGCCCAGCCCGACCTCCATCACCGCCACGTCGACCGCCTGCTCGGCGAAATAGGCGAGCGCCGCGGCGGTCAGCAGCTCAAAGAACGTCGCGGGGACCGTCTTCTTGAGCGCCTCGTCCGCCGCGCCCGCGGCAAGGCCCACGTACTTGGCGAAGTCGGCGTGCCCGATCTGGTGGAGCGGGTGGTTCGTCGCGTTGAGGTTCGCGCGGACGCGCTCGCGCAGGTCCACCAGGTGCGGGCTGGTGTACAGCCCGGTGGTGTACCCGCACGCCCCCAGGCAGGAGGCGATCATCTCGCACGTCGAGCCCTTGCCCTTGCTCCCGGCGACGTGCACGAACTTCACGCCCTTGTGCGGGTCGCCGAGACGCTCGAGAATCGATTCCATCCGGTCGAGGCGCAGAATCTGCGGGTCCACGCGCTCGGGCCGCAGACGCTCGACGCTCACGCGTTCGTTCAGGTAGCGAACGGCGTCCTCGTACCCGCTGAAGAGCCGTGGCGTCGCGACCCGCCGGTGCTGCTTCACACCCCGCGCGTGCGAGCCTTTCGACGACTCTTTCCCGGAACGCGAGGTCGGCCCCGCGGATTCGCGCTTCGGCATGACGGGCCGATTGTAGCGGCTTCCGTCGCGCGCACTAGTCAATCTTGCGGGGCGCGGTCCCCATCTTTCACGAACATCGCCATCACGAGGTCGTCGGCATAGTCACCGGGGCCGAATCGGATCTCGCGCACGCGCCGGCCCTCCTCCACGAACCCCAGAGACCGGTACAGCGCCAGCGCCGGAGCGTTGTTCGCGAAGACCCACAGGCAGACGCGCTCGATGTCGGGGTGCTCCCGGCACCAGTCGATCAGGGTTGTCAATAGCGCACGCCCGACGCCGCGGCTCCGCCACGCCGTCGCCACGCTCACGCCCAAGAGGCCGTGGTGGTGGGTCCGCCGGGACGGCCCCGCGCGGAACGACGCCTCCCCCACCACCGCGCCGGCGTGCTCGGCCACGATGAGGTGATCGCGCGGCGCATCCAGCAGCCTGCGGATCTTCCGGCGCCGCGCCGGCACGTCCTCATCGATCTCGCCGGGCACGTAGATCGTGCCCACGCTCCCCGCGGCCAGTTCGATATCACGCGCGATAAGCGCCTCGGCATCCCCCTCGGTCGCCGAGCGGATGAGGATCGCCGCGCCCCTGACCGCCACCGTTCGCGCCGGCAGAACCGCCATTGCAGATCCCATTCAGGTGCGAGACACGGGCGCCGGGCCCGGGTGCTCATCGGTCGTCGAACCCGCGCGCCGCCCCACTCCTGCCGCGCCGCTCAGCACCCCGCCCCATCGATCAGCCCCTTCATCTCGCGCACCGCGCCGCGCAGACCGACGTACACCGCGCGGCTCACGATCGCGTGCCCGATGTGCAACTCCTGTACGCCCGGGAGCGCCGCGACCGGGCGCACGTTGTGGTAGTTGAGCGCGTGCCCGGCGTTGAAGCGCATCCCGGCGGCGACGATGCGCGCGCCGGCATCGCGCACCTTCTCGATCTCGCGCACCAGCGCGGGGTTCAGAAAGTCCCCGCCGCAACGCGCGAACGCGTGCGCGTACGGCCCGGTGTGGATCTCGCAGACGTGGAACCCGCACGCCGCCGCGCCGTCGACCTGGCGAGCGTCGGCGTCGATGAACGCCGAGACGAACGACCCCGCGGCGCGCAGCTTCCGAACCACGTTCTTGAGGCGCGCCGCCTGGCCCGCCACGTCCAGCCCGCCCTCGGTCGTCACCTCCTGGCGACCCTCGGGCACCAGCATCGTGGTGTGCGGCTTGACGCGCACGGCGATCTTGACCATCGCCTCGGTCGCGGCCATCTCCAGGTTGAACTTCACCTTCACCAGCTCGCGCAGC
>JADMIO010812946.1_pt1 | contig 14146 bp, 8 predicted proteins | sample 8958161 | NCBI WGS metagenome assembly JADMIO01 (sample SAMN16585339, study PRJNA669376) | soil metagenome | isolation source: Crop rotation soil | place: USA: Cullars Rotation, Alabama | collected 2011 | reverse complement strand
GCCGCGACTTCAAGTCACGTGAATTCCAAGCTTCGGATCCCACTGTGCTGGAAAGAATCGATGGCGCCAATACCACCCTCGGAACCGGGGTTTTGGATAAAATGGCGGGCATTTTGTTTCTGGCCCAGAAACAGGACTTCCAGCCCATGACGGGGAGCCCCCACCGTAATATAACGGTCGCTGACAATTTTGTGGCAGACCCGGCCCGGTCCGCCGTTCGAATGCAGAATATCGCGGGCGGGAGTCTCGCCGGGAACACCTTTGTCAATCCCAACAACAATCCCTACGTAGAAGGCTATTGGGAAGATACGCTCGAGCCCTACCGAACGGAGTTCCAGACACCGTTTGTGCAAGTCTCGTCTACGGGGATCGTCCAGAACAACAACATCATTCAATCGAGTCCGGTGCGCGTAATCGTTACCGATACGGATTCGCGAAGGCTCGCGGCCTACGCTCCCGGCCTCCGGGTGAGGCTTCACACGATCGACGCAGCCACGTTGCCAACTCCCAGCGTCACATTTCGCGACGCAGATGGCCAAAGTGTAGCAGCGCCAATCCTGACGAGCTCGACCCATTTCTTCGAAATCCTGATCCCGGGAACCGCCGCTCTCGGAGGCGCTGTTGTGCAGGTGAGAGCGGGCGCCGAAACGCGCTTTGGGACTTTGTTCATCGACTCCCGGTTTAATGATCCCGCCGTACCCCACTGTACGGTCGAGGTGAGCGTGCCCGGGACGAGCTTTCCGGCTATTGGGGGAACTCTTCGTGTCCTCGCCGTGACTCAGCCGGGCTGTGCGATCCCCTTACTCGGTTCGGCGTTCGCGACGGCGCCGTCCACCACGCCTACAGGAACATCGCTCGTTAGTTTCGCGGTCAGTGCGAATGCTGGTGGGGAGCGCCGGAGTTCCGTCGAGGTGAGCGGTCTTCCCGTTAAAATCACGCAGGCCGGTTCACCATCTCTACGCATCAACAAGTCCCACACCGGAAACTTCATCCAGGGGCAGAACGCAGCGAACTACACGATCGTCGTGTCGAATGCGTCCGGGTCCCCAGGCGCCAATGGAACGGTGACCGTAACCGAGTCTTTACCGAGCGGCCTCACATTGGTGTCGATGGCGGGGACGGGATGGACGTGTCTGGCTGGCGGAACTACATGCACGCGGAGTGATGCGCTTGCCGGAGGAGCGAGCTACCCGGGAATCACGGTGACGGTGAATGTCGCCCCCAACGCTTCGTCGCCACTGACCAACTCCGCGTCTGTATCGGGCGGAGGGTCGGTGAGCAGCAGTATCAGCGACAGCACCACCATCATTGCGAACTCGCCGGTGTTGAGCATCTCGAAGAGTCATAGCGGCAGTTTCTTTCAGGGACAGAACGGTGCGGCGTACAGCGTGACGGTGTCGAACGCAACCGGCAAGGGTCCAACGAGCGGGAGCGTGACGGTCACCGAGATGCCGCCAGCGGGAATGACGCTGGTTTCTATGGCCGGGACAGGATGGACGTGTCCGATTGGCGGCGCGACCTGCACGCGGATCGACGTGCTAAATGGCGGGTCAAGTTATCCGGCGATTACGGTGACGGTGAAAATCGCCTCCAACGCTACGACACCCCTATCGAACGCCGTTACTGTGTCCGGTGGTGGCTCGATTTCCGCAACGGCAAGTGATTCCACGGTCATCATTGTGGTCGACCCCGTCGCAACCGGATTGCGCTTTGTGCCAATTGCGCCATGTCGTGTAGCGGATACGCGAAAGGCGGCGGGCCCGTTTGGCGGGCCGTCGATTAGCGGCGGCAACTCACGCGACTTTATCATCCCGAACAGCTCCTGTGGCATTTCCGCCGATGCTGAGGCGTATTCGCTGAACGTAGCCGTCGTACCTGCGGGTCCCCTCGGCTTCCTCACCACATGGCCGGCCGGGCAAACCCGGCCGGTCGCATCCACGCTCAATTCGATCGACGGACGAATCAAGTCCAACGCCGCGATCGTGCCCGCTGGCGCTGGTAAGGCCGTGAGCGTCTACGCCAGCAATTCCACGGACGTCATTCTGGATATCAACGGATACTTCGTTCCGGCGAGCGACTCGACGGCATTGGCATTCTATCCAGTCGCGCCATGCCGCATCGCGGACACTCGCCGCGCTGTTGCTCCGCTGGGCGGACCGTCGCTGGCCGGCGGCTCCAGCCGGACCTTCCCAATACTCTCGTCGACATGTGGCATCCCGTCCACGGCGAAAGCATACTCCCTGAATGTTGCGGCCGTGCCCCCGGGACCGCTCGGATACATCACCGCGTGGCCCACCGGTCAGAGCCAGCCCGGAGTTTCTTCTCTCAATGCTCTAACCGGCGCCGTTACCGCGAATGCGGCGATCGTACCGGCAGGAACGACTGGTGATATCGATATCTTCGCGAGCAATACGACCGACCTGGTAATTGATGTCAACGGCTACTTCGCGCCTCTCGCAAGTGGGGGATTGTCACTGTACAACGGGACACCCTGTCGTGTGCTGGACACGCGGCAACCGCCCGGCGCGCCGGCGTTCACCGGGAAGCGGGATGCATTAATCGCCGGCGGGGCTTGCGGCACGCCCTCTGCAGCTCAGGCGTATGTGTTTGGGGCGACGGTTGTGCCGCCCGCGCCGCTGGGCTATTTAACGCTATGGCCGCAGGGGCAAATCCAGCCGACCGTTTCCACGCTCAATGCGTTGGACGCGGCAGTGACTTCAAATCTCGCGATTGTTCCAGCGGCCAACGGAAGCATCAGCGCCTTTCCGAGTAACTCTACGCACCTCGTCTTGGATATTTTCGGGTACTTCGCACCGTAGCTGCTCGTCTGGGCTGGTCAAGCGCGTCCTCCAGCGGGAGGATGTGCTGCTGCCCTCCGAGGAAGAGTACCGGCGGATCGCTCGGGTCGCGTAGCTCAGCTCGAAAAAAACGCGAGGTAACATCCGTTCCAGGACGCGGTTCGTCCGAAGGTCTATTGACAACTCCGCGCACGTTCCTATAATTCGGATATCGGAGGAACTGTGAAGCGTAGCTGTCTGCTGTTCGTGACTTTGGGCCTGTTCCAGTTGCAAGGCGGGACCGTCTCGTTCTTCGACGGCACTTTCAATCTCGCGGATTACTCGGCCCCGGTGATCTATAACCCGCAGGGGATTACCATCACCAACACCCAAATCCTATCGGGTGGCAACCCTAACGCAGCAATCTCGACCGCACTCGAGTTTCCCAACGACTTCATCATGGGCCTGGCTCTGATCCGGCCGTCGTTCTCGTACAATCCCTCCACCCAGGGCGCGATTGTCAGCATCGACGCGAGTGTGGACCGGTATTTGGATTCGAATGGACAGGTAACCGGGGCGCCACTCGGTGGATCTTGGGTTCTGCTGCAAGGCGGCAATTACTACCGGGTCACCAGTCCCGGAGTTCCCCTCCCGGACCCGCCGGCATTCCAGACGCACTCCGTCACCGGCTCGCACCAGTCGGACTGGACTTTGTTTGACTTCACCACGGGCACAATCGATCCGACTTCCCATCCTGACTTTTCCAGTTCCGGTTCGCCGATCCAGTTTGGCTACACGTTTCGCTTGCAATCCACGAGTGGGCTCCGCGGCCTCTGGGAACTGCGGGGAGACAATCTGTCGTATACAATCAATGCCGTCCCGGAACCCGGCACATTGCCGCTGATGCTGCTGAGCGGAATCCTTGGTTTGGCTCTCAAGCGCACGCTGTCGTCGCATTCCTAGTGTTCCTGCGTCGAGCAGATGACTAGCCGGAACGACTGATTAGGGAGTAGCGGTCTCGGCAACCGGCCGCAGAATCTGCTTCCTTGCGGGCAGATCCGCGAGTTGACTCACCGGCCGCGAGGTCGGGGTGAAGGCGAACCAGGCCGCGAGGTCATCGTCGGCTACCCGGCGGCGGCTCATGATCGCTTGCCGCTGCCGCAAAGCGCGGGGCAGGCACCGGGCGGCTTCCCAGAACGCTCGCAAGGACAACGGCTCCCAGAAGAACAACCCCCCGAGCACAATTAGATCCCGCGCGATCATCGGCGCCCAGCAGTGGCGGCACACGCCCGGTGTCGCGTTCTTGACGCGCATGAGAATCCGGTTCTTTACCGAGTGCATGTTGATGACAGCCGGCAGCGAGCGGCGATTCGCCGGTGTCACGGTGCGGACATGGTGAGCTACCGCCGCCGGCGTATAAATGCAACGCCAGCCGAGCAACTGCCCGCGCCAGGCAACATCGGCGTCCTCCCGATAAACGAAGAAGTCCGGATCGAAGAAATTCCCGTCCACCGAGACGTCCGCGATCATGCGCCGGCGGAACAGCGCCGCCGCTGCGCTGGCCCCGAAGACGTACTCGATGCGGTCCGTGTACCGTCCATCGGGCTCGTGCCAGCCGCGGTCGAAGTGGCGCATCGCGGGCGTGAAGAAAATACCCGTCGAATCAATTCGCGCCTCGGGCAACGGCTCGAACCCCGGCCCGATCGAAAGCAGCTTTCCGCAGACCGCTCCCGCTCGACTATCCACTTCGCCGGCCTCGACCAGGTTCCGGATGAAGTCCGGCTTCAGCAGAACGTCAGGGTTGAGCGTCAGCACCCAATCGGCCGAACTCGCCCGAATGGCCCGGTTCTGCGCTTCGGCAAAGCCCAGATTGCGGTCGCATAAGATCCTCCGGACGCGCCCCTTGAACTCTTTCAGAATCGACCGGGTGCCGTCGGTCGACGCGTTATCCACTACGACGATTTCAAGTTCCGCCCCCTCCTGAAGAAGAATCGATTCCAGGCAGCGCCGGATATACCGTTCGCTGTTGAAGGTGACAATCGTCACGCAAACGTTAGGATTAGCCACTCGTTATCATTCCGTCATCTCCAAAGACCCCGGCGGCGAGCCTTCAACTACACTGAACGGGGAGAGTTCCAATAATTTTTTGAAAAAATCTGCGCAAAGGTGTAGTTGAAACTGATATGTGCCGGGTCTTTGGGATGGCTTGTAACGATGTTGGTGTCTCCCGTGGGTGATCGGCTGGTGGGAATCCTCGGGCAGGATCGAGCCGGCTCGGCGTTGCAAGACAAAGTCAGTCAGCTATTTGCAGAGGCTAGAGACGATGTTTACCGGTACCTGCTGACTTTGGGTTTGCACCCGGCGCGCGCGCAGGAAGCGGTTCAGGAAGTTTTCCTGAGGCTTTACGCCACGCTGAAAAAGGGAGAATCCATCGAAAACCCGCGAGGGTGGGTCTTTCGGGTTGCCCACAATTACGGGCTGAAGGTCCGGGAGCGGCAAGTTTCGGAAGAGCCGATCGGCGCCGCCCTTGAGGCTAAGTTGTCCACCCCGGGGGGAAACCCCGAGGCTGAGTTGCTGGAGCGGGAGCGCATGTTACGGTTTCATCACGCGGTGGAGGGGCTTTCGGAACAACAAAAGCGATGCCTCTTTCTGCGGATGGAAGGTTTGCGCTACCCGGAGATCGGTTCCGCCATGGGAATCAGCGCCTCTGCGGTTGGCGAGTTTCTCAGGCGGGCCATGGCCCGGTTGAAGAAGGTCCGCGATGAGTAGCTTCCTTACCCATCCCGAGGACGGGATGCTGCTGCGCTATCTCGATGGCGAGCTGCCTGCCCGCAAGTCCCGCCAGGTGCGCGGACACCTCGAAGCGTGCTGGCAATGCCGGACCGCGGTGGAAGACCTCGAGACCACCGTCGCCAGTTGCGTCCACTACCGTAAGAATGTTCTGCAAGCCCACTTGCCGCCCCCGCCGGCGCCGTGGGCCGATCTCTCCGAAGGATTTGCCAGAATCGACTCCGAGGTGGGAGTTGAGTCGTGGATGGCGCGGTTCGGGCATTGGCTCGCCGCGCCCGCCGCGCGCCGATGGGCCCTTTCGGGGACCGCCGCGCTGCTGTTGGCCGCCGGATTGTTTTACCAGTTCCGCGAAACCCCGTCCGTCCAGGCCGCCAAAAACGTTCGCGTTGTGGATCGAGATATCCGCGATCACCAGCTCCGCCGTGAGCAGGCGCTGAAACATGTCGCGGGGAATGCTGCCTGCCTGCACGAATTCCTGGGTCGTATCGCCGGCCAACCCCGCCCGATCCATCGCCGGCTTGATGAGCTTGGCCTCGACGTCGTCGAAGTTGATTTTGAGCTTTTTCTGCTCCTGCTCCGTTTGACCTACACTCGCCTTGAGCAGGATCTCCTTTTCGCCGAAGGGCCGAATGATAAAAGCCTTAGGAAAGCGTTTGGCTGGAGTCACGTGTTCGCGCAATACGCGTGCCGTTATTCTATACCGGCGAGTCTGGCCGGCGCGAAGGATGCATCGAAACCGGCGGCAGCCGTACCCATCTGCCATCCATCGGCAATGTCCCCATGTCTAACACCGGCTGCGGCTTTGCGATAGAATGCGCTGAAATGTTTCTCTTGCGAGCGCCGCTGCTGGCTATGATCGCGATCACGCCGATGGCTGTGATCTGCGGTCGCGCCCAGACTCGGGCGGAGTACACGGCCGCGCAGGCAACCGACGGCCTCGCCGCGTATCAGACCAACTGCGCAACCTGCCATCTGCCGGATCTGATTGGACGAAACGAGGCCCCGCAGCTCGCCGGCGGCAATTTCATGAATGCATGGGGAACGCGCACTACCGGCGAACTGATCGATTACATGAAGGCCAGCATGCCGCCTTCGAACCGGGGCGGCCTCAGCGACGAGGTGTACATAAACATCGCGGCCTTCATTCTCCAGGCCAACGGCGCCGTTGCCGGAGAACGCCCGCTCGCGCTGTCGTCGCCGGTTCGAATCGACTCCGTGGCGAATGGACAGATGCCTGCGTCATTGCGCGAAACCCTCGCTCGGGCGGCGGTTGCGGACCAGGCCTTGGGACCCCGCGCCTCGGCTCCAAAGGGCCTCACCGTCTCGGGCCAGGTGAAGAACTATGTCCCTGTCACCGACGAGGCGCTGCGCAATCCCAATGCTTCCGACTGGCTGATGGGACGCGGCAATTACCAGTCGTGGAGCTACAGCCCGCTTACCCAAATTACGGCGGAGAATGTGAAGCGGCTGCAACTGGCGTGGGTCTGGGCAATGAACGACGGCGGCGCGAACGAGCCTACGCCGATCGTTCACGATGGAATCGTCTATCTGACGAATACCAGCAACACGCTCCAGGCGCTGAACGGCCGCACGGGCGACCTGATCTGGGAAAATCGTGTCGGTCCGGAATCCACCCGCGCCTATGGAGCGACGCGCACGCTCGCCATTTACGACGACAAGCTGTTCCTGACCACTACGGATGCCCGGCTGTACGCGCTCGACGCGCGCACCGGCAAAATCGTCTGGCAGACCGCGGTCGCGGACGGCAAGCTGGGATACAGCAACACGTCCGGGGCGATCGCCGTCAAGGGCAAGGTTCTGACCGGCCTGACGGGCTGCAGCCGTTACGGCGCGGACTGCTACATCAGCGCCTACGACGCCCGGAACGGCGAGCAGGTCTGGCGCTTCAACACGATTGCCCGGGAAGGCCAGCCCGGCGGGGACACGTGGGGTAAGTTGCCGAATCTGCTGCGCGCCGGCGGCGAGACGTGGATCGCCGGCAGTTACGATCCGGTTCTGAACGCGACTTACTGGGGGGTGGCTCAGCCAAAGCCCTGGCTGCGCGCGAGCCGCGGCGCCGGTTCCGGCGATAAGGCGCTGTTTACGAGTTCCACGCTGGCGCTCGATCCCGATAATGGCCGGCTGAAGTGGTATTTTCAGCATGCGCCCGGCGAGTCCTTCGATATGGACGAGGTTTTTGAGCGCGTACTCGTCGATCTGGACGGGAAAAAATTGCTGTACACCATCGGGAAGCCGGGGATTCTGTGGAAGATCAACCGGGAAACCGGCGAGTTTGTCGGCCACAAAGAGACCGTGTTCCAGAACATCTTCAGCCACATCGATGCGAAGACCGGAGAACCGACGTATCGCAGCGACATACTGGAACAGCAGACAGGGCATTGGTTCCAGATCTGCCCCAGCACCGAGGGTGGCCATAACTGGCAGGCGATGAGTTATCACCCGCCGTCGGCGCAGTTGATCATCCCATTGAGCCAGAGCTGTATGACAATGTCCGGCCGCATCGTGGAGTTCAAAGAGAATTCAGGCGGCGGAGCGGGGGACCGCCGCTTTCTGGAAATGCCGAGCGCGCACGGCAATATCGGCAAACTGGCGGCGTACGATGCTCGCACGTTGAAAGAGAACTGGTCGATCGAGCAGCGCGCGCCGTTTCTGACGGCTGTGCTCTCGACGGCCGGCGGCGTCGCGTTCGTCGGCGACCTCGACCGCTACTTCACTGGAATCGACGTGAAGAGCGGGAAGGTGCTTTGGAAGACGCGGCTCGGGACATCCGTGCAGGGCTATCCCATCTCGTTTGCCGTCGACGGCAAACAATACATCGCGGTCACGACGGGATTGGGCGGTGGAAGCCCACGCGACGTGCCCCGCGTGATCGCGCCGGAAATTCATCACCCCGGCAACGGCAACGCGCTGTACGTGTTCGCGCTACCGGATGATTAGCTTGGAGGTTTTATGACGAAGCGGGAATTCCTGACTGCAGGCATCGGGGCGGGATTTGCCCTGGCGAGAGGGACTGCAGCATTTTCACAGCAATCGAGCGGACGCCCCGCGCGGCGGATGGCCAAGACAACGAAACTGTTCAAGAGTCCGAAGGGATATCCGAATGGCATCGCGGTAACGCCGGAGGGCTTGTGGATCGGCGAGCAGAAGCTCTCGGGAGCGCAAGCCGCTCAGTACCACTTGCCGGAGCCGGAATCGCTTAACGAAGCGGCTTGGCTGGTCGATTGGAATGGCAAGCTGCTGAAGACGGTGACGACTCCGTCCCGAAACACCAGCGGCATGGCCGTAGGCGGGGGCTATGTCTGGATGGTGGCGAACGCGCCTCCGGAAGGCGTTTTTCAGGTGGACATGAACTCGCGGCTGGTGAGCCATCGCCAAATCCCGCTCGGTCCTGCCAGCGATGGCGGGGGCTGCCACGGCGCCCTCTGGCACGAAGGCAAGTTGTGGATCGCATCGCTGCGGCTGCGCGGCAATCTTCGCGTCGACCCGAATACCTGGACGCCGGAATTCATGATCCCGTTCTACCAGGCGCCGGACCGCGTGCGATACCACGGGATCGCGTGGGACGACGGCGCGATCTGGCAGGTCGTCGGCAACGACTGCAAACGGTACAGCGAGTACCGGCCGTGTCTCGTAAAGCATGACGCCGCGACGGGCAAGGTGCTGGAGATTGTCGATTTCATGCCGAACTCGTGCGACCCGCATGGATTAGCAATGCACGACGGCAAGCTGATCAGTTGCGATGCCGGCATCCACCCCGGGTGGCCGAACAACGACAGTCCGACGGCAGGGTGGATTTTCCAGATCGACTTCGTTTGACCGTTCAAACGCCGGGAAACGTGTCGTCGCGTCCCGAACCAAGTTCCAAAAACGACTCCTTGGCGAACTCGGTCAAGTTGGCCGGCGGCAGGGCGCCGTGTGCTCTGCCATCCGTGCCCTGGTCCTTTGAACGGTATGGGCATAGCTGCGGACAGCAGTGACGCACTTTCGTTTTGCATCGGGCCTCGGCGCGCGTCGTCGGGAGTTTTCAGGTTCCCGACAGCGATTCAAGGACGAAATGAAAAACACGGCCACCGAGCGTTCCCGCCCAGACCCGTCCATTCGGATGTGCAACGAGCGCAAGCCGGGAACCCAAATCCCGGCCACATGGGAACCAGGCTATCTGCCTGCCCGTACGCCTATCAAAGATGCACACCTCATCGCCGCGACACTCCGCGCGGAATGCCGTCTGCCTCGTGAACTCGTCGAGAGTCCCGCTCCAGGGTACAGTCTCTACACGCTCGCCGCTTCGGAAGTTCCACACCAAAATCTCCATGCCGTCTATCGATGCGGCGATCGTGTTCTCGTCGATGAACTTTACCTCCCGGATTCTTGGCTGATGCGGCGGGGCTGAAGGAGGGCCAGGAGCCTCCTCCCGCGGGTATTCCGGCGTGAGTTTTGCCGAAAAGATCTCGGCAGCCGTTTCCCATTGCCAAACCTTTACCGTATCGTCAGCCCCGCCCGAGACGAGCAAGGTGTTGTCGGCGGAGAACGCGCAGGAACTTACAACGGCAGCATGTGCCTGAATACGCGCAAGTTCAATCCGCTCGGGCAGTCTGTAACTTCGAAGCTCTCCTTCAGCTGTTATCGTTACCGCGAAATGACGGTCTTCAGACTTCGCTTCGTCGTCCGGTACACCCGTTTCTTCGGCTGTGTCCCATAGGTCACCCGTTCTGACCTCGTGGATCGTGATGACACCTGCCTCACCGTGCCATTGGCTCCAGAGCGCAAATCGCTTTCCATCCGTAGTAAAAGCGAGCAGCTCGCCGAGAGGGACACGATCAGCGACATCCGCTAAAGGGTGGCCGTCTGAAGACTTCCAGACTCCGCCTCCGTTCGCGACCGAGACGATCATGTGGTTGCCGACAAAGAGGCAGACCTGCGAATCACCGCCCAATTGAACGACGCCCGAGCTCTTGTACAAGCACCTGATCGGCTTTCCCGTATTACCGTTCCAAAGCCACGTCGTACCGTTCGCTGACCGCGTAACCAGTCGATCTCCTTTCGGCGAAAATTTCGCTTCCATGACGTCATCCGGATGCGGAGCAAACCTCCTCTCACCGGGTTCAGCGGTAAGGTCCCACAATCGCAGTGTTCCGTCGTATGAGATCGACGCAATCAGCTTTCCGTCTGAAGAAAATACCGCGCAAGTCACCATGTCGTCGTGTGCGGGAAGCGAAATGCGCACCGCTGCATTTGCCAGGCTCCAGACCTCGACACGTCCATGGGCGCACCCGACGAGGATCTCGTCAGCGGCCGGGGAAAACGCCACGGAGTATACGGCCCACGATAGTTGCAACATCGTCCGGAGCGACTTGGATTGCAAATCCCAGATGTAAACGTAACCCTCGTAATCGAGACCGTAGCCCCCGGCGGCGATCGAAGTGCCATCGGCGGAAACTGCCGCCGTGCAGATATTGTGATCGTCATCAACCGGAAATGCAGCAACGTTGGACCCGGTTCCTGCATCTGAGACTCTTACCGGGTGACCCCAACCTCCACCCTGACCGCCAAAAGACACCTTGAATTTTCGGTCTGGGGAGAGCGAGGAATCAGGCAACGGAAACTCCTGCCGATCGATGTCCGGGATCGGTTCTCCGGTCTGACAACTCCAAACGCGCAGCTCCGCGCGTTCGCTTTCATTTCGAAACCACGCCGCCAAGTGTTCGTTCGATAAACTCAACGCCGCTGGCCGGCCGTACGCCGGATCTATCGGGATTTCGAGACGTAACTGTTTTGCATTTGACATCGTGGGCGGCAGGAGGCTCCGAACCCAGGCAGATCCCTGGCCCTCCGAGGTCTGTTGAGACCGCCAGGACTCCATCAATTGTGATACTGGTCGGCGTTCATCTGTAGCTTCCACGCATATAGTCGGGTCGCCGGTGAACGCATCTTTGAAATCGCAACGGTCTGAGCAATCGTGCCACCAGCACGAGTTCCAGAAGCATTGAAAGGTTGCGGCTGGGTGTCTGGAAATGAAAGTGGCGTTCCGTCGAAGCGATCGCGCAAGGACCGGCAGGATGCTCGATGCCGGATGACCCGATGGAATCGCCTTCGTGGCTGCATGAAATTCGGTGATCAGGTCAAATATTCGCCCGTCATCGGCTCTCTTTTGCACATACGCCAAGCTGCAAAGATTGTGAGCTAGTCCGTCCCAATCTGCCCGTTCGATGAGTTCAGCCGTAGACACGTCCAAGTCCGCCATATAAGCCGTTTATCCAATTGTAGGTCCTCGCGGCTAAGTCTACTGTATATGGCGGTGTGCCGGGTGTCGCCGAGCGGCACGGGCCAGATCACCTTCAGGGATGCCGCCGTCGTCCCGCGGTGTCAGCTCTCCAGGCAACGGCTCGCTCCGGGCGGCGGGTCAGGACGGGCCAGCCGCGAACAGGCGTGCTCCAGAATGCTCCCTGCCGGCGCCGGGCCAGACAACCACAGATATGCCCGATCAATTGCCGTAGTTACTAAATCGGGCGCGTCAGGCGAATTTCCAGCCTTTGCGGAATTTCGGGCGCAGCAACGCATTCGCTTCGTTGTTGTTCGTGAAACGACCCGCCTGGGCGTCCCAGTCCAACTTGCCTTCGCCGATCCGCATGGCGATCACGCCGAGCAGCATCCACTGCGCGAATGGGCCGGAGACGCTGAAATTCGAGCATGCCGGCTCGCCGCCTTTGCAGGCGCGGATCCAGTCGCGGTAGTGCCCCCGCACCCATTCCTTGGCGGGTCCGGGAGCGCGGGAGAGCATCTGTGGCGGCATTTTGTAGTCCTTCATGCGCTCGGCAGGGACCAACCGTGTGTTCTCGCCGTAACAACCCGTGGTCACCATTCCCTTATCGCCGATGAAGAGACTGCCGTTGATATCCTTGTCGCCAATTAACTCGCCTTCGGGGACCCCGTCGAACTTGGGCACGGCTTCCAGGCGGTCATACCAGAAAACTTTCACGGGCGGCATGGCGCCGCGGGCGGGGAAGTCCCAGCGGAGCGCGGTTCGGTAGGGGAAGGTGTACTTGGCTTTGCCTTCCAGCTTGATGCACTCGACGCTAGTCGGCGCGGTCAGACGCATCGCCATGTTCGGCGTGCCGAGGATGTGGCAGGCCATGTCGCCGACCGCGCCGCAGCCGAAATCGGGAAAAGCGCGCCAGTTGTGCGGCGCGTACGCCGGGCTGAACGGACGGTCTTCGGCGCCCCCGAGCCATGCCTCCCAATCGAGCGTCGGCGGGACGGGCGCTTCCTGCGGAACCACGTCGGGACCTTGGGGCCAATATGGAGCGGGGCGATTCGTCCACGCATGGACCTCGGTGACGTTGCCGATGTCCCCATGCCAGATGATCTCCGCGCATTCGCGGGCGCCCGGCTGCGAGTAGCCCTGGTTGCCCATCTGCGTCGCGACGCCGTACTTGGCGGCGGCGAGCGTGAGCTGCTGCGCTTCCCAAACGGTACGGGTGAGGGGCTTCTGACAGTAAACGTGCTTGCCGCGCTCGATGGCCCACATCGCGGCGCTGCCGTGCATGTGGTCCGGACAGGAGACGGTGACGGCGTCGATGTTGCCGCCCTCCTTATCGAGCATTTTGCGATAGTCCGTGTACTTGGGGACCTTCGGATAGGCGGCGAAAGTCTTTTCGGCGCGCTTGGAATCGGGATCGGCCATCGCCACGATGTTCTCGTCCGAGCATCCGGCGATGTCGCTGTTGCCCTTCCCGCCGGCGCCGATCGCGGCGATGTTCAATTTTTCATTCGGGGATTTATACCCGAGATGTTTGAGCGAGGGGGTGCTTCCGAACCCCGCAGTGGGGACGGCGCCGGCCAGCAGGGCGCCATAGAAGAAATGCCGTCGCGAAACGCCTTCGTGTTTCATTTGGGTACTATCCTATCAACCTTACGGCGCATGGGATATGGGGGCGGCGGCGCTATATACTGGCGGGATGGCGGTCGTCCGCACGCTGAGCGTCGCACTCGCGCTGACCACAGTGCTGGCCGGACAGCCAACGATCTCGTTCCCAACCCCCGATGGCGGAGAGATTTACGCCGACCTCTATGGCGAGGGGAATCGCGGTGTTGTTCTCGCTCATGGCGGCCGGTTCAACAAGGAGAGCTGGCGGGATCAGGCTCGGGGGCTGGTGTCGGCGGGATTCCGCGTTCTCGCCATCGACTTCCGCGGGGTGGGCCGCTCGACCGGTCCCCGCCAGGCGGATTTCGATAACGCTCCCTTCGAGGAGGATGTGCTCGCCGCGGTTCGCTACTTGAAAACGCATGGCGCGAAAACGGTGGCGGTGATTGGCGGGAGCTTCGGCGGCGGAGCGGCCGGAGATGCATCGATTAAAGCGAGGCCAGGGGAGATCGACCGCATCGTGTTTCTCAGCGCTGCGCCGAATCTTCCGGCGGAACAGCTGAAATCGCGCGCTCTATTCATCGTCGCGCGCGACGATTCCAACGGCGCCGGCCCACGCCTCCCAGGCATTCGCGCGCAGTACTTTCCAGCACATTGGGATCCTAAGCTTAGAATTCCACGTGGACAAGTTGTCGCG
>JADMIO011594930.1_pt1 | contig 14147 bp, 17 predicted proteins | sample 8958161 | NCBI WGS metagenome assembly JADMIO01 (sample SAMN16585339, study PRJNA669376) | soil metagenome | isolation source: Crop rotation soil | place: USA: Cullars Rotation, Alabama | collected 2011 | reverse complement strand
CGCGACAACTTGTCCACGTGGAATTCTAAGCTTAGGATCCCAATGTGCTGGAAAGCATCTGAAGCGGCCCCCTCTGGCCCCGGCCTTGCTTATCAAGGCTTAAACACCACCCCAAGGAGAGCAAAATGAAGTCACCCATTGTATTCGCAATCTGCCTGCTCGCCGTGCCTGCCAGCATCAGCCTGGCCGCGGACACCACCAGCGGCAACGCCGCCTCACCGAAAACCGCCTGCGATCAGATCGTCGCGGCCGCGAAAAAGGACGACTTCAAGACCGTGGAAAGCCTGACCGCGAACTGGGGCATGCCCCACCACGGCGCCGGCGAAACGGCCGGGATGAATCCGAAGAAGATGGAATCCGACGTGAAATCCGCCCATCAGCATCATCTCAGCCAGCTCAAGGACCTGAGCTGCGGGGACGAGCATGTCGCGGGCGACCATGCCGTGGTGGAAGCATCGAGCCAGGGGCAGAAGCGGCTGATCCCGTTCGTTCAGGTCAACGGCCAATGGAAATTCGACGCCCGCACCTATATGTCGTTTTATCATCGCGCGATGCACGAACATGGGCATGAAGCATCGCAGGAAAAAAGCGCGGCGCGCTCCGGATAAGTCGAGGCGGAGCCCCGCTCCGTAACGCCATGCTTAAAACCGCCAGCTCAGGTAGAGCGTGGGCAGGAAGCTCGACAGTGAGTAGCTGACATTGGAGGTCACGCTCGAGGCATCCGTGCTCTGGCTGTAGCTGGCATGGTCATAAACCAGCTTCATGCCGGCAAAAAGATGCTTGCCCACCTGGGGAGCGAACCCGAGCTCCGCTTCATAACCGGTTCCGGACAGGCTTTGCGCCGTGCCCCCGGCGGGAGTGTAGGTGGCCTTGGCGAGCGGATGCCAGACCACGGCCAGGCTGAACCATTGCTGCTTTCCCAGGAAAATGCCGAACCGGGGCCCCATCTCGGTGCCGCTCAGGGTCGAGGTACCGCCGCCCGAGCCGTCGCTGCGACTGATGTAATTCACGCTCCAGCCTATCTGGTACTCCGCCGGAATGGTGGCCCCAACCGCGATATTTCCCAGCAACCGCGAAGTGCTGCTGCTCCCGGAAGCGGCAAGCGAGCTGTTGAAATAAAGGAGATTGTCCTCGATGATCAATCCGGCCCGGGCCGACGAAATGCCCACGACGAAACCCCAGAAAAAAAAGAGACCGAATAACGCGGACCATCCGGCCGCCCGAGCGCTAGGTCTTCCTAACCTAAACATCACTTATAGAATAAAGAGCGGCTCCCGATTCGTAAACGGCAATCGCACCGGGAGCCGAAGCGACAGAGAAATGGCACTACCAAGCTTTTGACTCAGGACGGGAACACCGTACTCCGCGCTACGGTCTTCGCTCTGCTTAGCGGCCCTTTCAGGGGTTGGTGCCGGTCGCGCCGCCACCGGACTCGGGAGCGCCCGCTCCCATGCCGCCGCCTTCCGCGCCGGTGCTCATGCCCTCGCTGGGGGCCGCTGCCTTATGGTGCTTCTTCTTTCTGCTGTTCTTCTTGGCCTTTTTTTTCTTTTTGGCTTTCTGGCTGACTACCGTGTTGCCCACGCCGGAAACCGGCCCCGACTGCGGCGCTTCCTGTCCCGCCACCACGCTGGTCTGGTTGCTGGGATTATCCGTGCCGTTCGTGAACCCGGTCGCGCCCGGGTTATCCGCCGCAAAAAGCGATATAACGGGCAGTGACAGCGCAAGCGCGATGATGCTGATTAGCAGACGCATTCCTGGTTTCCTCCGATCCCCTTTCGCCATGCAAGCGGAGCACCACCTAGAAACCCAGCTGACCCAGCGTCAGCGTCCGCGCGCGTTCGCCCCAGACCCGGCCCGGCGCGAACGCCGCGGGATCGCAGGCGCCCGGATCCCCGTTCCGGAAGCTCGCCTCGAACCGGCGGACGATCGAAGCCGCGGAATGCCCGGCCTGAAACAGCTCGGGCAGGGTGACGCCGCGGGTCCGCTTCTCGAGCCGCTCGCCGGAGTTGCCGGTGATCAGCGCGCAATGAAAAACCCCGGGCAGGGTGGCGACGGGAGAAGCATCGCGCTGATTCAGCCAGTCCTGGATGGCTCGCTGCTCGGGCAGCACCGAAGCCAGATCCCAGGCGCGCACCAGAAGCCGGTAGCTCCCGTCGAAATCATCGATCGCGCAGGCCCAGTTGTAAGCCGACACGAAGGTCCGCGAGGGCTCCGTCCCGGCGGTAGCCAGCCGAAGCGCGGCGGGCTCACCATCCGCGGGCAAACGCCCTTCCGGAAACCGAGTGCGCGCCACGAGGAAATCCTGCGCGCCCGTGCCCGGGCCGTGCTTGAAGCGCCAACCCAGGGTGGCGTGCGGGATATTCCGCGGCCACTGCCTCGGGGCGAGCCCGCGGCAGTGGCCGCTGTACCGCGGAGGCTCCTGGTGCGGAGCGGAGGCCGACTGATGCAATGCCTGGACGACTTCCTTGCGGGAACAGAAGCAGGGATAGACCTGATCGTGCCGGACCGCCTCGAGGAAGACCTCCCAATGCCTACGCCGGCGATGGGTCTGGATCAGGATCTCGTCGGGCTCCAGGCCGAGCTCCCGCAGCTCGGCAAGCTGTTTCTCGGCCGCGCCCGAAACCACCCGCGGCTCGTCGATGTCCTCGAACCGAACGATCCACGGCTGCCCGAGCGCGCGCGCCCAGAAATGGGAAATCCACGCCGTCCGGAAATTACCGAGATGAAAATTCCCCGTCGGCGACGGGGCAAATCGCACACCCATGGCCGGATCCATCTTAGCAGAACACGGGCGGATCGCGGAGCACCGATTGCCGCGGCTCCCGGGCCTGATGGAATTTCACGAGGATCGTTTTCACCAGGTCAAGGAACCAACCGCCCGCCATCGGTGAGACGTAGATCTCCTCGAGGAGGATATCCAGATCGACCGGGACATACCGCCCGCCATCGGCGAGCACCTGGCGGATCAGCGGGCGGTCCTTTTCGTTCCGGAAGGCATACAGGTCGATGACGGCCCTGACCTCGTTCTCATAGGCGTAAGGCTTGGCCTTGCAGAAATAAGGGCCCAGATAATCGGGCTCCGGAAGCTGATACTGACGATAGTCGATGTACTCCACCTTGCCGATCCGTACCTCGACCGGGTCCGGCTCGTTCCCGCGAGTGCAGCTCCGGAGCCTGCCCACCGTGGTGCGGATCGCGATGGCTTCGGCGGATCGGGAATAAAGCCGCCACATGGCCAGCGATTCGTCCGAGTTGATATGCCAGCTGCTGACCAGGATCAGATCCCGCATCCACTGCCGCTCGGACGGTCGCGACGGCGGCTCGCCGGCGTTCGCCCGCGGCAGCGAGCCTTCGAAAGGATCCTCCGCGGCGAGATTGGCCGCCGAGGCGAAGAACAGGGCCCGGCGATCCAGGAGCGAGACGAACTTGGCAAAGTCAAAGTAGCGCCAGATAACCGTGGAGTCGGAAGGGGTTGCGACCGTGGTCATTTCGCTCTGCTCAGGCGGCAAACTCCCAGGCCGACGCGTGGTGATCGAACCGCTGTTGCCTCCAGGCTTCGAATTTCCTCTGCATCTCGTGCTCGATCTGTAGAAGGGCGTCCGGCCAGTCGCTCGCCTGGACGCGGGCATTGAACTGCCCGGCATCGGATGCGATGTGCACCTCCACGAGATAACCCTCCGGGCTTCGGGAGATCTGAGCTTCTAAATAAGCATTATAGGGCGCTAGATTGGCGATCTCATCGAAAACCCGCCAGGCTTCGGACTGAAGATTTGCATCGGGCGTGATACCACGGAACTGGAAGCCGCCCTCGATGGCCGTTGTCATGGCAATCTCCCTCCTTCTTTATCTTGCTTAATTGCTGCATAAGGGATGCCGCATCCGCGGCGATCCGGCATTTTTCCCCTGGCGCCCGCGGCCCGAATCGGGTTACGCCCGGTCCATGCTTTCCGAGCGGGAAATCGAGCAGGCTGCCTGGGATCTGGGCGCGAGCGGCCGCGCCCCGGATCGGACGGTACCTGTCGCCTTCCTCCTGGACGAGCGGCCGGGCCAGCGAACGCTCTACTTTTCCCGTTTTCCGGGAAACGCGCCGCCCTGGGCGGCAACTTCGGCAGTGGTTCAGCTGATCCAGGGCATTCACGAATTCCATCCCACCCGTTGGCGGCACCTTCTGCGAAAGCGGATCTTTGCCACCGCCGCCAATGAGATGTGCCAGGGGATGGTCAAAGTGGCGGCCAAGCGCCTCACCTGCCCCGTTTCCTCCCGGGATCACGGAATTTCGCTGGGGTGGGAAATGATCGAGATTCAGAGGCTGACTCCCCCGCTCCTCACCCAACTTCCGCTGTCCGATTTCCCGGCCCGTTCCGATGCGGATTTCCTGCGCCTGGCCCGAAGACTGGCGTCAGACGCCGCCGGATCGGTCGCGGCCCTGCTGGTTTCGCCCGAGAACACGATCCTTTCCTGGGCGGTGAACCGCCGGGATCCGGATCAGAATCAGGCGCGGCACGCCGAGGTGAGGATGATCCAGGATTACTGGCTCCGCACGGGCCGGCCAATTCCCCGCTACGCCCGCATCTACACGACGCTCAAGCCCTGCAAAATGTGCGCGGGGATGATCTGGGAGACCGCGGAAGACGTCTCCGCGATCGAGGTCGTTTTCCGGGAAATGGATGAGGGCCGCTACGCCCGACACACGGTCCTGGATCCCGAGACCCATGCGCGGCGCCGGGCCTGTCGCGCGCGAAACGCCCCGGTGAGCCTGATTTCCCGGCAGTTGTCGCGACAGCTCGACGTTTAACCCAATGCGCCCTCAGTAAGGGCGACTGCGCCGGCTCATCATGACCAGCCCCATGGGCACCACGATCAGCACGAAGATGACGATCAGGACGGTCCGGTTCCGCCAGAACGGCACGCTATTATCCATTTGCGCCACGGCCGCGGCCGGCGGTGGCTGCGGAGTCCAATGAGGAGTCTCAACGGGAGCGGGCGGCGGAGCTTGGGCGAAAGACGGGATCGGAGCGGGAGCCGGCGAAGGCGCGGCGACGGCAGCTTCCGTTGGCGCAGCCTCGGGCGACGGAGTAGCTTCCGGTGCCGGCGCTTCGGGCGCGGGCGCGGCCATGGCATTTTCCGCGATGCTTTCCCGAGCTGCCGCCGGATGCGCCTTGGGATGTTTACGATGCTTCTTCTTCACCACGGGTTGAGACGTGTCAGCCGCCGAAGCGGTACCCGTAGTGCCCAACGCCGACGCGGTCGAGAAGTCGGGAACGGACGAGAGCGACGAAGGCGAAGAAGCGGCCGCGGGATCCGCCACGGGATCCGCCGCCGCCACGCTCGAGGCATCTCCGGGCGCGGTGGGCACGGCGTCCGTGCCCGCGCTGGGCGCGGCCGAGGGCTCGATCGCCACCGCATCGTCCCCGGGAATCATGTCATCCGCGTCCTGCGTCCGGCTGGCCGAGCATCCGTAGAAGATGGCCGCACCCAGCGCAAGGATCCCGAGTGACACCGAAAAACCTAGATTACTTTTCTTAACTGTAGACATCTACTCAAATTATAAGGACGATTCTACGAAAGCGGTATGGGTAGATTTTGCCACACCCCCCGGCTGTCCCCCTCCCCGGCACGGCGATTGCTGGGTGTCTAAGAGGAGGTCAACTGTCCATGGATAACCAGCCGAAAAGCAATCCCAACCAAATGGTCGGCGTCGGTGCGGCCGCCGATAGCGACATCGACCGGAGCTCCCAGGCCCAGGTTCACACGGGCGAGAATCCCGATCCGCATACGGCCCGCAATCCCCGCCGGGACGGGGAAAAACCCCGGCGGAGCATCGAGGAGCCCAGGGGCGGGTCGGCGGGGACACCTCCCGTAATGCCTGAACATCACGACTTTGCGGGCGAGGAAGGCCTGTCCGAGAACGATGTCCGCAAGCGTAACGAAGCCGCCTGAGATCGGCCTGGTCCTGACCGGCGGGGGCGCCCGCGCGGCCTATCAGCTCGGCGTGATCAAGGCCATCTCCGAGATCCTGGGCGATCGCTGCGAGATTTCGCCCTTTCAATCCATCGGCGGAATCTCGGCCGGCGCCATCAACTCCTGCTTCCTGGCCGCCAAGGCTGGATGTTTCCGTGAGGGCGTCGAGGATGCCTATCAGCTTTGGCAGGATCTCCGGGCCGAGGATATCCTCAAGACCGATGTGGTCTCGCTCACCCGGCTGGCCGCGCGCTGGATGCGGGACCTGGGCCTGGGTGGCGTGCTGAAAGGCACCCGCTCCACCCACCTCCTGGATACGCAGCCGCTGCGCGCGATGCTCGAGAAGCGGATCGACTTCAAGGCCATCCGCCGGAACATCGAAGCCGGCATCCTCCACGGCGTAGGGGTCACCGCTACGAACTACCGCACCGGCACGGCGATCACCTTTTTCGACGGCCACCCTTCGATCGAGCCCTGGGTGCGAAGCTCGCGGCTCGGCGCGCGCGCCGAGCTAACGCTGGATCACGTACTGGCCTCGGCTTCCATTCCCATTCTCTTCCAGCCGGTCAGGATCCAGGACACCTATTACGGCGACGGTAGCATCCGGCTCCGGGCGCCCCTGAGCCCCGTGATCCATATGGGCGTCAGGAAAGTCCTCGCCGTGGGCATCCGCTACCTTCGGCCCGTGGATCTGACCCTGGAGCTCAACGTGGTCACCGACATGCCCCAGATCTCGATCGCCGATATCGCGGGCGTGATGCTCAATGCCGCGTTCATGGACTCGCTTGAATCCGACGTGGAACGAATGGAGCGGATCAACCAGACGATCTCGCTGATGGCCGAGGAGCATCGCCGACAGCATCCCCACAAGCTCCGGCAAATTCCGCTCCTGGTGATCCGGCCCTCGCAGGATCTGGGCGGCTTCGCCTCCGAGCAGTTCAAGCATTTCCCGGCCATGCTTCGCTACCTGCTCAAGGGAATCGGCGCTTCCGAGAAAAAGGGCTGGGACCTGCTGAGCTATCTCGCCTTCGATCGGGCCTACACCGCGAAGCTCCTGGAGCTGGGCCGGGCGGACGCGTTCGCCCGGCGGGACGAGATTGTCAGTTTCCTGGCGGAGTAGCTTTGGGCCAGCGAGATTGACAAGCGCAGCGAGTCGCGTTAGAAGCGCGCGAAATGAAATACATATCCCTTTTATTAGGCACTCTGATTTTCCTGAGCTTTCCCGGCATGGGACACGCACGTGGCATCTCCTCACCGGGAACCCAGCCGGATGCGGACGGATTTCAGCATGCGGTTATATTCCGGGCTTTTGACAGCTTGGGCGGGGGCAAGTGGGTTTTCATCGATACCGGCAAGGTGATCGAGGGAACCCCGATTCGCCGGGTCGTTTACCCGGTGAATTCCGAGGTGTGGAAGCTCCTGAAGAAGTTGCCGGACACGCCCTCCCGGTGCCGGGTTCGCATCGATCCGGGAGAGGTTGGAAGCGAGATCCCGGTGTCCGCGATTCGCGATTGCGAGCCCTGGTCCGCGGGCGATCCAATCTAGATCCGGGCGCAGGATTCGGATCCCGCCCACCGGCCGGTAGCGCTAAAGCCTGGCCTCCGGCGACCAATCGGTCCGGGGCGGATTCTCGAACAATTCGGGCAGATCAGAGGGCTCCGCAGCAGGCCTGGGGGGAATCCGCGCAGGCGCGGGCGTTGGCTTCGATTGCTTGTCCAGGTAATGCCCCATAATTGACAGCAGGGGCCGCCGCCGGTTCCGCAGCGACCATTCGATCTCCGACGGGGTGGACTGACTGGTTTCCAGGCCGGGAATACGGGGGACAATCTCGCGGTGCGCTTCGCGGAGCGCGTGCCAGGGAAGCCATGGGAAGAGATGATGAGCCGTGTGGAGGTTGAAGTTCAGAAGTACGAAGCGGGACCAGACGGGAACGCTGCGGACCGAGTGGGTCACCCGGTATTGCTCGCGATAAGGTAGCGCCTTGGCCGCGGGATCCAGAAGCGGCGTCTCCGCATGGTGGGGAAGATTGGCGATCTCCTCCATCAAGAGCTGGATGATGAAGGCCGGGCCGTACCACGATACGAAGCCCCACGCGGTCCCTGTCGCAAGGAGCGCGATCAGGGCCAATGCATATCCCGCGAAATAGAGACGGAGGATCCGGATCTCCCGGGCGAATCGTCCCGGGGTGGCCCCACTGGCAATTTGTCGCCACGGATCCTTCCACATCCCGCGCCGATCGTTGATCGTGATCATGGGAATCCACCACCGCCAGACGCGCTCGAGCTTCCGGGCTTCCTCCGCCGTCATCACCTTGAACCGACGGATGATCCGCTCGTTGGCCGGGTCTCCTTTGGGATGCCCGGTCCACATATGGTGAAGCAGATGGGATCTCTGCCGGACGGGAAATGGCATGAGGATCAGCCAGCTGCAGAAGTGGCCCGCCAGATCATTCATCCGTCGGCTCCGGCAGAACGCCGAGTGGGTCGCCTCGTGCTGCAGCAGATAAAGATGAAGCAGTGCGAGCGCGAGCAACGGCACGGAAAGCACGGCTCCCGGAATGCCGCCCCTGACCCGCAGCCAGGCGGAGACGATCATGATTAAGATGTCAAATGCCGCGACGACCAGGGTCGGCCCGCCCGGCTGGAGCGGCTTGAACCGGGATTTGAGCGACTGCCACTCGACGTCCGTCAAGGCACGAGCTCCGGCGAAAGGGACGGCTCCAGACCGGGCGCATATCCATCGGAGCGCAGCCGGGCCTGGACGGCGGCCAGGCCGCCGCGGTGCCAGCTGACGAAAGACTCGAACCGCTCATCCGGATAGGCCAGGATGGGCATCTCGGCGTCTTGTTCAAAACCGAGAGGTCCGAGAAGGAACCTGAAAGTGCGGGAATGCGAGAAGCTCACCACCGACGAGAAACCCCGCTCGTACGCCAGCACGGTCCCGAGCGCCACCATCCGGCGGCTCAGGAAACGCCCGGAGTAATAGGGCGCGACCCAGAGGGAGCCGAGCTCGCAGAGGCCAGGCTCGGCCGCGATCCGCCGCCGGAGGTGCGCGGGCAGCGGACTGGAATCCGCCTCCACCGGAAGCTTCCTTTCCGAGGCGCGCGAAAACACCCGGATGCCCGCGAGCAGATCCCCTTCGGGCTTCCGGGCCACGAGCGCGTAGTTTCCGGGCGCGGGCAGGGACCGATCCACCGCGATCGCCCGATCGCTCACGCCGAAATTGAGCAGGGCGGCCCGCTGTCCCTCCAGGAAGCTTTCGAAAATCTCCGGGTCACTCGCCAGCTCGACCGGTGCAATGGTGTAGTTCTCAGAGAAAGTCGTCACCCGACGCCACCTCCATGGGCCAGTGCGGTGCGGTAGGGCTCAGTCCGGGCCCGGCCGAAGCCATCCCCTTTTGTGGTATTATTTACCTATATTTAATTTAAAACAACGGGTCGCGGGCGCCGGATGCCTCGGGACCCGGTTAGTTTTTCCTAACCGACGGCATCTGGCCTTCGGGCCTGCCATTTGCGATGGCCAATCCGGCGCGAAGCCGGCATAATTTCCGAGCAAGGGGGGCCGAAAGCTTGCTGAATGCCCAGAAGTTGAGAATACTGATCGCCGAGGACAACGACGAGATCCGGGAAATCCTGGCCCATGCCCTGCGTCAGGAAGGTTTCCCGGTAATCACCGCCAAAGGCGGGAACGAGGGTTTTTCCATCCTCTCCGGCCAGGGCGTGGATCTCGTCATCACGGACCTGCGGATGAAGGATGGAACGGGCGTCGAGCTCATCCGGCGCATCCGGAGGATCCGGATGTCGGGAGAGCAGACTCCCCGGGTCGTGGTGTATACCGGAATGTGTGACCCGAACGGGGAAAGCTACCTCAAGGCGCTCGGTGCGGACGAAGTGTGGTACAAAGACTCATCGCCCCGGGAAATCGTCGGGAGGGTCGACCAGATCCAGCGGGGAACTCGGCCGGGACTGTAGAGACGGTAGAGAGACGGTAGCCGATCAGGCAGCCCGCGCCAAGGACTGCCGCGGCAGCCGCAACCGGAAAGTGGTGCCCTCCGGAGAGGACGCCCCCACTTCGATATCGCCCCCGAGCGACTGAACCATTTGCCGGACCTTGTACAGGCCGAAGCCCGACCCGCCGGAGCAGGGAGCGCCGAGGGAAGCCGGGCCCGTTTTCGCGGATTCGGAGTGCCCGAATTTTTCCCACAGGTTCTGCAGGCGCTCGGCCGCGATCCCGGGGCCGGTGTCGCGCACCCAGATCGAGAAATGATCGGGGGCGTGGGCCAGGCCAAGCTCCAGCTCCTTGGACTCCTTCCCCCCATCGGTCATCGCCCGCACCGCGTTCTGCATTAAATTGAGCAGGATCCGCTCGATCACTCCGGGAGTGATGACCACCACCGAACCCGGCTCCGGCACCCGAACCTTCAGCGCGATGCCGTGCTTTTCGAGGAAAGGCAGGAAAAGGTCCGCGCATCCCCGGATGCTCTCGCCCAGGTCCACTTCCTGCCGGCTCTCGCCCGAATCCTTGCGGAGCATGGCGCGGAAAACCTTCTGCAGCTTCACCAGCCGCAGGGTGGCATTTTCTATTCCTTTTGTGTAAGTGAGGAGCTCGCGGCCGGAAGCCGCCCCGCGCTCCTGGCCCGGCTCGTGGCCCCTCTGGTGCAAGGAAGCGAGCTCCCTCGCGTAATGCAGGAGGAGCGTGGTCGGGCTCGCCATATCGTGCACGACGCTGAAGGACAGCTCACCCACCTGGGCCAGCGACATCAGTTCCATCATCCGATTCTGATTCTCGACGAGCTTCGCGTTGAGCTCGGCCATCTTGGATGAGTAGCGGTCCGAAACGGTCTTCAGCACCAGCGTGGGGATGAAGATCGAATTGGCCATCAGCAGGCCCAGGGCGATGCTGAAGCCCAGGAGGGACAGGACCGGATCGAGCCTCAGGAACGGATAATCCAGGAGATGGATTCCGTACAGGACCATCAGCGCGCAATAGATCCGGACGCCGAAAGTGTCGGCGCGGGTCTTCGCATGCAGGTAGGCGGTGATCGCGCCGTGGAACAGCGGATAGGAGATCCCGACGGCGACCGGGAGCGCGCAGATCGCGAAGCGGAAGCCCAGCCAGTCCGCGGCCATCGACGCCAGAACCAGGGCGCCGAACCGCCCCAGATACCTTCGATGGGAGAACGGGATCTCGGTGATCCGCGAAAGCATGGTCACCAGCGCCAGGGTGGGCACGATGCTGGTGGCGAAGCTCAGGACCATCGCCAGCTGGGTGGATTGAAAAACGCCCTCCAGGGCGAAGGTGATGAAAGTAAAAATCCAGAACCGGAGCTGGTCGCGATACAGCCGGTCGGGGTTGCAGCAACAGGAATAAACCGAGAAGACGACGTTGATCGCCAGGAGCGAGGAGTAAACGATGAGCAGGGTCCGTAACAATTCCATAGCGGTGTTGGCACGTGTCGAATCCGTATTTACGGTTCTGTACGCTTCGGATCGGCAAAAAATGCCCGGGACTTAATATCTGTTAACAATTTAATCACGCACCTGCGGCGCGTCAGGGGCTCACGGAATCCGACTCGCCCTTCCAATCGACCGCCGGATCCTTTCTCCCGTCGCGGACCCGGATCCCGCGCCTGCGCAGCTCGGCCAGGAATTCCCCGGACGGGGGCGTCTTTCGGAACTCGAAAATCGCGACATCATCGAGGATGAGCGGGCCGAAAAACTGAAGCTCGATGTATCCAAAAGAACCCGAATCATCCCGAAAAGGCTCAAGCGGCGTGCCCTTGAATCTCGTATTATACGCCGCCCGGGCTTCCCTGCCCGCTTTTCGCAGTTCCTCCATATAGGCCTTATAAGTGTCGGAGGCCGTAAATGCGGTCCACGCCTTCATATAAGCGTCCAATGCCTCGCCATAGGCTTTGTATTCCGGAGTCGAGGAATAGGCGGCCATTGCGGCAGACCACGCCTTATAGGCGTCGGATTCATGATAGGCGGCAAGCTCCGCCTCGTATTTCCGGTATGCATCGGTCGCTTTGGCCTTGGCGACGTCATCCAGCCATTTTTTGTAGGCGTCGCTGTCCTTGTACGAGGCGGCCTCGCTGGCTTTGAATGGCGGAGGCCTGGGGAGAGGCGGCTCCATTGGCGCCGGGGGCATCGGCGGGATCGTAGAGCTCGGCTTAGGGGCCACGGGACGCTTGGGCATCCCGGGCAGGGAGGGTACTATGGATACCGGGCTGCTGTAGCCTGTCTGGAAGCCAACTCCCGAGTGGACCACGTTGAACTCGACTTCCGGGACCAGGAGCGAGCGGTACTTCCAGGGCACGAAAAAACCTGGCCAGCTCTTCGGCACGGGATTCTCCTCATCGCCGCCAATCTCAGTACCGGCGGGCCCGAAGGAGTCCCCCGCCGTCCAGGTCAGCCGATCCCGTACCCGATCCGGCTTGAAAACGTAGGTATCGTCGCCATAGTGAGCGGACTCGGTGCTTTGCCGCAACCCGGTGCCGGGCGCGGGCCGCAGATATCCGTATTCCGGCTTGAGCTCGTTGTCGTATTTTTTATACTCCGAATACTTCATTCCGGTCATCTTCGCCTCGACCTGATCCCGGAAATCCGGAGCCAGGGTGCCGCGGGAGCTGCCGGTAGTGCGCTGGTTCTCGAACCCCACCTTGGGCACCCACCAGCGGGCTCCCTCCGGGCGGTTCATGGCGAGCTCAGCCTGGCCATTATCCAGCATATCCAGCACCTGCTTAAAAATCCCTCCGGCGGCCCCGATCGCGGCCCGGAGATGGGCGTCGTCCGTAAACCCGGAGGTCGCGAAATAGCCCGCGAAGCGCTTCTCCTGATCGGCGACGAGCTTCCGCGCCTTCTCCAGAAGCTGGCGGGGCCGTGGGTCCAGGGGAAGGTGCCGGATCCGGATGCGATCGTCGCGCGGAAGCTCGCGGTCCAGGGAGTAAAGAAGCTTGATGTAAAGCCGCTTCAGGGCATACTCGCCGGGCTGATAGGTCTGGCTGAGCGTGGCTTTCGGGATTTCCGAGACGATGGCGCCGAGTTTGGGATCGGTTTTAAGCGCCTCCTCGGCGCCCGCCGCCCAGTCCAGGGCCTCCTTGAGCCTGCCTTTGGCGGCTAGGTCCGCCTTCGCGCTCTTCAGCTTCTCGATCGCGGCTTTGAGATCCTCGATATCCTGCCAGCCGGGAGTGCGCTCCATGCTGACCAGCCTCGGATCGAGCGAACGCACGAACTGAAGCACCTCGTTCAGCGCGGGACTGATCTCATGCAGCGAGCTTGAAAGGGTATCAAGCAGGCAAACCGAGACCGGGGAAACCATCGGATCCGACGCGCGGGCCGGCGCGATCCATGCCGCAATCAACGCCGCGACCAGCAGCGAAGGAACCCTGATTGATTTGGCGAAGGCCCGTGGCATGAGTCGCTCCCCACCCAATCTTAATTCACTCAAGGTGGCACTTCACACCTGTCTCGATTGGCTCAGAGGGAATCGATACAACTGCTGAATGCTTGGCCAGAGCCGATTTTTTTCCAGATTCTCCTCCCGATTTTTCTCCGGATTTCTCGCCCCGTTTTTCGCCCGGTTTTTAGACGCTTGTCAAAAACCTCGACGCTCGGGTGCGTCGCCCGTGACACAGTGGACAAGCAAGAGCGAAAGGGCCACGATGTCTGTCGGGGTGCAACACAGGAGGAAAATATGAAGCAAAACCGTTTTGCTTTGCGCAGGTGTTCGGCGGCGGTGTTATTTTTCTCAACGATCTTTATTTCAGGGTGTTCCCAGAAATACGGGCTGGAGGTCAATGGCGGCGCCAAATCCCAGCTGGAGCCGAACGGAAACGCCTCGCTCGTCACCACGCCTCAATCGGGGCCGGTCGTGACGAAGGTAAACCATTACTTCGTCTATTCCTCGGTGAAGTCCCCTTCCCAGGGTCTGGCCGGATATGAGTTTGATCCGGCTTCGGGAACCCTGGCTCCGCTTGCCTCCGGAGTCACCGGCCTGCCGGTCCTTCCGCATCGGCTGGCTTTCACCGCGTCAGGAAGCTACCTTTATGTGATCGGTTTTTCTCCCCAGGGCGGCGCCGCCGCCGGCCAGATCTTCGCCTTCTCGGTGAATCCGGTGACCGGCGCGCTCGCCTTTCCAGCACAGTGGGATCCGAAGCTTGGAATTCACGTGACTTGAAGTCGCGGC
>JADMIO010634658.1_pt1 | contig 14148 bp, 9 predicted proteins | sample 8958161 | NCBI WGS metagenome assembly JADMIO01 (sample SAMN16585339, study PRJNA669376) | soil metagenome | isolation source: Crop rotation soil | place: USA: Cullars Rotation, Alabama | collected 2011 | reverse complement strand
CGCCGGCCCATCGCATGCGCCGCGCCGCGACACCGACGAAGAACAGCGCGGCGACCGCCGCGAGTCGCCAGTTGGCGATGAGCATTTCCACGACGGCAATCTAGCGCAATCGTTATCGTCACAGAGCGAAACTTCATCAGCCGCACGTTGACACTGTCATCGCGCGCGGCGTGTACTGCGCCTCCACAGCTGGACGAGGCACAGATCATGATCGAGCTCTTCACCGCGGCGACTCCCAATGGATGGAAAGTTTCCGTCGCGCTGGAGGAACTGGGCCTGCCTTACACGGTGCGGCAGATCTCGCTCGGCAAACTCGAGCAGAAAGAGGAATGGTTCCTCAGGATCAATCCGAATGGACGCATCCCGGCCATCATCGATCACGACAACGGCGAGTTCGCCGTGTTCGAGTCGGGCGCCATCCTGACCTATCTCGCGGAGAAGACCGGCAAGCTGCTGCCGACGGAAGCCAAGGCGCGCTCACGCGTCATGCAATGGCTGATGTTCCAGATGGGTGGCGTGGGACCCATGATGGGCCAGGCCAATGTGTTCTTCCGCTACGCACCGGAGAAGATTCCGTACGCCATCGATCGCTACCAGCGCGAGTCGCGGCGGTTGTTCGAGGTGCTGGAGCGGCAGCTCATGGATCATGCATACATCGCCAACGACGAGTACTCGATCGCCGACATCGCGCTGTGGTGCTGGGTCGCAGGCTACGAATGGTCCGGCGTGTCGATCGACGGGCTCTCCGGCGTGAAACGTTGGCTGGATCTCGTCGGCTCACGCCCTGCCGTGCAAAAAGGTCGCGCAGTACCGCCGCCGCTCAACCCCGAAGAACGTGCGAAAGCAGTCGAGTCAGCCAAGAAGATGCTGGCGTAATGCGTAATGGGGACATTCCTCGTTTCCTAGCAAACGGGGACAGTCTCAACGCCTCACTTTGCGGACGGTGCGCCACCTCGATGCCAACCGCCCCGGCGATGCAGGACTGTCCCCATTTGCTAGGAAACGAGGAATGTCCCCATTAATTCGGGGGCGCATAGGTCGCGGCGCCTGCGAGGTTCAGCACCTCGATGCACTTCTCGCGCGTCTCCTCGTACGGCACCGGCAAGGCGCGGATCTCGCCGTTCTTGAGGTAGCGCCATTCGGGTGGATAGATCCAGTCCTTGACCGGCAGCGCCCACAGGCCGAGCTTCTTCGAGCGCGCCATCTGCTCCATGTCGCAGAATTTCGGATCCTTCATGTAGCGGCGCAACGCCCACGCGTGGCCCTGCAGCAGCATGGCTTCGTTGATATTGGTGCGCCTCTCGCCGTCCACCAGCCAAACGGTGGCGACCAGCCGATGGAACGCGTCCTGCGACACCACCTCGAGCTCGACCTTGGAGCCGAGCGGCAGCATGGCCTTGAGCGCTGCCGACGATTGGGCGCCGTAAGGCTGGTCCCATTCCGGCGTGTCGATGGCGGAGAAGCGCACGCGCGCGTGCCCGGAGTCGAGCTCCACCTCGATGGAATCTCCGTCGTTGATCCGGGAGACGGTCGCGACGAGCAGCGGCGGCGGCTTCGGCAGATCGGCCGCCCCGGCCAGTCCGCCCAGCAGCAGCGCCACGCTCGCGAGCGCGGCGCTCCCCAGCCGCACGAAGCCCTCAAGGCGCATCGTGCGGCTCACTAACTACTGACGGCGTCGCGCCCTCACTTGGGCGCCGCGGGCGGCGGGCTGGGGACGGGCGCGGGTGGCGCCGGGGGCGCCGTGTGCTCGATCTTATAGGTTTCATTGGCACGATGTATCACATACGCGCGCACTTTTTCACTGTCCTCCGCCGAAACTTCGGCCGCGAACGACACCATGCCGCGCGAGCCGCGCTCACCGCCGCGCACGATGCGATCCCAGGCGGCCGCATCGCGCGTCACCGGCGACAGGCGCAGGTCCGGCAGCACACCGCCGCTCACCGCGGAATCGCCGTGGCACACGCTGCAATTCGTATGGAACACCGCCTTGCCGGCGGTCCACACCGACTCGTTGCCGATTTCCGCCGGGGGCTCACCCGCCGGCGCCGCTGCCGCCGGAAGTTCCGGCAGCTTGGCAGTGCCACCGATCTTGTAAACCAGCACGCGCGGAATATTGGCCGCCAGGTGCGAGTCGCGCGCCAGCTCGCCGGCCGCGAGGCCGAACGCTCCGCCCCAGCCAACCTCGATGGCCACGTATTGCTCGCCGTCGATCTCGTAGCTCATGGGTCCGGCCATCACGCCGGCTTGTGTGGAGGCGGACCAGAGTTTCTGGCCGTCGTTGGCGCGATACGCCGCGAACTCGCCATTCGAGTTGCCCTCGAACACCAGGTTGCCGGCGGTGGAGAGCGCGCCGCCATTCCACGGATGATCGAACTGTGCGCGCCAGACCTCCTTCTGCGCCACCGGGTCCCACGCGACCAGGTGTCCCTTGAGCTGCGATTTGATGCCCGCGAGCACCTTGGGATCAGTCGGCAGCGAGCCCGCATTGAAGTCGACGCCGGTATTCCAGCCGATGGTGTTGACCTTCATCTTCGCGGTGGGAATGAACGCGAAGCCGGCCTCGATGACCGGGAAGTACGCCAGCCTTGTTTGCGGACTGAAGCTCATCGGATGCCAGTTGTGCGCGCCGCCCGGACCCGGCACGACCATCGCCGGCTTGCCGCTCTTGTCGTAACGCGCTTCCCGGGTCTCGCTCGGCCGCCCGGTCTTGGGGTCGAGCCCCCGGGTCCAGTTCACGAACGCATAGGCCGCGCCCGAGATGAACTCGCCGTTGGTCCGGTCGATGACATAGAAGAAGCCGTTCTTCGGCGCCTGCATCAACACCTGGCGCCGCTTACCGCCGATGTCGAGGTCCGCGAGAATGATGGGTTGCGTGGCGGTGAAGTCCCAGGTCTCACCCGGCGTGGTCTGGAAATGCCACACGTATTCGCCGGTATCCGCCTTGAGCGCGACAATCGACGAGAGATACAGGTTGTCGCCGCCGCCCGGGCTGCGCACCGCCTGGTTCCAGGGGCTGCCGTTGCCGACGCCGATATATATGAGTCCGAGCTTCGGGTCGTAGACGATGGAATCCCACACCGTGCCGCCGCCACCGAACTTCCACCACTCGCCCTTCCAGGTCTTGGCCGCCTTCTCGAGCGCCGGGCTCTCGAAGCCCTTCGCGGGGTCGCCAGGCACCGTATAGAAGCGCCACAGCTGCTTGCCGTCCTCGGCGTCATAGGCCGTGACATAGCCGCGCGCGCCGAGCTCTGCCCCGCCATTGCCGATGAGCACCTTGCCGTCGAACACGCGTGGCGCGCCGGTGATGGTGTAGTTCTGGCCCTGCGGGACCGTCATCACTTCCCAAAGTTGTTTGCCAGTGGCGGCATCGATCGCGAGCAACCGCCCGTCGAGCGTGCCGAGATAGATCTTTCCCTTCCACGCGGCGACACCGCGATTGCCCACGTCGCAGCAGGCCTTGACCGCGACTTCACCCGGCACCTTGGGATCGAAGCGCCAGATCTCCTGGCCGGTGCGCGCGTCGAGCGCGAACAGCTTGCTCCATGCGCTGGTCACGTACATCACGCCGTCGATGACCAATGGCGTCGATTCCTGCACGCGGTGCGCGGTGTCGAGGTCATAGCTCCAGGCGACTCCGAGTTGCGCGACGTTCCCGGCATCGACCTTGTTCAGCGGGCTGAAGCGTTGCTCGTCATAGGTCCGGCCATACGACAGCCATTCGCCGTCCGCGGGCGCCGACATGCGCGCGCTATCCACCTGGGCGGTGGGCTTGGGCGTCGCGACCGGGGCGGGTTCCGGTTGCTTGCTGCAACCGGTGAAGATCCCTGCCGCCGCCACACTCACCGCGAACGCGGCGCGAGAAATCTTCATGCGACCCCCTCGTTGTTCCGATTGGCCGCAACTCTCGCCCGGAAGGGGGTCCGGGCTCAACTATCGGGGACTCCAAATTCGATTGGCAGGGAACGCCGCGGGCTACACTTTGGCGCTAGCCTTTTCACCGAAAACGACCGGGCCAACGAGTGGAGAACGCTCATGTACGACGTGAAGTTGCTGATCGGCGGCAGGGAACAGTCGGCGCGCGAGGGCGCAACCTTCGAACGGCGCAATCCCGTCAGTGGCAACGTCGTGTCGCGTGCGGCCGCGGCTTCGGTGGATGACGCCGTCGCGGCGGTCACGGCGGCACAGGCGGCATTTCCTGCCTGGTCGGCGCAGGGTCCGGGCGCGCGACGCGCCAAGTTGAACAAGGCCGCGGAACTGCTCGAGGCGCGTGCCGGGGATTTCGCCGCCGCCGTGCGTGATGAGACCGGCTCCACCGCCGGCTGGGGACATTTCAACGTGCACTTCGCCGCGTCGATGCTGCGCGAAGCAGCCTCGATGACCACGCAGGTGTCGGGCGAAGTGGTCCCGTCGGATGTCCCGGGCAATCTCGCCATGGCGCATCGCCAGCCGGTGGGCGTGGTCTATGGCATCGCGCCGTGGAATGCGCCGGTGATCCTCGGTGTGCGCGCCGTGGCCATGCCGCTCGCCTGCGGAAATACCGTGGTGCTGAAATCGTCCGAGGTGTGCCCGCAGACGCATCACCTGATCGGCACGGTGCTCAACGAAGCCGGCCTCGGTGAAGGCGTGATCAACGTGATCCATACCGACATCAAGGACGCGGGCGCCGTCACCGAAGCTGTGATCGCGCACCCGGCGGTCAAGCGTGTGAACTTCACCGGCTCGACGCGCGTGGGCAGGTTGTTGGCGCAGGTGGCGGCGAAGTATCTCAAGCCCATCCTGCTGGAGCTCGGCGGCAAGGCGCCGCTGGTGGTGCTGGATGACGCGGATCTCGACGCCGCGGTGAATGCCACGGTGTTCGGCGCGTACGCGAATGCCGGGCAGATCTGCATGTCCACCGAGCGCGTGATCGTCGATGCCAAGGTGGCGGATGACTTCGTGGCCAGGCTCACGAAGCGCGTTGCTGCCTTGCCCGTCGGCAACCCGCTCGAGGGCGAGTTCGTGATCGGGTCGGTGGTGGGCAAGCCCACGATCGAGCGGCTGCAGCGGCTGGTAGGCGATGCCGTCAAGCAAGGTGCGAAGGTGCTGGCCGGCGCGGACATGGCGCCGGTGGCGGGCGCGGGCACCATCGTGAAAGGCGTGGTCGTGGATCACGTGACGCCGGCGATGGCGCTGTTCCGCGAGGAGTCGTTCGCGCCGCAGGTGTCCATCACGCGCGTGAAGGATGCGGACGAGGCGGTCGCGCTCGCCAATGACACGGAGTATGGATTGTCCGCGGCGATCTTCACGCGCGACTTGGCGCGCGGGCTCGCACTCGCCAAGCGCATCGAAAGCGGCATCTGTCACATCAACGGCCCCACCGTGGCCGACGAGGCGCAGATGCCCTTCGGCGGCGTGAAGGGCTCTGGCTACGGCCGCTTCGGCGGCAAGGCCGGCGTGGACGCCTTCACCGAACTGCGATGGATCACGGTCCAGACCACACCGCGCCACTACCCGTTTTGAGGGGGATCTTCGTCGTTTCCTGGCAAACGGGGACAGTGCCCTACAGAACCGGCTTTTCCCGCGAGCCAGGTTCCTTCGATTCGCAAGGCTCCGGTAGTGTGCAGACGCTGCGCGGCGGGATGGCGGTGCGCGAGTACAGCTCGTCGGCGCGCGCATAGCTCTCCATGACACGACCCATCACGGCCGTCTGGGTGCGATGCGCGCGGATGGCCTGCAGCTTGGTCGCGCGCATGTCCGGATCGAGCAGGAACTGCTCCCACTTCATGCCGAGACCGCGCGGCGCGATCTTCTGGGGAAGATTCGGCCGATAGGCATGCGGCTCGGGCCAGCCACGCCCGCCGTGCACGATCCAGAAACGGATGCGGTCGGACTCATCGAGCGAATTCATCGCGCGCCAGGCGAGGATGCCGGTGCCGCGATGATCGGGATGCGTATCCTGCGGGCTCGGCGCCAGCACCAGCGTCGGCTTGACGAGTTCCAGCACGCGCAGGAAATCGCGCTCGAGGTTTTCGCCGTTGTACTCCGCGCCCGGGCTCACCGCGTCCGCGTAATCAACCTTGTTGGCCCCGGTGAACTTCGAGCGCCACGGCGTGTTCGGATAGTAGTGATCGAGCAGCAAGGCGAGCACGCCGCGGTCGGGATATCCGAGGAAGTACAGCGACCGTGGATCGAGCTCGAGCGCCTGCGCGGCGGCGCGCGCCTCGGCCTCGCGGCGCGCCGCGAGCTCGCGAAACCCTTGTTTTCGGGGAAGCAGGCGATGCTCACCGACCATCGCGCTCCAGCGGAAGCCATCTCCCAACGTGACCCACACCACCGAGACGCGCGCCCCCACCTGCCGCGCCGCGTACATCAGACCGCCACAGCACAGCGACTCGTCATCGGGATGCGGCGCCACGACGAGGATGGAATCCGTGGGCAGGATGGGCCGCAGCGGAGGCAGCTCCGCCTGCGCGGAGGCATCGGCGCAGCAGGCCGCGGCGAGTACCCCTATCGCGAGAATCCGGGTCATTTCAGCCCTTGCACGGTCAGACCCGAAGAATAGCGGCCGACCCGGCCTTCGGTGCGCGAAGTTCACTTCGCTCGCGGGCCAGTTACGGCGGCGTGCCACGGTAGGCTTGCGTTCTCATTCCCGGAGCAGTTCATGGCCACCATCGTCGGAGGCATCGCGACCTCCCATACCCCGACCATCGGCTTCGCGCTCGACGGCAAGAAGCAGCAGGATCCGGTGTGGGCGCCGATCTTCAAAGGTTACGAGCCGGTGCAGAACTGGCTGGCCGACAGGAAGCCCGACGTACTCTTCTTCATCTACAACGATCACATCACCTCGTTCTTCTTCGATCACTACTCGCATTTCGCGTTGGGCGTGGGTGCGAAGTACTGGGTGGCCGACGAAGGCGGCGGAGCGCGCAAGCTGCCCGCCATCCAGGGTCATCCGGCGCTGGCAAAGCACGTGGCCACCGGTCTGGTGGCCGACGAGTTCGACCTGTCCTTCTTCCAGGAGAAGGGCCTCGACCACGGCTGCTTCTCGCCGCTGTCACTGCTGTGGCCGCATGAGAAGGAGTGGCCCGGCGCCATCGTGCCGTTGCAGGTGGGGGTGCTGCAGGTGCCCATCCCGTCGGCCAGGCGTTGCTTCAAGCTCGGTCGCGCGCTGCGCAAGGCCATCGAGAGCTATCCCGAGAACCTCAAGGTCGCCATCGTCGGCACCGGAGGGCTCTCGCACCAGATCCAGGGGGAGCGCGCCGGCTTCAACAACACCCCCTGGGACATGGAATTCCTCGATCTGCTCGAGAAGGATCCCGAAAAGCTCACCGAGCTCACCATCGCCGATTACGCCACGCGCGGCGGCATGGAAGGCTCCGAAGTCATCATGTGGCTGATCATGCGCGGCGCACTCGCGCCGAAGGTCAGAAAGCTGCACCAGGCCTACTATCTGCCCTCGATGACGCCGATCGCCACAGTGATCTTCGAGAACGACTCGCCGGCGAACGATGCCGAATCGGACGACGCCTACCGCGCGCGCATCCAGCAGCAGTGGGACGGCCTCGAGAAGCTGGCCGGGACCTATCCCTTCACGCTCGACCGCAGCGTAAAAGCCTATCGGCTCAATTCCTTCCTTCATTCGCTGCTGCAGCCCGAGCGCCGCCGGCGATTCATCGAGGAACCCGAGCTGCTGTTCGAAGACGCGAAGTTGAGCGAGGAAGAGCGCGCCATGCTGCGCGCCCGCGACTGGCGCGCGCTGATCCGCTATGGCGTGATCTTCTTCCTGCTGGAGAAGTTAGGCGCGGTGGTCGGCACCACCAACCTGCACATCTACGCCCACATGCGCGGCCAGTCGCTCGAGGACTTCCTCAAGACGCGCAACACGCAGGTGCTGTACTCAGTGGCGGCTCAGTCGAAGTAAGGACTGGGAAGTACGCTGCACCATCTAGTCGTACACGTCCTGCACGCGGTGCAACTGCGTGCCCGTTCGGGTGCAGAACGTGCGGGAATACATGACACCATCGACAATCGTCGCGCCGCGCACAATCGTGGTCTCGGACGCCCCGCCTCCGTCGAGCGCACTCGTGGCGGTCACGTTCGCCTTGCCTGCATCGAGCAGTGCGGCAACAGCGTAGTTGATAGTTTCGATCTCCTTCGGCAGATCGAAGGCGTACTTGAAGAGGTCAGTGTTGTTGGACAGGGGTTGGTCCGCTTTCATGGCGCGTAGCAGAGCCACATGCCTGCCGTTCCTGTCGGATTCCTCGACCCTTCTAATCAAGTCGTCCGACGAAAACATCATGACAAAGGCGCCAGTTCGCAGGTAATAACCCGGGTTTGGGCGGACTGCGATCAGAGTGAGCGTGGTCTCCACCGGGTTCCGGTGACCCTGGTCCCCGCATCGCGCAAATGCGGGCGTCCCGGCCGCCGTAGCAAGGAGCCCGGCCGCTAGAATCGCGCCCAGCGAATGTGAGATCTTCATGCTCATGCTTATCTCAAGGCCTGCGATGGCGGTGCAAGAGATAAATCGACCCGTCCCACCGGCCCCGGCGTGGTGCGGATCACGCCGGGGAACGGTGGAACGGTCGAACAGACTTACAGCTTGTAGTTGATGCCGAGCAGCAGCTGACGCCCGTACTCCTGGAAGTCCTGCTGACGGGTCTCACTGACGGCGTACGCGACATACGGCTCGTTGGTGATGTTGTTCATCTGCAGGAGGATGGACAGGCCACTCAGGTGACCTTCACCGAACTCGTAGCCGAGCTGGGCGTCGGTGATCTGGTCTCCCATCACGTACTTCAGCGAACGGTCGTTCGCGAAATTCGTGACCTCGCCGATGTACTTCGAGCGCGCACGCGTCGCCACGCGAGCCGAGAACCCGGCACGCTCGTAGTACACGGTCGCGTTCCACACGTCTTGCGAGAGTCCGGGCAGCGGGATCTCGCCTAGATTGTTGCCACTGTTGAAGTTGTTGCCCGGGGGATCCTGGATCTTGATCCCGCTGTCGGTATACGAATAGCTCAGGTTGATACCGAACCCCGTGAGCGCGTCGGTGAACAACTCGCCTGGCAGCGACACCGCGAACTCGATGCCACTCAGGTCGCCGCCCTTGCCGTTGATCGGCTGGGAGAACGAACCGGTGGTCTGCGGGACCACGCCGGGCGCGAAGTAGTTCGGCGGCAACGTCGCGAGGTAGTCGCTGAAGTCGTAATTACCGTTGACCTGATTGTAGATGTAGGACTTCAGATTCTTGTAGAAGGCGGCGATGGACATGTAGCCCTTGTGCTCGCCGAAATACAGTTCGTAGGAAAGGTCGTAGGCGTCCGCACGCCACGGATCGAGGTGCGGGTTGCCGCCGTTGCCACCCGGAATGCCGGTGCCCGAGGAGTACCCGAATTCGGACGATGCCTTGAGCTGGTCCATGCGCGCACGGGCCAGCTCCTGCGCCAAGCCGATGCGCACGGTGTGTCGGTCCGCAATCTGGAAGGCAAGATTGACCGCCGGCAGCACGTCCGAGTACGTCTTGCCGTCGTCGATGGGCAGTACCTGGTTGGTGGAATTGTCCTTGTAGAAGGCCTGTGAGCTCTGGTCGGTGTCCACGTACTGCACGCCGATGTTGCCGCGCAGATGCACGCTGTCGGAAATCTCGTGGTCGAGATCGGCCTTGACGAACACGGTCGCGACCTTTTCCTCGACCGTCCAGTTCTTGCCAATCAGGTAGTCGAACCCGGGCGTGGTGGGCGTTCCGTAGACGATCGGCTGGTAGTAAGCCGCCAGCACTCCCTTGACGTCCCAGGCAAGAGCCTCGCCGGCGTTGGCGTAGGCGAGGTTGGTCGGCTTCTCGAGAAGATCCGCCGAGATCTGGTGATAGCCGTTGCCGATCGTGTTGAGGTTGCCTTCGGGCTGGAATTTGTCCTTGGTGCGATCCGCGTAGTTGACGCCCGCGGACAGCTTCGAGAACCAGGCGCTCTCCAGATTCAAGCCGTAATCCACGCGCGCGGATTCCAATTCATCCTCGACGTGCGGAATCTTGCTGTAGCCGGCACCGTAGATGGTCGGACCCACCTGCACGACGCTCGGGTCGGCGTAGTTGAGCAGGAACGACAGGTGCGGCATGCGATCGCGGTCAATCGAGAACTGGCCGGTGTCATAGACGTTGCGCGGAGTGCCGGAGGGGGCCGCCAGGTTCGGCAGCATCTGCGCGTTGGTCTCGTACTGCTGCTCGTCCCGCTCCGCCTTCGAGTAGCTCAGGTCCAGCCCGAGCGACCACTTCTCGGTGCTGTAGGTGTTGTTCCAGCCAGTGGCGAAGATCTTGTCCTTGGTGGTGAACAGGAAGTTGCGGGCCAGCGGCACGCGGTTGTTGAGTGTGGCGCTGACTACCGTATTGTCCTGGATCGTCGGGTCGGAATAGCCGTAGATGCCCGGCGCCGGCGTGCCGTCGCAGCACGGGCCCGGATATGTACCCAGGTTCACCTCGAGGCTGCGGGCATTGTCGGTCTGCTCGCGCTCGGTGTAGTACAAGTCGAGCACGCTCGAATACGAATCGTTGGGCTTCCACTGCAGCGCAGCCATGGCGCCGTCGCGGCGGTTCTCGCCCATGTCGGTGCGCACCTTGATGCCGTCGGTGATGTAGGTGTCGGCGCCCACGCCCGGATTGATGATCACGCCCGGATTCGGGTCGGTCGGGTTGCCGTTGGCATGCCAGGGCTCGTAGGTGCCGGCACCCTGAGTCGCCAGCGGCGACACCAGGTGCGCGAAGCCGATAGTCAATCCCAGGGTGTCGTCCATGTACTGGTCGACATAGGAGAAGCTCGCGCGGTACCCCGTGTCGTCGCCGTCGGCGCCGAGATCGTTGTGCGAATTCTGTTCGGCGCGAATGTTGAAAACGATCGCGCGGTCGGAGTATTCCAGCGGCCGGCGCGTGCGCAGGTCGATCGTGCCCGCGAGGCCCTGCCCCACGAGTTGCGAGTCCGGCGTCTTGTACACGACCACCGCGCTCAGCAGCTCCGACGGGTACTGGTCGAACTCGATGCTGCGATTGTCGCCGGTGCTCACCTGCTCGCGGCCGTTCAGCAGCGCCGTGGTGAAGCCCGGGTCGGTACCACGAAGACTTATAGCCGACGCACGCCCCTCGGCGCGCTGCGAGGTCAGGCCCGGCAGGCGGGAGATGGAATCGGCGATGCTGGTATCCGGGAGCTTGCCGATGTCCTCGGCGGAGACCGCCTCGACGATGCTGGAAGATTCCTTCTTGAGCGCGATGGCGTTGTCGATACCTGCGCGGATGCCGGTGACCACGACCGACTCGAGTTCTTCGTTCCCGGCCGCCGGGGTTGGAGTCGGCGCCTGCGCCCGGGTTTCGCCCGTGGCCATCAACAGGAGGGCCGCACCGGTGGCGGCGACCAGGCCCGATCCCGCGGTCCGGTAAGCCTGCGCGGAGCGCGCGCCGCGCAACTGCCGCTCGTCCAGGAAAATGGCGGAGCCCTGCGCAGCGCGCGAATCTTCCTGGCGACGGTTGGTGCGGTTCGCCTGCTGTTTGAAAGTCTTCACTCGATCCCCTCCTATCTATTAGTTTTCGCCCCGCGCGACACGCGGGGCTGGCATCGAAACGGGTCGTGTCACGTTCCCTGCCGCGGAGCGTGACCATAGCAGCGCCGCAATGGCGACCCCGCTGAATACGTATGCACGGCGGCCGCGACGGGGCGCGCAAAAAAAAGCCCCGCCGCTCGAGGGGGCGAGCGGCGAGGCGCACGCGGCTTCCGTCGGGAAGCCTGCGGACAAGTGCGGTTGCCAGCTCTGGCCGGCGCGGCATGCTGGACCCGGCGCACCCGATGGACAATGGGTTTCCGCCTGAATACGTATGCACCGGAATCCCGCTGGCGCTGGGTTAAGCTCCGCCCCGACCATCATGAGCATCGCCGCCAAACAAATACCCGCCACGGGTCCCGCCTCACCGTGGTGGCGTGGCGCGACTATCTACCAGATCTATCCGCGCAGCTTCCTCGACACCAATGGCGATGGGGTCGGCGACCTGCCGGGCATCATCGAGCGGCTGGACTATGTCGCCTCGCTCGGCGTCGAAGCCATCTGGATCTCGCCGTTCTACCAATCGCCGATGGCGGACTTCGGTTACGACATCGCGGATTACTGCGCGGTGGATCCGCTGTTCGGCACCCTCGCCGACTTCGATCGCCTCGTGGCGCGCGCGCACGACTTGCGCCTCAAGGTCATCATCGACCAGGTGCCGAGCCACACCTCGGACCAGCACACGTGGTTCCAGGAGAGTCGCCAGAGCCGCGACAATCCGAAGTCGGACTGGTACGTATGGGCCGACGCGCGTGAAGACGGCACGCCACCCAACAACTGGCTGTCGATATTCGGCGGCGTCGCCTGGACCTGGGAACCGCGCCGCGGCCAGTACTACCTGCACAATTTCCTCAAGAGCCAGCCGGACCTGAATTTCCACAACCCGGCGGTGCGGCGCGCCACGCTCGACAACATGCGCTTCTGGCTGAAGCGCGGCGTCGATGGCCTGCGACTCGACGCCATCAACTTCTGCTTCCACGACCTGCAGCTGCGCGACAACCCGCCGCGGCCGAGGAGCGAGCGGCGTGTCACCGGCGTGAGCGCCAACAACCCGTACGGCTTCCAGTGGCACCGCTTCAACAACACGCAGCCGCAGATGCTGCCGTTCCTCGAAGAGATCCGCGCGCTGCTCGACGAATACCCGGGCGTGGTCGCGCTGGGCGAGATCTCCTCCGACGATTCCACGGCGACCGTCGCCGAGTACACGCAGCCCGGCCGGCTGCACATGGCCTACTCGTTCGAGCTGCTGAGCAACGACAGCTCGCCGCAACACATCCGCGCCACGGTCGAGAAGCTGCGCAAGCGCGCGCCGGCGAGCTGGCCGTGCTGGACGATTTCCAACCACGACGTCGAGCGCGTGGTGAGCCGCTGGGGCTGGAGTGGTTATCCGCCGCATGCCGCCACGCAGTTGTCCGCACTGCTGTGCGCGTTGCGCGGCTCGGTGTGCGTGTTCCAGGGCGAGGAGCTCGGGCTCGCCGAGGCCGACCTGCCCTATGAGTCGTTGCGCGATCCGTATGGCATCGCGTTCTGGCCGGCGTTCAAGGGACGCGACGGGTGCCGCACCCCCATGCCGTGGGATTCGAGCGAAGCCGGCGGATTCTCCAAGGGCACGCCCTGGTTACCCGTGACGGCGCAACATCGCGCGCTGTCGGTGGCCGCGCAGGAGCGCGATCCGAACTCGGCGCTGCACGGCTTTCGTCGTCTGCTGGCGTGGCGTCGCGAACAGCCGCTGCTGATCAACGGCGAGATCGAATTCCTCGCCGCCACCGAGTCGGTGCTGGCATTCAAGCGTTTCGATGGACAGCACGCCATCCTCGCGGCCTTCAATCTTTCGGACGGCGCGGTGTCAGTCGCGCTGCCGGAACTGGAAGTGAGCGGTAACATCACCGGCCACGGGCTTCCCGACGGCGCATTTGCAAGTGGAAAACTGGAGCTGCCGCCGCACGGCGTTGCCTTTTTCCGACTCGCAGCGCGTTGATTTGACTTACGTGCGCGCCTCGCCCGCGTCGCAGTAGCTTTTATCTCACGGGCCCGTGCATGATCGCTGCCTCGCAAGAGGGGCGGCACGCATACCGCGTGCCGCGATCGATGCACGACAAGCCCACATCCTTCGACATCGCCTATCTGGCGGGCGTGAGCCAGCCCACCGTGTCGCGCGCGTTGCGCGGCAGCCCGGCGGTCAGCCTAGAAACGCGCAAGCGCATCGAGGAGATCGCGCGCCAGCTCAATTACCGCGTCGACAAGAACGCGTCCAACCTGCGCTCGCAGCACTCCAACACGCTGGCGCTGCTGCTGTTCGAGGATCCGACGCCCGACGACTCGCAGATCAATCCGTTCTTCCTGTCAATGCTGGGCTCGCTGACCCGCGCATCGGCGCGCCAGGGCTATGACCTGCTGATCTCGTTCCAGCAGCTGTCGAACGACTGGCAGCAGGACTACGAGGACTCGCGCAAGGCCGACGGCATCATCCTGCTGGGCTACGGCGACTACGAAGAATACCGGCCGCGGCTCGAGAAGCTGGTGCAGCAGGGCACGCACTTCGTGCGCTGGGGCCCGGTGCTGGAGGGTCAGCCGGGCGTCTCCGTGGGC
>JADMIO010690513.1_pt1 | contig 14151 bp, 10 predicted proteins | sample 8958161 | NCBI WGS metagenome assembly JADMIO01 (sample SAMN16585339, study PRJNA669376) | soil metagenome | isolation source: Crop rotation soil | place: USA: Cullars Rotation, Alabama | collected 2011 | reverse complement strand
CGCGACAACTTGTCCACGTGGAATTCTAAGCTTAGGATCCCAATGTGCTGGAAAGCAGGTCATCACCTGGAAGGAAGACCGCGAGATCATACATAGGGAGGAAATTGAAAAAATTTTAAAAGCATTGCCGTATCCTTTATACTTTTTGGATTACGAAACGTATGCTCCCGCCATTCCGGTGTTTGATGACACACGTCCTTATCAGCATGTTCCTTTTCAATACTCACTTCATATACTCGATGAACCCGATTCTGAGTTCAGGCATGAAGAATACCTGCACATGGAAACTTCGAACCCAATGTTCCCCATCAGCCAAAGTTTGCGGACTAAAATAAAAGATCAGGGCACCATTATCGTGTGGCATAAAACGTTTGAAGGTAGTCGACATAAAGAATTAGCCTTTGCCGTGCCTGAACTTGCAGAATTTTTATTGAATTTAAACACGAGGATGTTTGATCTAAAAGATATTTTTTCAAAGCGCCTGTATGTTCATAAAAATTTTCATGGCAGCAATTCTATTAAAGATGTGCTGCCCGTGTTGGTGCCTGAATTGTCATACAAAACTCTATCCATACAAAGCGGAGGACATGCAACCAGCGAATGGGGCCGGATGATTTTTACCATAACCGATGAGGACGAAAAACAAACCATTCGACGAAACCTCCAGGAGTATTGCAAACTAGATACATTAGCAATGGTGGAGATATACAAGAAATTGCTGGAGAAGATTCGAAATTAAATCCCTGTATTGAACTTACGGTGGCGGGCGGAAATAGTTAGATTACCTCACCGCGGCGGACCCCCATCCCACGGCCATCCGCTTTATTATTTGTGTGAATTAGCGCACCGCGGGATAACAGCAAATTTTCTTTGTATCCTGGTAATTAAAGGAGATACTCCACCCATTCGATACCTTGCTCACGGACTTAAAGCTCTGCACACCGGAATACCAGTCAACGGCTATCTTTCAATTTCAAATTTAAGCTTTCTGATTCGTTATTACCACGTCACCGTTTATTATTAATCGATGTAATCAGTATAATTGGTGGTTCACATAAAAGAGAAAGTGCCCTATCTTTAAACATTCTTTACCAGTTATTTTTTTTTACCATGAGCCAGATTGAAATCTACCAGACAGCCAATAATGAAACTCAGATTGATGTAACATTTGAGCAGGATACGGTTTGGCTAACTCAAGCACAGATGGTTGAATTATTCGAGTCAAGTAAAGCTAATATTAGCGAACATCTAAAAAGTATCTTTAATTCCGGGGAGTTAGATACGGTTTCAACTGTTCGGAAATTCCGAACAGTTCGTCAGGAAGGAAAAAGGACGGTATCCAGAGACGTTGAGCATTACAATTTAGATGTCATCATATCTCTGGGATACCGCGTAAATAGTCAAACAGGAGTAAAGTTCCGTCAGTGGGCCACGCAACGCCTCAAAGAACATTTAGTACAGGGCTATACCATCAACCAAAAACGGTTGGAGCATTTGCGCCGGGTGGTCAACATCATTCAGCAATCAGGTGACTCATCAGAACTATCTCCATCTGAGGCTAAAGGTTTATTGGAAATCATCACCAACTATACCCAAAGCTTTATGCTCCTAAACCAATACGACTCTAATATCCTGGAAGGTGAGCCCTTCAATGAAAACATAACCTATGAAATAGATTATGAGGAAGCTGTCAACGCTATCGAAGAACTGAAAACACAACTCATTCAAAAGAAACAAGCCTCCGGTTTGTTCGGTAACCAAAAAGATGAAAGTTTCAGGGGACTGCTCGGTAATATCGTGCAATCTTTTGAGAGTGAATATTTGTATAAAAGCATTGAAGAGCAAGCCGCGCATCTGCTATACTTTGTCATTAAAAATCACCCTTTCAGCGATGGCAATAAACGCATAGGAGCTTTTTTGTTTGTATGGTTCCTGGAAAAAAACAAACACCGCTTTAAGAAAAATGGTGAGGTGAAAATAAATGACAATGGTCTCGTAGCATTAGCATTATTAGTAGCACAAAGCAATCCCGATGATAAAGAACTTATAATTAAACTGATCATCAACCTGATCAATAGCCGATAATTCATTGGTAATTGGAGATAACTCCATCCGACGACAATCGATATCAAATTATCTTTATAATTCTATATGACCGATTTCATAGGTAGCTAAACAAGGACATTTAGCAGCCTATCGATATGATCAGGAAAGCAAACTGGATCATAAAAAGTTGGTTTGGGTGTAAGATTTTAACTCGAGACGTATGATGCGAGATATAATCCAAGTATCTACCGGCCATCTTGGGTTCTCCGGTATCCCCAAATGGGATTTCGTTTTTGGAGTCCCGCCGCGCTGCGGCTACCTGTGGATTTTTTTTGCATCTCCTGCTAGAACATTATGCCGCTATGCGGCGAGTGTGCTCACAATTTCGTTTTCAAACTGCCGACTCAAACCTATTTGCATTTACCCCCTACATGGGGCAAGGGGGTGATATGAGAGAAGGGAACAAAATCAAAACTTATGTTGGTGATCCAGATAATGATCATGGAAGTGGAAGTAGATTTTAGAAGTAAAAGTAAAAATGAGAATGAGAAGATGAAGTGGAAGTAACTAATTCCACTTTACCCTCTCGTTCAAATTCTGACTTCTATATCTGACTTCTACTTCCACTTCCATGCTCATTATTCTCTATTCAAATAGTACCGATTGCATGATCTCATCTTCGAAACGGATTCCCCATCACCCTCAGGATATCCCTAACCGATTTTCCATTTCGAAGCAAGTCCTCTACCCTGGATGTAAAAGTTTCACCGTTTTCATAACCGCGTCCATCCAGTTTTCCCAAATCTGCGGACATGTTATTCATAGCGCACTCAAACATCACAAACCAATCCCTGCATTTTTCTGCATTACCCGTTTCCCAATATTCGCTTTCGTCTACCAAAGAGAAATGCTGAAAGTATTTTTGGGATATGTGCTTAAGGATTTTCATCATTTGCATGTGAGCATCGGGACCTGCGAATTGTGTACGCGGATTCATCAGGTTGTCCTTCCAGTCAGATTCCAACCACACTTTCACTCCTTCTTTTGACATATTATATTCAGGCTCAGCAAGTACTCCGGATGGCAGGAAAGTCATCCAGATTTGATCACAACCGAAGGGTGCAAACCACATGCCATGCAAAGGGTTTTCGTTGGTCGGATGGAATTCATCACAACGCCATTTGAGGAGATCACAAATATCCAGCAGTTCATTTGTGATCAAGGGGATTTCCTGCACATTTCGAAGTTTCCCCGAATAGAAAATAGATAGGCCCATGTTTTCAACTGGTTAAAAGGAGAAGAATAAATTTTCATTATTCATTATTCTAAATATTGTCCAGGCTTATTATTTCTAATCTTGTAGGACAATAATCTATACGTATAGCCTGCTCTGGTCCTGTCTGTATCCACGTGTCGTAATAGTTTTGGTCAATGAACATATTACCGGTATAAAGCAGGGTGGACAATTCACCAATCGCACATTCATACTCATTTTCTTTCCTCGCCAACGCATCCGCGTAAGGCCTGATGGCAAGCAGCTTATCCATGGCCACGATATCTCCTTTGGCAAAAGATTGCTTTTTCGCATTCTCCACCACGAAATCTAATTCCCTTTGTATATCGTCCATCTGTTGCCGGATGTGTTGTATTCCCCTGACCATACCTTGCACTTGCAACTGCAGTATCGACCTGTCGGGTTGGTAGATCTTCATCCTTTTCATGGTTTTATATTTTTAATGTTTTTAATGTCAAATCCTTGTTGCTTCAGGGCATCTTCAATTCTCCTGATAGTATCTTCCTGGGATTCATGAGGGTCAAACTTCATTTGCTCCAATGTATTTCCCATAGTGTCCATCATCTTGTCATACTCTCCGAATCGCTTTCTGCATTGATACTCATCCCCGGTCTCCCAAAACTTACTTTCATCATGACATTCAAAACGGATAAAGTATTTATGGCTGAGATATTTCAGCAATTTGATTATAGCCATATGTGCATCGGCGCCTGCATATTGCGTTTTGGTGAAAAGCCATTGTTCATGTTCAGCAGCAATGGCTTGTCCTGTTGATTTTTTGACCTGGTCATATAAAATTGGATTGCAAAGAAATCCATCGCGGTGAAAAGTAAGCCACACAGGTTCGCTCTTTTCAGGTGCCATGATTACACCCCGCACTGGAACATCCGGGTATGGAGGTATATGTTGCACACTCCAATGTAAACTCGAGCCGACATCAGCGGCTTCAGCAACGATTTGATCGATTAGATTGGAACTCCGGAGCATGCCGGAGTAATGAATGGAAAGTCCCATGTCTCAACTGGATTTAGAAGTTTAAAAAAAATGTTTTCGAATTAAATGTAAGGTTTCCGAAGATGAATTCCAAAAGAAATATTTAATTCTGATAAAAATTTCCTGGTAGAGAATTTAAAGATTAAGAGCTTGTACGAAATGATTAGAGAATAATGAATAAGGAAGTTGAAGTAGAGTTTTCAAGTAAATCGCAGAAGTAAAAGTTGAAGGGGAAGTTGATTTTTGAAATAGAAATTACTTCAAAATCAACTTCTCGTTCAAATTCTGACGTCTACTTCGGATTTCCACTTCCACTTCCTTGCTCGCTATTCTCTAATCAAAACCGGTACTGATATTTAGGCGTAGTTTTAATTTGGGGTAACCGTTAGTTAGAATTCAGTAGACTCAGAAGAAAAAGTTAAACCCCATCCCCACCCCAAAATTATTCGTATCAAATTCATCATCCGTATCAGGATTTTTAAAAGTGCCGAACTCGGGTCCGATGCTGAGGAAGGCACCTAGCTTATTGTTTTCGATGTATTCAATGCCGGCGAATAAATAATAGGAGAGGCCATTGTAGTTGGTCTCGTCTCCATTATCATCTTCATTCGTCAGGGAATTGTATCGGAATCCTCCGCCTACAGGAAGATAGAAATGACCGGATAAGGGAACCTTATAATGTAATTGAGGGCCGAGGTTTAACCCTGAAGATTTTGTTTCGAATCCTTCAAGTTCATTGGACGAGGAAGTAATCCCAACAACCAGCGCCAATTCAAGATTATCCATCAAATAGTAACCAGCACCAATGGCCAGATCAAGATTTGTGGTTTTCAGATCTACATCGAGGGCATCGATTTCTGTTTTAATGCTGGCGTATCGAATATTCGGGCCAAGACTCCAGGTGCCCTTGACAATTTGTGCATTCATCGCATTCATGATTCCTGCAAAGAATACAAATGCAAGAATAATTTTAGGGTTATTTTGGCTTTTCATTGGAGTAAATTTTGTTAGCTAATATAATAGTAATATTTAATATAAAAACATCATTACCTTATTCCTATGCTCTCCAAATCTGACTTCATCCTCGCCTGCAGTTGCCCGAAGTAACTTGTTTATGCAAGCGGTGTAGAGTCAATGATTATTGGATCAACCGAAAGAGATGAAGGATGAGGTGGTATATCCTTCGCCAACCATTTTTGATTTTCTATTGTTCCATCAATGATCAAATCCGCTCTTCCATGTCACTCATTCGTTTCATCTGTATATATTTCTTCATTACCAGCTACTTCCTCGCTTCATCACAACCCATTGATTCCGTTCAATGCGGCAAGGCTATTATTTATTTTCAGGTGGAAGGTAGTGGAGATCCGATTTACATATTATCAGGAGGCCCGGGAATGAATCCTACCTATATACAGCCGATTTGTGATGAGCTTTCAAAGACCCATCAGACTATCCTGGTACATCAACGAGGCACGGGAAAGAGTCATATTGATGTGAATAAAGAGAATATCACGATTGACTTGTATTGCCAGGATATCCGGGCGATCAAAGAAAAACTTCATCACCAGAAGATCATTTTACTGGGACATTCGTGGGGTGGTATGCTGTCGATGCATTATGCTGCCAGTTTTCCCGATGATGTGGACAAGATGCTGCTGATTTCTTCCGGTGGCAGTAGTGTCAATTTTTACAATTACTTCGGGAATAATATCCGGTCGCGGTTATCAGCGGAAGACAAAGCGTTTGTATCGTTGCTTGATGAATATTTTAATAAAGTGTGGGATTTGCCGATGAATGATTCCTTGCGGGGCGCATTGAATTGGTTGGCAACAGAAGAAGTGAATATTTTATCCAGGGCTTATTTCTATGACAAATCACTTGCTGCGCAAAATAAAACCGGGCCGGAAGACCTTAATTTTAAAGTACTGGAAACGATGGTGCAGTCGTTGTTTGCCGCGCATTGGGATCTTGCCCCTGAACTTAAAACCATAAACATTCCAACATTAATTCTACAGGGAAGACAAGATCCTATTGATTTGGAAACTGCACGGGTTACACAAGATGCGATTCCCTATAGTAAACTGGTGATTTTGGAGAAGTGTGGGCATTTTCCGTGGATAGAACAAAATGAAGAGTTTTTTAGTGTGGTGGAGAAATATTTAAGTGAGAAGTAAATACTGATCGTGCCGGATTCATCGATGCACCGGATATAGGTTCGCCAAACATCGCACCAATAATATCTTACATACAACACAGAAAGCCCGGCAACAGGGATGTTGCTGAGAAAAAAAATCCTGCCTGAATTTCAGGCAGGAATATTCTGGATTAGATTACCATTTTTTGCTATAGCCGCCGCGATCCTGGTTGCCATAAGAACTATGGCTGTCAGTTTTTGGGCGTGCTTCTTTGACACTCAGGTATTGACCGTGGTAGTCAGCATTGTTGAGCGCCTCGATGGCTTTGTTAGCTTCACTCTTGTTTGGCATTTCGACGAAACCGAATCCGCGGGATTGTCCTGAATCGCGGTCATTGATGACCTTAGCGGAAGTGATTTCACCAAACGGGGTAAAAAGCTCTCTGAGTTCGCTGTCATTAGCAGAGCCCAGGTTAGAAACATAAATATTCATTAGAAAATAGATTAGTTGATAAGGAAAGAGTTCAAAAAGAAGAGAACGAAAGACGGAAAATCAACTAATACTTAGCTAACAGACAGAAAGTCATCAATTCATTGAGTCAGCAAATGTACGGATTATAATTGGGGAAACCGGAATTCATCGGAGCGAAGCTAATTATTAACATTTCAAATATTGATGTTGGAATGTGATTCATCGCCTTATCGATGCGGGATAATTTTTTCCAGGCAGGGTGCATGAGTTGGATTTTTTTAGTTCATGATTGAAGAATCCTAAAGATTTCGCTAAATCCCACTAAAATGTTGTGCCATACCGGGTCGTACCACACCTGAGGTGTTGCACGAGGATTGCATTTTCTCCGATACCTTGAAAATCAGGTACTTAATCCACAACGCACAGTGAAGATCAAGACTTAATTGTAAAGATTATATTTGCCCACTCAATTGAGGGCCCATAGCTCAGACGGTTAGAGCATCTGACTCATAATCAGGGGGTCCCTGGTTCGATCCCAGGTGGGCCCACACTTCAAACTTTCTTACTATTAGAGATGGTAATGAGATGCATATTGCTTTTCATATTTTCTTTTTTCATCCTTTTCGGATGCCATTCGGATCCGTCCGATCCTTTGAATCCGGATCCTAATATTCCAGTAGATACGACGGGACAATATCAGATCTCCCAGATAAAAGGAGCATACAAAGGACCTTGTTATAATCATCATGTATCCTTTGGCTCTTACGATTATTGGGATACGACTTACAACAATACCATACTCATTGACAGCCTCGAGCGAATTAGGATTGATAGTCAATATATATATAGAATGACGAGAGGGTTATTCCGATATAATATTCCGGAGGCTGATTTTGTAATGGATTCGTTTTCTGTTTCTGGTTTTGGGCCCAGCCAGACTTATTCAGGAGAATTTGACTTTATTCGAAGTCAGCATTATCTACACTCTTTCAGCGGGCAATATCCGGGCTTTGGATTTATTGAAACTCATTGTTATTGTTATAAGCAATAACCTACTCCTCTATTTTGATCAGCTTGATCTCCACCCGCTGATTTTTCTTCCTTCCTTCTGCAGTTTGATTGGTAGCAATAGGCTTACGTTTCCCATATCCTTTCGAGATGACACGTTTTGCATCAATACCCTTTTTGACTATATAATCGGCGACAGATTTTGCGCGATCAGCACTGATGCGATCGCAATAATCATCTGCCGGCAAACCATTTGTATGTCCTGATACTTCAATCACAATCGTCGGATTGTCATACAGGAATTCATATAATTCATCCAGCGAAGGAATAGCTTCAGGATTTATATTAATACTGTCTGCAGCAAATTGAATCTTCTCGATGCGAATGGGCTCTCCAGTGGCCAACCGGGCAGCTGTGAGGTCAGGCAATACTTTTTGACTGATCGTGAATTCACTTTTTGCTGTACAACCATTTTGATCTGTAGCAACCACATATGCAGGACCGATTGGAAGCTTTACCGCCTGGTGATCAGTTTCACCGGAGTTCCATAAGAAAGTAAAAGAACCGGTGCCACCCTTAGTGGTCACATTGCTTTTTCCATCATTAATGCGATCATTGGTAGCAGAACGGATATTGCCAATAAGCAGTTGAATGGGTTCAGGTTCTTTTATGCTGAATTCCGCTTTGTTAGTTTGCCCTGCAGCATCTGTAACCGTAACTGCATAACTACCTTGTTTCAAATTTGAAATACTTGCTTGCTTTTCGCCATTGGACCAGGCATAAGTGATTGGAGTCTTTCCTCCTTTCACCGTTGCTTCCAGTGCACCATCTTTATTTCCACTGCAAAGAATTTCCCTGGTTTGTTTGATCGTAGTAGTCAGCGGAAGTACATTTTCAGTGATATTGACGTTTAATTGAGCTGAGCAACCTGCAGCATCGTTGACAATCAATAAGTGATCTCCGGGTTTCAGGCGATCTATGGTAAATGAATTGCTGCCTGCGGGAATGGTTTGGCCTTCCATAGTGTAAGAAGCAGTACCGCCATTAGCGCGAAGTATTACTTTTCCATCTGCATTATTTGTAGTTGCAGGGAAAATTTCTTCTACGCTGAGTTCAAGTGGTTTCGGTTCAATAATAGAAAATTCGGCAGTACCACTAAGGCCAGATGCATCCGTAACGGATAATGAATATTTGCCGGGACCCAGATTGGAAATGCTTTCTCCATTGCCTGAGATCGAACTTACAGTAGTTTTCCAGGCATATGTATAGGGTGGTTTGCCACCACTCACTGAACTAACAAGAGATGCATCAGTTTTTCCTGCACACAATATCTTCTTGTCTTGCGTGACCTTTACTGCAAGCGGTAAAATGTTTTCAGTGATATTGATTTCAGCAGTTGCTGTGCAACCATTTGCATCCGTCACTGTGACATTGTGTTTGCCAGCATTAAGCGAAAGAGCTTTAGCTACAGTTTCGCCATTATCCCATTGATAAGTGTATTTGCCAGTACCACCAGTTGCTATTACGGAGCCCTTTCCGTCACTCTTTCCTGTTGCAGCAGGCAAATCAACTTTTGCGTCGATGGTCAGCGCTGGCGGCGCAATCACCGTGATCATGGAAGTAGCCGTCTGTCCGGCAGCATCTGTAATGGTCACCTTATACGTTCCATCCGGGACATTGAGTAAGTCAGCAGTGGCTTCATTGTTTCCCCAATGATACGTGTATGGGGACTTTCCGCCTTTGATTACTGCTTTTATTGTTCCCTGGTTGCCACCAGCACACTTGACTTGTGCAGTTTGTTCAATGGTTAATTGTAAAGCAGAAATATTTTCAGTCACAGTCACTTCACCGGTTGCAGTGCAGCCTGAAGCATCTGATACAGTCACATGATGTGTTCCTAAATTGAGTTTAACGGCCTTATTTGCATTTTCACCACTATCCCAGGTATAAGTAAATGTGCCAGTACCTCCACTGGCTTTTGCTGTTGCTTTGCCATCTGCATTGTTCGGTGTTGCCGGTGCATCTATGGTAGTGGTAACAGTTATTGCTGCTGGCTCATCGATATTGAATTCAGAGCTGAATGAATTACCAAGCACATCAGTTACGGTCACTGTGTATTTACCTGCATTTAATTTTTCAGCTGTTGCAGTCGTTTGTCCATCGCTCCAGGCGTAAGCGTAGGGCGGTTTTCCGCCAGTGATATCCACTTTAAGTGCTGCGCCACCGGCTCCATGACAATTTATACGTACGGGTTGTTTTACAATGACACCTAGTGCATTTACATTTTCCTGCAAATTGACATTGGTTGTAGCGCTGCATCCGTTTCCATCTGTGATAGTAACCGCATGGCTACCTGCAGATAATGAAGTTGCTTTGGCAGTTACTTCCCCTGTATCCCATTTGTAGTTATAGGGAGGTTTGCCACCTGAAACTCTTGCTTCAGCAACACCATTATTGGTATTGACGGCGGCCGGAGAAATCATATTCGCTGATAAAACTAAAGGGCCTGGTGCCGGAATATTCACTGAAGTAGAAGCCGTTTGTCCTTTCGCATCGGTGACCGTGACACTATAAAGTCCTGTTGCCAGGTTGCTGATCTTGTTCGTCGTTTCATTCCCGGGACTCCATTTGTAAGTGAATGGCGCTTTACCACCTGAAGTTTCCACTTCAGCGGTTCCGTCTTTAGCATCAGCACATTTATTCTCTGAAGCAAATTTGGCAAACACGGCAAGGGCAGCAGTTTTTTCTGTCATTGCAATGGTTGCCGTTGACGAGCAACCGGATGCATCAGTTACGGTTACAGTATGATCTCCGGCTAATAATTTGACGGCTACAGGTTGAGTTTCATTATTATCCCATTTGTACGTCAATGGAATTGTTCCGCCATCAACAATGACATTTGCACTTCCATCCCCTTCAGGTTTTCCGGTAGCAGCAGTAACTAATTCCACTTTCAGCTTCATATTTGGATCCGGGATCTCATACTTGGAGTTTTTCACATTTCCTTTTGAATCGGAAACAGTGATGGAATAATTTCCAGGGCCGAGCAAATTGATCTTCTCTGCGGTAGCACCATTGCTCCACAAGTAAGTAAATGGAGGAGTGCCCCCGGTTACCTTGACAGAAAGAGCGGCGGTGTTTGCTTTTGTTTTACAATCCAGTGGTGTATCCATTAAAATATTTACAGCCATCGCATCCCATTGGATAAAGTAAAGCCCTTTATCATCGGTGCCAGTCCATATCGAACCGTCCTTGTCGACATCGAGGCAATTGACAAATTGGCTGGTGAAATATTGACCGGGACCAAAACGCTGATAGCGATTGTTTTCGACATCATAGCCGGTCATCATATTCGAAGCAATCCAGACGCGACCTTTATTATCAACTGCAATATCCCGTAACTGACCTTCAACATTCTTTGGCTCGATAGCAATCGATTGCCATTTTCCTTTACTATCTACTTGCCATAAAAAGTCATCACCGAGAATCCAAAGGTTTGAGCCCCATGCATCGACACCTATAAAATTGAGATAACGCTCTTCGAGTGTCCACTTATCACCACTTCCAGTCAGCATGCCATCATTGGTAGCAATCCACACTTTACCGGTGGATTGAATAAAGATGTCATTGATTTGATCGGAAGCAAGTCGTTTATTTTCTACATTAAATCGTTGTAAAACGCGAAGCGGATCCACAGACAATTGCAGGGCACCTGCTTCGCTTGTCCCGATCCACAATGATTTAGATCGTTCATCATAGGATGCACAGGTGATTTTTGAATTGCCAATAATGGATTGCATTTCGCTGGTGTTCCATTCGATCTTGGCATTTCCTCCACGGATATCGAGGAGTGAGGTTTTGCCGGCGGGAAAGGAAACTCTTTGTACAAGATCAAGCGCGAGCACTTTATAAAGACCTTGAGTATTGGCTACCCATTTATAGTTTTCCTCATCGACCCAGACATTGTGGATGGGGCTGTTCTGAGGCAGAGCTTTGCATCGTTCCACCACGGGCACTAATTCCTGGGCAGAGGTTGTGATACTGAAAACAAAGGTCAGCAAGGACAGGAGATGTAAAAAATAATGTCGACTCATTGTGGGCTGGAAGCGGCGTAGGAATGAAGATTTTCGGCCGTTTAGGGTCATTTAACGAAGAAGAGGGGGTTGATGTTTTTTAAGGAATTGATAATGAGGGTGTTTTTAATGGAAAATCAAGGGTAAATCCTGAGATTTCTTCGCAAAAGTAGGATGTTTGACGCACCTGAAAGGCTCAAAGGATGAATCAAACAAGATTCAGCCTTTAATTTAGCAGGTAGAATTGAGGACAAGGTCTGGTTGTCAAAATAGAGGTTGGCACAGGATTTGTCCAAAAACTGCATCAGCATTGGCTCAATAAGATTCAATGTTATCAGAGAAGCGGCTTTTAATAACCTAGGAAATTTGAGACCACCAATCCGGTTATTTGTCCTGGCCATTGGCCTGCTTTTGACATTGATGCAATGTCGCGAGCAACCTGTGCCCGTAGATGAAAATACTTCATTATTCCCAGCCGTTGACCTGGCGTTGAATCCTGCACAGCTGTTAGGGAAAAAACTTTTCTTTGATACCCTGCTTTCCAATCCTGTTGGACGGTCTTGTGCGTCATGTCATTTGCCTAAAATGAGTTTCACGGATCCTGAACAACTGGCGGTTTCACGAGGAGCCATTAAAACTAAATTTGGCCAACGCAATTCTCCCACGGTGGCCTATGCTTCATTCACTCCGTATTTCCACTATGACTCGCGGGATGAAGGATATGTCGGGGGGTTATTTTGGGATGGCAGAGCACCTACGCTGGAAGAGCAAGCCATGTCGCCCTTGCTCACACACCATGAAATGAACAATACGGATAAAACTATGGTAGTGGACCGTTTGAAGAAAGCAGATTACCGTGATTTGTTTTTAAGTGTTTATGGAGCCCATGCATTTGAAGATGAAGACAAAGCTTTCGAATACCTGGCAGAAGCGATTGAAGAGTTTGAAGAAACGGCGGAGGTCAGTCCATTTACATCCAAATTTGATTATTACATCCGTGGACAACTGAAATTGACGGATGAGGAAATGAGAGGGTTAAAAATATTTAATGACACACTGAAAGGAAATTGTGCCGCGTGTCATCCTTCTACACCGGATCCTTTATCCAATGCTATTCTATTTACAGATTATACCTACGATAACCTGGGCGTGCCGGTCAATGAAGCTTTAAAAAAGTTGGATTCGGGATTTGTCCCTGATTTGGGTCTTGGGGCTTTCCTGAAAAAACCAAGTGAAAATGGAAAATTCAAAGTTTCAACGCTGCGAAATATTGCCAATACAGCGCCATACTTTCATAATGGTGTGTTTAAAACGCTCGAAGAGGTTATGGATTTTTATAATGATCGCGATAGCGGAAAATTTGGCCCGCCGGAAGTAACTGAGAATGTCAATCACGATGAGCTCGGTAATTTGAAACTCACCGATCAGGAGATGAAAGACGTGATCGCGTTTTTGAAAACGCTTTCGGATGGGTATAAATTTTCTGACTAGTGTCTTTGTTCCATGATCTTAAACATTCCACCTGGTCCGCCTCCTGGCTGATTCATCCCGCGAATGGAATAGATAAAACTGAGCATGGCATAGCGGCCGATTGAATTGGAGCGTACTTCCTGGATATAGTTGAGGTCAGCAGTACGAGAGATGCCACGATTTTCATCCAGCACATCGAAGACAGAGAATTTCAACTGGCCTTTGTCATTGGGTAAAATGAATCGGGAAATAGAAAGTTCCATCAAAGGCAGCGCCTGGTTTTCCTCAAACTGATCATCAGCGTATAAATTGTAATTATAACTGCCCTGCAGTTTCCATTTCTTCCAAACGGTCAATGTAGCATCTACAAAATAAGTGCTGAGCAATGTGTTTTGATCGAGATCTTCATTTTGTTTGTAATAATTGCCTGTAGAGGTCCATTGCGCACCGATGTTGTATTCAAGCACTTTTGAATTTAAATTATTGATCGTGATACCTCCGGCACGGGACCAACGGTTGACATCATAGTGTGACAGGTCGATGAAGTTCTCCGTATTCGTATAGCTGATATTTGCATTGATCGTAAATCGGCTGTGAATAGGTCTTTCCAGCACAGTGGGATCCGAAGCTTGGAATTCACGTGACTTGAAGTCGCGGC
>JADMIO011113628.1_pt1 | contig 14153 bp, 14 predicted proteins | sample 8958161 | NCBI WGS metagenome assembly JADMIO01 (sample SAMN16585339, study PRJNA669376) | soil metagenome | isolation source: Crop rotation soil | place: USA: Cullars Rotation, Alabama | collected 2011 | reverse complement strand
TCTTTTTCCGGCTCACGTCGCCGCCGTATAAACCGGTCGTTACGTCTTTGCGAAAAGCGCTGATGTCTTCACGAGCGATAAACTTGCCGCCAATGGCCGCTTGTAGACTGACCTTGAACTGCTGGCGCGGGATGACTTCTTTTAATTTTTCAACGGCGGCGCGGCCGATGCGCTCAGCTTCGCTACTGTGCACGATCACACTGAGCGCATCGATCTTTTCGCCGGCTACATAAAAATCCAGTTTAACCAGGTCTTCAGCCCGGTAGTCCGCTAATTCGTAATTAAATGATCCGTAACCCGAGGTGGCGCTCTTCAACTGGTCATAAAAATCGGTTATCAAATTTGCCAAGGGCGCTTCAAAGTCAATGACGGCTAACCGCTCATCGACGTAATCTATGTGCTTTTGCCGACCGCGAGCGGTGGCGATCAATTGCAAAACCGTGCCGACATACTGTGTGGGCGATACAATTTCACCTTTAATCCAGGGCTCGCGAATCTCGGCAACTAGACTCATATCTGGCAGCTCGGCGGCTGATTTTATATCTAGATCTTCATTGTTAGTCAGTTTAACCTCGTAATCAGTCGATGGATTAGTGACGATTAAATCCAGGCCATATTCACGCTCCAATCTCTCGCGCACGATGTCCATATGCAGCAAGCCCAAGAAGCCCAAACGCAGCCCAAAACCTAAAACCGGTGAATTTTCGGCGGTGTATTGTAGCGACGAATCGCTGAGCGATAATTTTTCGACAGCTTCTTTAAGATCCTGATACTGCTCATTACTGGTCGGAAAGAATCCAGCGTAAACAAAGGGATGGATATCTTTATAGCCCGGCAGAGCCACTTTAGCTGGCTGGCTTACCAAGGTAACAGTGTCACCGACCCGGCCGGAGTGAGCGCTTTTAAGATTGGTAACGATGTAGCCGATTTCGCCAGCCGCTAAAACGCCGGTGGGTTTCATCTCTGGATTCAAAAAGCCGACTTCCAACGCCGTACCATCGGATTTCGCACCCAGCATCCTCAGCCCGGCGTTTTTTTCAATTTGTCCATCAACCACCCGGACATACAAAACAACACCGCGGTGTTGGTCAAAGTAGCTATCAAATATTAATGCTCTGGCGGCATCGCTCGCTTTCCCTGAGGGTGGTGGCATGTCATTTACAATCTGATCAAGTATCAATTCCACACCTTCACCGGTTTTAGCACTGACTAACAGGATTTCGTCTTCAGAGCAACCAAGTAAGCCAACAACTTCGGCTTTGACGCGGTTAACATCAGCCGCTGGTAAGTCAATTTTATTTAATACCGGAATTATTTTAAGGTCGGCAGCCAGCGCCAAGTAAACATTAGACAAAGTTTGGGCCTGAATCCCCTGCGTGGCATCAACAACTAAAATCGCGCCTTCAACGGCTTGCAAACTGCGGCTGACTTCATAACTAAAATCTACATGTCCCGGCGTATCGATCAAATTGAGTTGATACTCAATTTGATTAGAATTGAGAATTGAGAATTGGGAATTGGGAATGTCTGATGCTGAATTTTCTATTCTGAATTTTCTATTCTGCTTGCTCCGGTAAGTCATTCTTACCGGAGCAAGCTTGATGGTAATTCCCCGCTCTTGTTCCAGATCCATGCGGTCAAGTATCTGCTCTTTCATCTGTCGTTTTTCGACGGTACCGGTCAATTCCAGCAAGCGATCAGCTAAAGTACTTTTGCCATGATCAATGTGCGCAATAATGCAAAAATTCCGAATATGTCCCTGGTCCATACCCGCCAATTATAACAGAGGTAGCTACTGAATCCGCACTGGCTTCAGCATGACTTTGCGGATTTTTTCGATCACCGGCTGAACCTCCTCCAGCCCATAGAGCGCTGACATAGCAATGTGCACGGCGAATGTTGGCACGATGATCAGAAACAGCTTCGCGCCTAGGGTAGCAAAACCGCGGTCGGTGCTTTCCAATTGGAAAATATGGACCATCAGATAGGCCGTGATAACCGTAAATCCGGTGACGGACAATGTGCGGGCAACACCGCCCCAGAACTCAGCGTCGAACAGTTTGTGGTCACGCCAGAGCATAATGGCCACCAGGATCAAGACTTCAACCGCCGCCACCACTGATTGGGCGATGGCTAGGCCGGCGATGCCATAACCGCCAAGAGTTTCCGGCCTGGCCAGAGTGAAAGCCAGAATAATATTTAATCCAATCGTAAACAGCGACACGAATAGCGGTGTTTTGGTATCCTTTTGGGCGTAAAAATAGCGTGAGATGATGGCGTATAAAGTTCGAAAGATTATGGCGCCCACCAAAAAGCCCAGTATCAACGAAATTTCCAGAGAGATGTTTTTAAAGATCAAGCGCGCCAGGTAGGCCCGGGCGAAATACGAGATAACTGCTACCGGTAGAATTATCCAGATCATCACCCGCAGTATCCGTAAAAAGTCCCGGCGGAAAAGATCAGTTCGGCCTTGGGATAGGCGTTCGTTAAGCCTGGGAAAGGCGGCGGTAGCAATAGTGGTACCAATTAAAAGAATCGGTACCAAATGGAGCGTATAGGCATTCTCGTAGAAAGTAATCCGGCCGCTGCCCAGCACGCTAGCACGGTTTGTTTCAACGATCGAGTTGATGGAGTCGATGCCCTGGTCGATAGAACGGGCTGGCAGGTTGCGCAGTATGTTTTTAAAATCCGGATTGCGGACATTAATTACCGGAACGTACCTAAAGTTCATACCGATCAAGCCCAGGCAGACAATTAGCAGCTGTAGGACAGCGCCGGCCAGGGCACCGATTCCTAGCCCAACTAATCCCAGATGGCCCTTAAACACGTAAACACTCAGAATGATGCAGAGGTTGTAGATAATCGGCCCTAAAGCATAGAAAAAGAACCGCCCGAAAGTTTGCTGCAGTGCCGTCAGAATTCCGGAAATGGTAAAAAGTAACGGGTTGAGGGCAATAATCCGCATAATCATTACCGCGTCGTGAGTTTGATCCGGACTAAGGTTATGGCCGACTACCAATCGCAGCAGCGGCTCGGTGAAAACCAACATTATTACGCCGACGAGTGCCATAACAATGCCCAGCAAATTCAGTAAACCGGAAGTCAACCGCCAGACTGTTTGTTTGTCTCCCTGCTGAAGTTTATCTGATAGAAACGGCATGAAGGCCACCCCCAACGCGCCGGCGGCGATGGTGTAGAAGAAGAAGTCGGGGATTTTGAAGGCCGCGAAATAAGCATCGGTGGTAATATGGCCCGGAGTATTGAAATTACCGTTGATAATCTGAGTGCGCATAAAGCCCAGCAACTGCCCGAAAAGCGCTGTCCCTATTAATAAAGCGGCCGCACTGGGTAATGATACCCGTTGATTGGCACGGTTGAGCCATTTGTTCATCCCGTTAGACTCCACTTAACTTCCGTAGTTAGACAAGCGTCTGAAAAGCCATTGCCATTATCAGACGAATAACGGCCGCTGGTCGCCCTTTGGAGTCTAACGGGATTCATCTGCATAGATTATATAGCTAAGAGGTTAAGGTTGGAAAATTAAAAATACTTGACTTGCTTGCCCCGCACTAAAACCTGGGTGGAGTAGTCGGTAATCAGATTATGGAACTTCAAGTATTTAGTGCGCGGGTTAAGTATTTTTAATGGTGGGCTGAATTCTATGCATTGCCGCAACCATATCTGACTAAGCGAGACCTTCTTTGAGGCAGCTTTTGCCAGAAGTCCTGAGGTAGCTGTTGTCCAAAAGCACAACTTCTCCATTGGAGCGCCTCGAGATGTTTGAGCTCGACTATTTGAAGAGCCAGTCCTCGAGGCGGTTGTAGTCTTTTGACAACAGCTACCATCAAGGCAATGAAACTGGTTGCTTAAAAGAAGGACGGCGCTATTCCCACCTGAACACACGGAAGGCGATGGCGTAAATAATTACCGCCCAAATGGCGATCAGCCCCAGCTGGGGCCCAAGGTCGGTCAAATGTTTGCCCTCAGTGGCGATCATCCTGATACCGTCAATGATCGGTGTCAGCGGCAAGAAAGCCGTGACGTGCTGTAACCATTCGGGCATCGAAAACCGCGGGAAGAACGTGCCTGACAAAAACAGCATCGGGAAAACTATGATGTTGGCCAGCGGCGCAGCCTGGTTTTCATTCTTGGCCCAACCGCCTATGGCCAAGCCAATACCGAATATCGTCAGAATACCCAAAACAATGAATATGCCAAGTTCAAAATAGTTGCCGGTTATGTGAAAGCTAAAAAGCAACGCTGCCACAGCAATCATGATGCTTATGGAGACAAGTCCAATTAGGGCGTTAGATAAGACACTCGACACGAAGTACTGCCAGACCCTCAGCGGGGTGATGTGCAACCGGCGCAAAATGCCCTCTTTTTTCATTTGTGGGAAGTAATTAACCGGGCCAAAGATACCGAGACCGATTATGGAAAAACCAATCAGGCCGGCAACCGTGTAATCCAGCCGTGATAGCCCTTCGGTATTAGTCGATTTAGCAGCGACGCTAAAAGGCGCGGTGGTTTTGACCAATTTTGAATTAATGGTTTCAAACTGCCCTTGCAGCACCGATTGCAGTGTTTGGGCGGCCGAGATGTTATTTTCGTCATAGTAAACCAGCGCTTGCCCCGATGGATAATCCTGCCCTGCCTTAATATTGCCAAAGCCCGCGGGCAAGACAACCGTCGCGTCGATCTCGCTGCGGCTCATTTTTTGCTTGGCTTGGTCTAAATTCGTCACTTCGTCATCAACCTTGAACATTTTGTTGTTTTTAGCATCTCGGACAAACTTTTCGGAAAATTGGCTATGGCTCTGGTTCACCAAGCCGATATGGAACGATACGTCGCTGCTCTTACTAAAACTACCGAATACAAATAGAAAAATCAGCGGGAACAATATCGTAAAGAATATGGCAATTTTGTCGCGGAAATACCGCCGGACGCTGATTTTAGTGAATGTCAGTATTGTAAATAGCCACTTTGGCATATCAGCCCTCCAATTTCTTACCTGTCATGTCGATAAACACATCTTCCAGGGTAGCCTGCTCCACTTTGCGGGTTTTTTTAAAGCCTTTTTTGAGCAGCTGCTTGATTAAGTTCTCCGGGGTATCAAGCGCCACGATTTTACCCTCGTCCATTATGGCCACACGGTCGCATAGCTCTTCGGCCTCCTCCATATAGTGAGTCGTCAGGATGATAGTGGTGCCCCCGGCTTTAATGTTATTGACTAAATTCCAAAGGTTGCGTCGAGCGGTGGGATCCAAGCCGGTGGTCGGTTCGTCCATAAAGAAAATCTTAGGCTTGTGTACCAGCGCGGCGGCGATTGAGAAACGCTGTTTCTGGCCGCCGGATAAATTCTCGATATAACTACTGGCTTTGCCTTCCAAATTAACTTCTTTGAGCAGGCTCATGGTATCAACTTTTTCGCCGTAGGCCGCGGCTTGCTGTTCCAGCAGTTCTGTCAGCTTGACCTTGTCCATGAAAGCTGTCGACTGGGTCTGGACACCTATCATGTAGCGAATTTTCTGCGGATCATGCGAAACATCCACGCCGTTAATGGTAGCCGTGCCGCTATCAATCGGCCTTAAGGTTTCGATCATCTCCAGCGTTGTGGTCTTGCCGGCGCCGTTAGGTCCTAAAATCCCGAATGTCTCGCCTTTTTTAACCGAAAAACTAATGGAATCCACGGCTTTTTTCTTGTCGTAGCTCTTGCTGAGATTTTTGACCTCTAGTATGGCGTCAGGCATACAAATTCTATTCTATCAGACACAAAAACACCCCCAGGTCGGGGGTGTTCTCTCTGTTCAGAACCAAAAACTATCTAGCCTTTGCGCTTGAGGGTTAGGAAACCGTTGCGTGGGTTTTCCTCGACCTTGCGGTCATCCGGTAGTTCAGAGGCAGTATCTTTGCGCTCATCCTTACTGAAGTAGTAGATAGTTTGTTTCTTGCCACCACGAAGTGTAACGTTTTTAGAGTTTAAGTAGTATGTGACACCCTTGCTGTTTGTATGCTTATAAGCCATAGCTTATCCCTCTCTCCGTTAATTACTAATGCACTCCTAAAATACCTCGAGCCGTTATCACCTGTCAACCCCTAAGCAATCGGCAAAAAAATAATAATTGAAGTGATAGAGCCTTGAGAGCCGAAAGCTTATACGCTATTATGAGGTAGTATTTTAAGTAAAAGAGGGATACGAACAGATGGAATTTACACCTCGTGGTGGGAACAGAGGCGCGTCAGCCCCTCTTCACACCGCACCGTCAGCGCATCATCAGGCACCAATGAGCCAGGGCCGTAGAAAACACATCGATTGGGCCGCTAAAAGTGTGCGGCTGGAATTATTCATACTATTAATTGGCGTGGCATTACTACTCGCGGCAACTTCTGTATATCTGTGGAGCAGTGGCAATAATCTGAATTCCGAATTTGACAGGGTTGATAAAGCCAAATACCAAGCTGTTTTCCTAAATGGCGGCGTCACCAGTGGCTCGGTGTTGTATTCGACTTACTTCGGCCACATCGTCAAGATGAACGATAAATACGTGGTATTGGACAATGTTTACTATCTGACAACGGATCAGTCCTCACAGAGTAACAACAGCCAATCCAGCCCGCAGCTTACTAAGCTTGGCTGCCAGCAGCTGCATTCACCATATGACGAAATGGTCATTAGCCGCGGCCAAGTGGCTTTCTGGGAAAACCTGAAGAATGACGGCAAAGTAGTCAAAGCTATCCAGCAATATATCCAGCAGAATCCAAACGGCCCGAACTGTAACACTACTACTCAGACTCAATCCAACACCAACGCCCAACAAAACACCTCAAGCAAAAAACCTTAAGGCCGATGGTGTCGCTGGACACCTAAAACCTTATCGAACGCCAGCCTGACTATGAACGCCAGGAAGGATACCGCCGCTAGCAGCAGGCTCCATCCTGCCAGATCAGGGCTCCAGGCCGGGCTGGCGAAATCAAACTCATAAAGCGCGGCCGGGACCCGCGGCGCCGCCTTGCCGCCGTGATTTAAGATGTAGTTTTGGACGCAATCAATACGGCCCCTGCCGGAAATCGAAACGCTGGCCGGTATTCGTGCTTGGCAATAATCCTCGGCCTGGGTGTATAGCCCCTGGTTGTTGGCTTGGGCCTCGGCCGCCGATTGCAGCCGCTCATAGGTATATTTCAGCTGGATTGGCGGTTTGATGGCGTTACCGCCGCTCGATAAATTGGTATTCATATGCGAATAAACGTATTCGCGCAGGTTATTGAGGGATTTATTGACATCGCCATTGTTTTTGTCGGCGTCGTAGACGGCGTTACGCAGTTTGACCATTGTCAAATTGTTATGCCGGAGTGAATATATCGACACCAGCGCAAAGATAACGAATAAAGCTAGAAAGACATGGCGCGGGATACGGCCCAAGGACGACAATTTTTTCATCCCGTTAGAGCTCCGCTTTTCTCCCAGCAGAAAAGCGGCAGATTTTATGATTAATAAAATACTTAGCTCTAACGGGATTCATAACGCTATTGTCTATAATAGCGGCTAATGCCGTATAAGACACCCCTTCGGGATTTCTGATCACACGGGGTGCGAATAAATCCGCCACTCCGGCTACTCTTCCCGAGAAAATATCCCTAGACCCTATCCCCTAAACCCTATACCCTATATTTATGCACGTCTATTTCTCGGGTATAGGTGGCACTGGAATTGGGCCTTTGGCCTTAATCGCTAAACAGGCCGGTTATGAAGTCAGCGGTTCGGACGAGAAAGACAGCCAATACATTAAGTACCTTGGAAGTAATGGTATTCAAGACGTCCACATCGGCCAAACTAGGGAGAAAATCGCCGCTACCCATGCTCGTAAACCGATAGATTGGTTCGTTCACACTTCTTCACTGGCGCCAGCTCACCCGGAGCTGGTATTCTGCCAACAAAACGACATTCGGATTTCGCGGCGCGATGAGCTGCTGAACGAAATATTGTCACAAAACCAACTAAAGTTGGTGGCGGCGGCCGGGACTCATGGTAAAACCACCACCACCGCAATGCTAGTCTGGTTATTTAAACAGTTGTCTCAGCCAATCAGTTACAGTGTTGGGGCTAAGCTCAGTTTCGGCGACATGGGACATTTTGAAAAAGCCAGCGAGTATTTTGTTTATGAAGCTGACGAATTTGACCGCAACTTTTTGGCATTCAAGCCGCAGATGGCAGTAATTTCTGGGCTGAGCTGGGACCACCATGAAATTTTTCTGACGCAGGAAGTTTACTATGAAGCCTTTCAACAATTCATCAGGCAGAGTCACGAAACTGTCATTTGGCAGGCCGATGCCAAAAAACTTGACTTGTTAAGCAATTCGGTGCCGGGGCTGTTCATCGAGTCAGAAAATAATACTATGGCCGACAAAATTAAGCTGATTGGCCGCTATAATCGTTTCAACGCCTGGCTGGCGGTTCGGGCCGTCGCTCACTTAACTCAAGTGTCACCGGAAAAATTAATCAAGATTATGAATAACTTTCCCGGCGTTAGCCGCCGCTTCGAGAAGCTGGCCGACAATTTATACACCGATTATGCCCACACGCCGGATAAAATCCGCGGCGTCATGAGCGTGGCGCTGGAAACGGCCCAAAAAACCGGCCAAAAAGTGGTCATTATTTACGAACCCCTGACCAATCGCCGAATGCACTACTTAAAAGATCAACACCAAGACATATTCGACGGCGTGGACGCCCTTTACTGGGTGCCGAGCTATCTAGCGCGCGAAGATCCCAGCCAGCCGGTACTGCAACCGGCCGAACTTATCAAATACCTGGACGCGCCGGCGATGGCCGTGGCCAAGCCGGCGCGGCTCAATACCGAACTAAAAGAAGCTATCCATCAACACTTGGCTAAAGGCGACTTGGTGGTCGGGCTGAGCGGTGGTGGCGGCGGGTCCCTCGACGAATGGCTGCGCCGGGAATTCGCGCTCTAAAGTTCGACCGGTTTGGCGTTTTCTAACTCAATAAACTCGATATTGTGGGGTTTAAGCACATCTTTCGTCATATGATATCTGGCGCTACGCGCGTCTTTGTGCCACTCCCAATCGTGCATTGGCAATACCGCTTGAGGTTTAAGTTTAACCACCGCGTCCAACGCCTCCCTTAAGCTGGCGAACGGCGCGGTGATAGGCAGCGCCAGAATTTTTCGGCTTTGCCTGACGTCGTACGAATCACCGCTATGGGTTAACTCGTCCGAAAAATGCACACCGATATTCAAAACGTTCGGCAAACCAAGCGGCAGTGGCTCGTGCGCCGCTTCAAAAACCGTTAAGTCGTCATCACTGCCGGTCTGGATCGGATTGGGCAGTTTAAGTTTGGCTATTTTCTCGGCCAGGTCGTCATTAGTAACAATATTGGCGTGCTTGAAACGGTTTGATAGCTTTCTAAGGAACTCTTCGTGGTAGTGGTCAGCGTGTTCGTGGGTAATAACCAGATAGTTCAACTCGGGGAGCTTGTTAACATCGACCATGTGGCTGTCATAAGTGAAGCGGCCCGGATCGATCAAAGCATTGAACTTATCGGTTTCGACCAGTAGGCAGGAGTGGACGTATTTGGTGATCCTCATGAGCCGTTTTTAAACACCATAAAGGCCGAGACTATCAGTCCAACGGCAACTAAACAAGCGGCGGTGATCGCCATGATGGGCGGGGCGTTTTGGCGAGGTGGTTTAGGCAAAGTTTTAGGGCTGCCAGCTTTTTTGGCCGCTTCCGGCTGCTGGCCGTCCGGTTTATCAGCTTTTTTCACTACTTTATTAACATCGCGGAGAATGCGATCCAAATCTCTATCTTCTTCATCCCGGGACGATTCAACAAAGGTTTTGGCAGGCGCCATAACCGCTGTTCTGACGGTGGTGGCTGGTGGCACTGGCGGCTCGATAGGGTTTTTTACCGGTATATCTTTGACAATTTCGGCTCTTAGGTTTGAAACCGGCGGCTGGGCAGCCGGCGGCTGCGGCCTGGGCGGCACAATGTCCCTGGTAGTCAGCTGCTTGGCTTTTTGGGGGGCTTCAGGTATCGGATTCATCCCGTTAGAAATCCTTTCTCAGAAAGTTTACTTAGCGACTGATAACTGTATTGAGTTTGGTGATTATTTCTAACGGGATTCATCTCTAATCAAAATTCTAACATAAGCGGTTCAATCTGTTTTAATGGAGTCATGAAGTTCAGCCAGCAGTTGCGCCAAGCCGAAAGTCACTTAGCTGCCAGAGATAAACGCTTGGCGCCAATCATAAAATCCAGCGGTTCTTGCCGCTTAAAACCGCATACCGACCATTATGGTGAGCTGGTGGGCAGTATTGTCGGCCAGCAATTATCAGCTAAAGCGGCGGCGGCCATCTGGCGGCGGGTCTTGGATTTATTTAGCGGCCAGATGCCCACTCCGGCGGAATTGATAAAAATAGATGGCCAGAAACTGCGCGATATCGGCTTAAGCTGGCCCAAGGTTGGTTATGTCAAGGACTTGGCAGAGCACGTTTTAGATGGCCGGCTTGATCTGACACATATCGCTAAAATGCCCAATGACCAGCTGATAGAACAACTGACCGCCGTCAAAGGGCTGGGCGAGTGGAGCGCCCATATGTTTATGATATTCGGCTTGGGGCGACTGGATGTGCTTCCCGTTGGTGATCTGGGAATTAGAAAAGCCGTTATGAATATATATGGGCTGAAGGAACTGCCCGATCCACCGGCAATTGTAACCATCGCCAACCAAAATAATTGGCATCCCTACGAGTCGGTGGCGGCCTGGTACTTGTGGCAGAGCCTGGACAACTCACCACAACCCACGCGACACTGATCCCTGTTGCCCGACCAAGCCGGACATACCGGCTCAGTTAATGGCGCATTACGGCGTCAGAAACTGTGTTGCTCATTCACTGTATGTTAAATACAGCTCATTCCGCTACTCGTTTCTTCCTTGTACTGCATCCATTCGCGGGGTTGTGGCCGAAATTACTTAACCCCGATAGCAAAATTACTTGACTAGTCAAGTAATTTGCGACGGGGCAGGCAAGTCAAGTATTTAGCGATTGTCGCCTTTGGATTTAATAACTCCGCGGGTTTTACGGTCGTACAGCTTAGAAATGTTATGCTCGGCTAAGTCGCCTAACGGCTCACCCAAATAGTGCGCCAGCGCGCTCAAGTACCACAGCACATCGCCCAGCTCTTTTAATAATTCCTCGCGATCTTTGGCGCTCATAATGCCATCTTGGTTACGCTGCAATTTTTTGACTTTTTCAGCCACCTCGCCGGCTTCACCGACCAACCCTAAGACTTTATTTAAAAAGGCAATCGATAGTACATCGCCCTGACCGCCGTACACATCAGTGGCTATAGCCTTTTTCTGATAATCATCAAACGTCATGACTTACTTAATAGCTATTGCCCGTCGGCTGATAATCAGTAACTTTCAGCGGCGTACCGCCCTTGGTGCCAATAATATAGAGCTCGCTATTGTTTTTAGTCAGCAGCAAATAACCATCACTGAACCAACCGTAAGGTTCATACTTATTCAAACTGGCCACGATTGATGAATTATTACCGTAGGCGTCACCTATCAGCAAAGTGTTTTTGCCATCACGGTTTTCGGCCCAGAATGTCTGGTTGCCGTTGGGAGACGCGTAGTAGGTTTGGCTTGATTGGTAGAACTGGTCATGATCGATGCTGGCGGTTTTGGGGGCGGCCAAACCGACGCTGTAGTCGAAAAAGTGGTCGCTCGTGACGCCCTTCTCCTGCCAAATGTAGGCTGATGTCGGGCTGTGCTGGGTGTAAGAAATGTAGTCGTCGGCGTCGTAGCTGGCTACCACCTTGTGGTTTTGGCCATTGGCCGAGATGGTGGATAAAGTGCTCTTTTTGCTCGATAAGTCGGGCGGCGAATCGGCGTAGTAACCATAACCCCAGTTCTTGGCATAAATGACGGTGTTACCGGATATCATGACGAAAGCGTATGACTCATAGGCCGAAGAGTCGGCATCATGGATGGTGGCACTTTGGTCCAGCAGCGTGGTCTTGCCAGTGGCGGCATCGTAGCTTTTGAGCTTATCCGGACTCGGCCGGGAGCTGTCGTAGTTATTACCGTTGGTTTCATAGTAAATAAGGCTGTCGCCGGCCCAGCCGACCATCCTGAAACTGGCTCCGCTGCCATTGCTGTCAATATTAAGTAAATGGTCACCTGAAGTTGACAGCATATATAGCCAAGGCTGCGAATGAGCCTTATCGCGCCGCGCCAACAGGGCTACGAACTTCCAGTCGGCAGAAGGCAATATAGAGGTATCGTCATCGCGCTCGTTACCGGTACCGCTAACTACCACCTGGGCGTCAGAACCGTCCAGGTTAGACTTCATAATGTTAAGCTTGCCGGTGCGTTTGCTCAGGAAATAGAGCTTGCCGGCCGGCGTTAATGAAAGGTTATTCTGGGCGATGTCTGAACTGCTGACTTTTATATCGGCTTGCGAATCATTGTAGCCGTTCAGGCTGAGTTTGGCTTTTTGGCTGGCAGCGCCGGCCGGCACCACTACGATAGCCGTGCCATCGGCATTTGTTTTGGCCGTCGTTCCGGCGACTGCGATATCAACATCACCCAGAACCTTGCCGTTTATGAGGTTTTTGACGGTTATTTTGACCTGGCGGCCAGTAGCTGTCAGCTGTACCGTCGGCACCGATTTTTGGCCGAATATCGGCACCAGCATGTTAAGCTTCTGTTCTTGATAATACTTTTTAGTAATCAGGATTGTATGGTGGCCGCTACTCAGGTGCAATTTGGCGTGGCCGCTGCCGTCAGTCTGGGCAGTCACAGAACCAATACTCAATTGGGCGCCGCTAACTGGCGTGTGGCTGGTGGCATCCGTAATTTGTATAGCAAAGTCTTTTTTGACCGCAATGCCAGCGGCCTTATAGCGCGTCCCGGGAATGGCCGCCAACACTATGGCCAAGACGATGACTGTCGCCGGAATTGATTTTCGTTTATCGGTCTTATACCAATGTTTAAAACGTTGCCAACGCGATCTATTTACTGCATTTGGCTCATCGGCGGCGGGCTTCTCTACGGGCTCGGGATTTTGGTTTTGCTGGTTTTCCATAAGTACCGTTTAAACTATAAGGTTTTTATCAGGCTTTTGCCATCTTTAGGTAATGGACAGCGACTGCATCATGGCTTTCAACGGATCAGCGAAGCCCGAATCATCCCAGTTAGCCGTATCGATATTCAAAGAGGCGTTATTGCCGCCGCACTGGCCATTGGCGCACTTGGCAAAAGTCAGGCTGATAATCGGATCGACTTTCTGGATGTCGACTTTCGGTATTGCCTGGCCTTTTTGGTAGCCGTTGTCTCCGGTGATATAAACACCACTAAGACCACCGCTCGAGCCGCCGTAAGTCAGGAAGCTCAAATAGGTATTGGCCCTTTGGCTTTGGGTTGGTTTAGTATAAGCGATTTTTTCGGAATCCAGTGCCGCCGTAGCGTTGCCGGAGTCAAACTCCGGTAGTTTTTGGTCGGTTGAGCGGATGGTCAGGGTAATTTGGGAGTTAACCGACTGCCCACCAGTGTCTTTTAAGCTGACGGCCGGCGATTTTACCGTCAGTTGGCCGTTGCCGGAGTCAGTAACGGTCCAATCCGAGGGATAATCAAATCCCAAATTAAAATTAACGGAGTCATAATGCTTGGTACCGGTGGCAATTTTGGCCGCGGCCGGAGTATCACTTACTTGGTTAGTCTGAGCCGCTGGCGCCGGTTTTTTATCAGATTTATTGCCTTTAAATAGCCAGTAGCCGCCGGCTGCCAGCGCCATGAACACCACCAAAACTGCCAGCCACTTGCCAATTTTTCGCCAAATCGGGTTGCGATTTTTTTGCGGCTGTTCGTAGTCGGCGTAATCAGCCGTGGTGCGCGGCTCTTCTTGGTAGTCTTTTCTCTCTTCCGGTGGCAGGTCCGGCATTGGAATTTCTTGCTGATCGGCCATATCCTAAAATTATACTCCGCCGCTGGCGGATAACCGTCACCCTTCAGTCGGAGCGTGCTCGTGAGAAGTGCGCAGCGGGATCTCTTTCAAAAACCAGCTGGCAAAAAAAGCCACCGAAACTACCACGCCGGATATTAGAAATACCCGGGTTATTGAACCCGC